>JGI2924J29684_1076628_pt1 | contig 10405 bp, 10 predicted proteins | sample BenlonsequencITS_FD_29684 | JGI IMG/M metagenome (IMG submission 29684)
AACTCAAAAGTAGCCACAATGGGCTGGTTCAGCAATGGACTGGCCCTCTTTCATTTATTTTTTACCGGACACCAATGATTTCTTTTATCGATATTCTCCAACAGCATAGAATAATCGATATCCATATCGATTTCATTGATTGTTTTTTCGTTGTATCTACTCGACAGGTAATGGGAGAATAAATTTAAAAACAGCGTCAGTGCAAACAGCCCCCAGCCAAGAATAATGGTCCAAACGTAAACAGACTCCTTTAAAGGACTAATTTTATCAATAAAAGTGACCGTAAGACCAAGTGCCCCAGAGCTTATAAATGTTATGTATTTCTCAAAATCATCCTCACTTTTACTTTTCTGCTCTAAAATATACAGCCTATATTCCTTCCATTGATTTTCTTCCTCTTTTGTTTTCATTACACCACCTCCCTTTCATTTGGCTCCAATGCCTCCCTCAAAACCTGCTGCAAAAGCAATTCATTCTGCACTTGGCTTTCCATGATACTGGCCTCCAACTGATCACAATACCCCATCAACTTATCTAGCTTGGCGACTATCCGTTGTTGTTCAGAAAGCGGGGGGATGGGAACATCTATGTCTCGAATTGTGCCCATTGACAAACTGGGCTGCGCTGTTGCTTTAACATGCTTAAAAATTTCATTTCTTCCATAAGGTGAGCTAAGAAAATAGTTCAAGAATTTTAAATTGTAAAAATCTTCACATTCCTCGAATGGCTCTAATTTAGAAACATTGGGAGCTAAATGCCACCTTTCTTTCTCCCTGAACCTTGCAACATCACCAATACCAGCGCCTATAAAAGTCACCAATAGGGATTCTTTTGTCAAAGCACACCTCCCTAATAGAAGACTTGTTTCCTTATCGATAAATAGTAGGTTTGTTTTATCTAATTCGAACGGTCGAACATTTTGAGCACGGACCACAGGAATTTCTCCAATCGTCTTGAAATTAATGTATTTAGTAAATTCAAAACCCGCAAGTTTAGTTACAAAAAAAATATCGCCAACCTTAATTGGCACCCATGAATTTGGTATTTCCCATTCATTAGCTTTTGAAACCGATTGACTTGATGCTTTCCCTTTTTTTAGTTTCTTCTCCCTAATCAACCTTTCTTTTTCCATCTTGATCTTCTCCAAAAGCACCGAAGCAGGTTCTTCATTTGGATCTTGTGGCACCAATTTACCTTGCATGGCTTCCCGCAAAAAGGCTTGACGGAGTTGCTTCACCAAATCAAGTTGGTGTGTGAGTTCATCACTAAGATTTTTGCTTTTAGCCTCTAGAATCCCATATTGTTCTACAAATTCTATTTGAACCTCAATAGGTGGAACAGGAATTTCAATTTTGGCAATTTCTTTCAATGGTAAGGTCACATTGGCCATACCTTTCATTCTACTCACCAATTCATTTTCTCGATTCAGATCTAGATATCGAAATAGAAAATCTGCCCTAAGAATATCTTCATCATTTGGAATTACTGCACAGAGAATGTTGCCCACGGCAAACTTTCCGGATTGAAAATGTATCCGCTTTAAGCTTTTGTGACCATGTCCTGTTGATGAAACCAGAGGAATGATAACTGCATTCCCCTCAAAATGGAATTCATTATGTGAAAGCCGTTCTTCCGCTGTTACCACTAAAGGATATTTACCTGGAACAGCTTTTTGAATTCCAATTTTGCCTTTTTGAATATTACAAAGCTCTCCTAATGTCTTCTTCGTCCAACTCATTTTATCGCAGATCTTATATGACTTAGTAGTTCATGGCTTCTATCAAAAGAATCATCCAACATGGTCATTAATTCAGAACTTGAATGTTCGATTTCTTCTTCCTGCTTGGTAGGGTTCTTAATATCTAAATCATAATTTCTGTCCTTAACAGTCTGAATATCCACCTTCCAACTCACCTCGCTTTCCTGTCGATCATTCCACCATTTTTTAATGGGGTCAAATTCCTTTACTTGAAGTGGTTTTGTTTTACTATAGCTTTTTTGCCCTTCCGGCAAGCGATGCTCATAATACCATATCTCTTTGGTCGGCTCACCTTTGGTAAAGAACAATAAATTCGTTGCCACAGTAGCATAAGGCTTAAACACGGAATTGGGTAATCGGATGATGGTGTGCAGATTACAATCGGTAAGCAGTTTTTCACGTACCCTTTGCTTTACACCATCCCCTGTCAAGGAACCATCAGGCAATACAATCCCAGCTCTACCACCCTGCTTCAGTAAATGCACCATCAGCACCAAAAACAGGTCGGCACTTTCCTTGGTCTTAAAATTCTGCGGAAAATTATTTTCGTTATTATTGGCCACGATACCGCCAAAAGGAGGGTTGGCCAGGATCACGTTAACCCTGTTTTTTTCGGTATAATTGCTCAGTGGCTGATCCAAACTATCACGGAAAGTGATATTGGGCACCTCCATATCATGCAAAATCAGGTTGGTAGTGGCCAGCAAATAAGGAAGCGGCTTGTACTCCCATCCAAACACGTTCTTTGCTATACTCTCCCTTTCTGCTACACTATTGGCCTGGCTTTTCAAATGTTCAATAGCTGCTGTCAAGTAACCACCTGTTCCACAGCTAGGGTCTAAAATCTTTTCCCCCAATTGTGGATTCATCATTTCACAGATAAACTCCGTAATGGCTCTTGGTGTGTAGAATTCCCCGCTTTTACCCGCACTTTGCAGTTCCTTCAAAATGGTTTCATAGAGTTCGCCAAATGCGTGGCGGTCTTTGGCAATATTGAAGTCTATTTCATTGAGCTTGTTCAATACCTTGCGGAGATTGATCCCGCTTTTCATGTAATTGTTATTGCCCTCAAACACCTCACGTACCAATAGTGCCCTTTGGTTGGCCAGGTCTTCGCTCATTCCCACCTTTAGGTTTCGAAGTGTAGGAAAGAGTTTCTGATCCACAAAAGCCTGTAATTCATCACCCGTAATCCCTTCATCATCCCCAGCCCATTCGTCCCAGTGAAACTCAGCAGGAATAGGGCTTTCGTAATCGTCCTTAATGACTTCCAGCTCCTTGTCCTTATCGGAGAAAATTTTCAGAAACAGCATCCACCCCAACTGTTCAATGCGCTGTGCATCACCATTCAGTCCGGTGTCCTGCCACATGATCTTGCGGATGCTATCTAATATTCCTTTTAAGTTGGCCATTTATTTCTTCTTGTTTTTTAGCTGCTTGGCAGTCTTGTCAATATTTTCAATAAAATCTTTCTCGACTTGAGAAAGCTCATTTTTAGTTTTTTCTTTGAACTTCTCATACTCCGAATGGGCTTTACCCAGTGCCTTTTGATGGCTGATCTTACCCGCATGGGTCAATATTTCATTCCCAGTCATGGTCAAAAAATCATCCAGCCTGGATACCCAGTCCTTCATATACATGGGCTTTCGGTTCATCGCCTGTAATTCTGCCATTTCGAGGTAAGCCGTAACGATCCTGTTTAGAATTTCCAATTCCTGCTCGTTCAGGTAATTCTTGGCTACCTCGGTCTCCTTTTTTGTGGGCTTTGCCCCCTTAAAATTAGTAAGCCCAAGATTTTTTTTACCGGCATCTATCCTTTTGTAAATTACTTCTGCCGCTGTGTTTCCATGTGCAGCCCAGTGCATTTTATTTTGTACCGTTTTGAAAAAAGTGGTAGAAATTTCGGTGTTGGGATCGTAGTCTATACTGGTAGCATAGATATCCAGAACCTTTCTCCAAAACACCTTCTCGGAAGATCTAATGTCCCGAATTCTGGCAAGAAGTTCATCAAAGTAGTTACCACCTCCGGCCTCTTTTAGGAGCTCGTCATTCATGGTAAATCCCTTAACGATGTACTCTTTGATTCTCGAGGTGGCCCATTTTCTAAACTGAACACCCCGATGAGATTTCACCCTGTATCCCACAGAAATGATGACATCCAGGTTATAGAACTTAACTGGACGGTCTGAACCACTAATGTGCAAAATCTGCACATTGCTTTTTTCGTCCAATTCTCCTTCTTTAAAAACATTCCCTATGTGCTTGGTGATCACACTTCTGTCCCGCTGAAAAAGGTCACTGATTTGTTCTTGGGTCAGCCAAACGGTTTCATTCTCTAATCGGGTTTGAATTTTGGTCTGCCCGTCTTCTGTTTGGTAAATTAGTATTTCCGAACTCATTAAGCTCCTGTATTATATAATTCTTGTTCCAATTCTTTTACGGCTTCTAAATATTTGGCTTTGCTTCCAAACTGCTTGATAATCTCCAAGGGGGAACCGTAATCCGTAAGCGGTTTGACCTTGAGGATATCCATGCTCTCAATATTGGTCACTCCTTCGTCTGCATACTTGTCCAAAAGCGTCTCTAAGACTTTCCTGGCTTGGTCACCATATTTAGTGAAATAATCCCGCTTTTTAACATTATTGGCACGTTCCTTACGTGTGAGTGGGGGCTGCTCAAAAGCAACATGGCATATAAGATCAAAAAGATCAACCTCCCTGTTTACTGCATCTCGCAAAGCTTCCACCAAAACACCTTGTTCTTCCAGTTCCTTGATGATGATTTCTTTTTTGTCCGTACTGTTCCATCGAGCTAGGAAATCATCCAAGGATGCGTACTGACCTTTGATCAATTCTTTGGTATGGTCTTTTAGGCTGGTGGTAATGGGCTTTCCATTGGTGTCAAAATACATTTCACGGCTGATCAACACCGATACATCCACCCCATTCACGTACACTTTCTGACGGGGCTCATTGACTTTGCTGGTTCTTGTCTGCGGTTCGGGATAGCGAATCTTTGTTCCGATTTCTATCTCTTCCCCTGTCTCCTCGTCTATGATCAGGCTGTCAATGCTTTGTTCTTCATCAACGATATTGGTCAAATCGGTATCCTCTGAAACAGGTTTTACTCTTATAGGGTCTCCATCAAAGTCCTTGTCGGCAAAAAGATCAGTAACATTTCGAAAATCCAGAATAGTAAAAAACATTTTGCCAAATTCCTCATTGATCCTGGTTCCTCTTCCTACTATTTGCTTAAACTTGGTCATGGATTTGATTTCCGCATCCAATACGATAACCCTACAAGTTTGGGCATCCACTCCGGTGGTCATTAATTCGGATGTAGTGGCTATCACGGGATATGTTTCTTCTGGATTGATAAAGTTGTCAAGCTCTCTTTTCCCTTCATCATTGTCTCCCGTAATCTGCATGATATACTTGTGGTTCTTGGCCACTAAATCAGCATTCAGATTGGATAGGGCAAATCGCATCCGCTCAGCATGATCAATGTCCGAACAAAAAACAATGGTCTTGGCAAATCGGTCATAACCTTTCAAAAACTCAGTAAGCTTTCTAGCCACTGTTTGGGTTCGCTCATCGATGACCAGTGTTTTATCAAAGTCCTTCCGGTTATATACACGGTCTTCCACTTCCTTGCCATCCTTATCCTTTTTCCCTTGCTCCGGCCGCCAGCCTTCAGCATCAACGTTCAGGTTGACCCGAACCACCCGATAAGGAGCCAAAAAACCATCATCAATCCCTTGTTTAAGGGAATAGGTATAAATCGGATCTCCAAAATATTCAATATTGGATACCTCTTTGGTTTCTTTGGGAGTAGCTGTCAAACCAATATGGGTCGCTTTATTGAAATAGCGAAGTATCTCCCGCCAGGCACTGTCCTCTTTGGCACTTCCTCTATGGCACTCATCTATGACTATGAGATCGAAGAATTCAGGTGAAAAATCCTTATACGCATCTTCTATATCGCTGGCATTTGTCAATCCCTGATAAAGGCCCAGGAACACTTCATAGGCCTTATCCTCTGTATCTATTCCCCTCTTATTATTACTTACAAGCTCTTCCTTTCCATCTGCCCTGCTCACCACCTTTTTTTTGATGATGGTCATCTTGTCTTTGAAATGTTTGAAATCCCCCCTTCTGGTTTGATCTATTAGGGCTGTTCTGTCTGCTAAAAACAGAATTCTCTTCTTTGCCCTACTTTTCCAAAGTCGGTGGATGATCTGAAAAGCCGTGTAAGTCTTTCCCGTTCCGGTTGCCATGACCAGTAAAATCCTTCCTTGTCCATTTGCAACCGCCTCTACCGTTCGGTTTACAGCAATTTGTTGATAATATCTAGGTGACCTACCACTTCCGTCAAAATAGTAATCCTGTAATGCTACTTCTTGAGCCTCGCTTGTATGGATTCCTTTGTATTGTTTGTACTTTTTTAAAAGTTCTTCAGGACTTGGAAAGCTATCAATATCAAGTTCTGTCTCAATATTTCCGTCAGTGGCCGTCCGGTCATGGAAAACAAACCCGTCACCATTGCTACTAAAAACACATGGTATATCCAGGATTTCGGCATAGTCCAAAGCTTGTTGCAGTCCTGCCCTTACTGAATGTCTATTGTCCTTGGCCTCAACAATTGCAATAGGGATATTGGGTTTGTAGTATAGGATATAATCTGCTCTTTTTCTTTTTCCCCTTGCGGTAAGCCTTCCCCTAACATAGATTTTACCATCTGTAAATGATACTTCTTCAAGTAACTGAGTGGTCTTGTCCCAACCCGCCTTTTCTATGGCAGGTGTGATGAATTTGGTACAAATATCACGTTCAGAAAGGGTTTTCTTGTCAATCATAATCACGCAATCAAAAAGGTCAAGTCAAACAAGGAAAATAATTACTTGGCCAATTCCCCTTGTACAAAATTTAAGGCATTCAAACCTTGTGGCTCTTGGTCAATATCATCTATAATCTTATCAGCCAACCAAAGCAGTTCCAGTTCTTTTTCATCTACCTCCAAAAAAGCTGCGATTTTTTTTAGCTGATTCTTTTGAGCCTTTCTCTCCCCTCGCTCCAGTTTACTGACCAAAGCTGTATCCGCTTCAATATAGGCCGCTACTTGTCTAAGTAGAAAACCTTTAGCTTCTCTTAGCTCACGAATTCTTCTTCCCAAATAGGTCATAGGATACAGATTTAGGTTCTAAAATCCTTTACAAATCTATTATTATTTCTGAGACTTGTCAGAATTAGTCAAATATAAAAAATACCATGAAAATTAAACGTGTCACATTGGCCTTTTTCATATTTCAAGCTTTTTTAACGCTTAATAAATAATTGACTGATTCAACAGAATAAACGAAAACTGTATTTGTTATATGAATTTTTAATTGATGGTTCTTCCGCTTTCAATCAAACTTAAAGAGAAATAACAAAACCCATCATTTATCTGGGATCTTAATAAAACAGTAAATAGTTTTTGTACTACAAAGGAATTTCTATCAGCGAAGATGAAGCCTTTTAAATCCACCTCAACTTCTCACAAAATTTGGTAGGTAAAAAGTTATTTGAATTATATTTACTGGTCATTTTCACTTTGACTTTTCAAATAAAACAGCTTGTTCAACCCCTCATAACCCTCCTCCGCCAACACCCTCAACTCTTCACCTAAACTGGAAATAGGATAATCCAGGCATCTATCCATATAGCCCATATAAGTATCTAAAAAATCATTCTCCAAATGCTCTGGTACTTCCATCAGCCGCTTGACCAAATCCATAATACCCAGATGATGTCGATGGCCGGCATCCAAGTCCAAATTATCCAAGCCCTTAACCAGCTGGTTATGCTTGAGATCTTGACGGATCAATTCTCTGATAAGCTCGTCATTTTGAATATTGATCATAATGTTCTTATTAAGTTTAAACAATAGCCTCCTTTATCAGGCTTTTTAAAGTATCATTGCTGTCTTTGAGTTCTCGGAGTATCTCGATTAAGGTATCAAACTGGCTACCATCCATGAGAACTTTCCTTTTTTCGAGTTCATCAAAATACTCAATCAGTTGCCCTGGCCTTATGGTCAAAATATGAATGGGATCAACCTGCACATAATCGGCATATTTTTTAATCAGGTCCACCGTGATTTTGGTTTCTCCACGTTCATATTTGGTATAGGCGGCCTCGCTGATTCCTAAATGAAAAGCCAGCTCCATGGCCTTAAGACTCCTCAGTTTTCTAAAGGTCATCATATTATGTCCTATTGATTGATTATCAAGGAGCGCTTCTTTAAACTGGCTTGGATCACTCATATCTAAATATTAAGTAGTTCTAAATGACGCTTTATCCTAGTTGACTTTATTTGTGATAGCATAATTACTCTGTTATAATCAATGCATTCTTTGTTACTTTTTTTCTTCAGGTAAAAAAAGTAACCAAAAAACCCCGCCGCTATACATCTATTGGGTTAAAATTAAAGCCTTCCCTCATGCAGGCAAACTCCTCCTGTAAAACTGCCAGCCAACTTTTTAATCGGCAATTCGTCAAATCTACCTTTGGCGGCAGACAGGCATGCCTGCCTTTCTGCTTACCCTCTTCTTTAATTTCTTAACACCCAATATCTGCAAGGCGGACCAGCATATTTGTTTGTTTTACCAAATTAATAATAGGCCCAAGTTATTCTTTCTAAACTAAGGCGAACCTATTTTAAAGGTATCATCCTCAAAATTAAGAACTGCAATAATACAATTTATCCACCCTCCCAATTCTAAACTATTCCTACAGGAATAAAATATTCCTTGATTCACCTAACCACCATTTATAAAAACCATTTCCCAAATTCCACCAATTTCCTTAACTTGTCTTTTAGTTTTTTAATAGCCAAGAGTTATGACCAATTCAGCTGCACGAAATATCCATCAGGGACGCAACATCAAACGCTTTAGGGAAATGCTGGGCATCAAGCAAGACGCCTTGGCCCACGAACTGGGAGAAGACTGGTCCCAAAAGAAAATCAGCCTACTAGAGCAAAAAGAGAGCATAGAGGAAAATATTCTAAAGGAGGTAGCAGAAATCCTTCATATTCCTGTTGAGGCCATCCAAAATTTTGATGAGGAGCAAGCGGTGAATATTATTTCGAACACTTTTAATGAAGGATCATTTTTAAATACTGGGCACACCCCTACATTTAATGTTAACCCAATTGACAAATTGCTTCAACTTCATGAAGAAAAAATTGCGCTATACGAGAGGATGTTGAAGGAAAAAGATGAAATGATGGCTAGGTTAGAACGTTTGATTGGAGGTAAATGATTTTATTTAGCCCCTAAGTAATCTCTACTTTTCCAATTCTAAAATATCCCCCTCAAGAATACTTCATCCCATCATCAGACCCGACCTTAAATGGCGTAACATAAAATGTACTGCCATGAAAAAGAAAAAATCTAAAGTGATTGTAGTTGACAAATACAAAAAATACACTGAGATAGGAAACATGTATTCTTCCCGCTGGAGAAAGTTGGACCTATTTATCCCCAGTAACTTCCGGTTACTATGTGCCATTCTAAAAGTAAAGCCAGAAGACATCTTAATGGATTTTATGTGGATGGTATGTTATGGAAATAAGGATGCTACCAACAAGCAAGCCAAATCTGCTCAGAAATACTTTCTGACGGCTCAGTTTGGTCAACCCTCTTATTCTAAAAAAGAAATCAAAAAGATGTTTAAGGAATTAAAAGCTGTCAGAACACTCATTAACACCACCGATAAAATGAATGAAGAAGACCAAGAGCTATTCTGGAAAAATAAGCATATGTATCTAGAATTCTGGTATAAAAGGTGGTTTGAGAAAAACACGAGGAAGGAGGATTTTTCCGTTTTGGAGAAATTCTAGGCTACAATGCATGGTCTGAACTTTTGCCAACATCAAGCGGATTGTTAGGTTTTATGCGGGAGTTATATGGTCTTATTAGGGAGCTTAAACGAAGGTTGAGTTTACACTGGTTATTAAAACAAGGGTAAAAAAATGATCTAATTTACCCTCGTTAATTATGTAAACCATTACCTAAAATTACTAATTTAAATACTTCTACCCTTTTTCCGTCTCTTTTTTTTCTTCTTAGGAATTTGACCTACCTCCCCAGTATCAGGAACAGGCCTAAGCAGCAGATCAAGAATATCAATGGTACCACCAACAATTTGATGACTAAGGTAAATTTCTTTTCGATCTTTTGTTGCTGTTCGTGCTGGTATTGAAGCTCCATCTTTATCACCTCGAGTTTGGAATTCATTTTGATCCCGCACTGATAATTGGTCTCGATCTGATCGTTCAGTCTGTCCTGCTTTCTGCTGATGTGCAGGAGACTGTCCTGCATCTTGGGAATGTACCCCATGAACTCGAGTTGTTTTTTCATCATTTCCTGATAGCCCTCTTGGGTATTTTGATGTTGTTCTTGCGTTTGCCTGGCCAATTGCTTGGCGATCTCTAGTTTGCTCATAGTGTAAGGTATTTGCGATGTTCTTCCATTTGAATTGGTTACCCAAGGATTGTCCTTTGGCCTTGAAACCATCATAGCAATAGGCTACTCCTGATACCCTGCCGGTACTGGCCTGGTTGAACAACAGGTTGGCTCCTGAAGCCTCTACTTGATGGATA
>JGI2924J29684_1076625_pt1 | contig 10379 bp, 14 predicted proteins | sample BenlonsequencITS_FD_29684 | JGI IMG/M metagenome (IMG submission 29684)
GCACAACCATCTTATGGAATGTACAGATGTTTTTCAATTTTGGCTCTACATGTTGTCAAGCACTATGTTTGGTATAGAGCCGAAAAATGTACGGCAAATTTCTTGTCTTGATGCTTTCATCGATTTTATGCGTAATATCCGTTTTCGATGGTGTCAGCAATGCCCATTCATCCCATTCCTCCTCTTCGAGTACGGAACAGTTTGCAGAGATGATCGCAACGTATCACGATCATGCGGTCGAACTCACTGACGAGGAATTTTCGCAATTGCAACAGGTCATTCTCGAAAAATGGGATCAGGGCGAAATCGAAACCGTTGAACCGAAAAGCAAATTTGATTTTGACAGAGCCAGGGGAACCGCATTCGACGGGGAATTGGAGAACGTAAAGACGTATTATGTGTTTATTCCCTTCCGGGAATCGGCGGGCCACTTTATGCCGCTCAGCGGAATAACCTTCGCTTTCGCAAATGACGGAACCATCGTTCAGGCACACGAAGTCATCATTGACGAGGCGGAAAATGCATTTGATATCAAAATTTACAGCAACGGTGCGTTGATCGGCTCCCATGTTGTGGATGGAATATCGGGCCATAGTGACGGGATGGTGAGACCTTTCGGCTACTGGGAAGATGTGGCGGAATGTCTCCAAAATTTTGGTGCGGACGGAAGCATCGTTGCAACGGCGCTTGCGGCCTGTTCACTTGTTTGCCCTGTGACAGGGCCGGCCGGCTGTGCGGTTTGCATCGGCATTTATTTGGCAGTTGACGCGGGTGTCATTGTCGGCTGTCTTCTTCAATAAAGAACGGGAAAAGGCATTGTTCCGGCTGCGGGCTGCGGGACAATGCCTTTTTTGCCTTTTCGCCGCATCGCGCTCCTCCTCTGTCAAGACATGAACAGCCTGTCAATCAAAGACATCAGGTACGGAAGCGCCTCCTCGGCCAATGCTTCAGCCGTCTCCTCGCGGCGGGCGCTCCATTGGACGACGATGCCGACGATCGACCAGCTGATCATGGTCGCCACCCGTTCCAGTCGCCGTCTGTCCGCATGCGGCGGCTGCGCTTGATCCAGGCAGTCCATGATGACGCCGTACAACTGCCGCTTTACGCCTTCCTCCATGGCCTGGGTCAACGTCCGCCTCGCATTCAGACGCCGCGTCGTTTCAACCTGCCAGTGGCAGACGGCCAGCATCAGGCGGCGCACCAGTTCGGCTCCCCGAAGATTCGCGTCTTGCGGAATCCAGGAAGCCAGCGTCTCGGCGAACAGGTCGGCCATCGTCGCGTCAAGAAGCTGGTATTTGTCCTGGTAATGGTTATAGAAGGTCGCACGGTTCAGTTCGGCGCGGTCCACAATATCCTGTACGGTGATGTCTTCGAAATCTTTGACCGCCAGCAAATCGATGAATGACTGCCTGATCATCGCCCTCGTCCGTTTGACGCGCGGATCATTGTTCCGCACACGCCTCATGCGTTCCTCACCTCTTCCGGAATTTCGCCGATTTCTCCGAACTGTCGATTAGTCGACACCATCCCGGTTTTGCGGATGGATCGGGGACCGGTCCCGTTCTAGCATATCTTATATAAATGTTGATTAGTCGACAAGTATCGAAAAATTCGGAGAGAGGGGATTGGATCGATGGACGATCTTTTCGTCTCGGGAGGCACATCCGGCATGGGCCGGGGACTCGCCATGCATTATTTGCGCCGGGGAACGCGGGTGACGGTGACCGGCAGCGATCGCGCGAGAGGCGAGCAATTTCTGGAGGAAGCGGCGCGTCTCGGCGCCGCGGATCGGGCCGCGTTCATCCAGGCCGATCTGACGAAGCTTGCGGACAACCGCTTCGTCATCGACAAGGTCAAGGCGCGCCACTCCAAGCTTGACGGGCTCGTGCTGACGGCGATGCGCACCTATCCGCGGCGAGCGTTGACACCGGACGGATTCGAGAGCACGTTCGCGTTGTATTATGTCAGCCGCTTCGTGCTCAGCTACGGTTTGACAGAGTTGCTGGAGCGGGGCGAACGTCCGGTCATCGTCAGCGTCGGCGGCACCGGCATGACGAAGGGAGCGATCCACTGGGACGACCTGACGCTGCAGCATGGATACAGCCTGATTCGGGCGACGCTGCAGGCAGGCCGGGCCAACGATCTGCTCGGCGTCGCCTATGCGGAAAACCACAAGCACGGCAAAACCCGCTTCCTGCTGATCCACCCGGGCTACACGAACAGCGGCACGAACCACGTCAAGCAGCCGTGGAGAACGGTCATGCGGCTCATGGGCCGCCTGTTCGCCCGGCCCGTGGAGCGCAGCATTCAGCCGATGATCCGCCTGATGGACGACCCGCCGCCGCAGCCGCTCATCGCATGGGACCGCGACCGGCCCGTCGATCTGTCGCTGCCGACGCTCGACAGAACGAACGCGCTCCGGCTGTATGAGCTGACCAAACATCTGCTAAGTTGAACTTTTCCACGAAATATTTCCTGCATCCCGGGTCGGATATCCGTCATGAGGGAGTACCAGAGATCCGTACTGTACAAGCATTATTTCCCGAGAAATAATGCATTCGCATGGGGCCATCTGAACCGTATCCGTCGATGCATCGTCACATTTAAAAAAACACTATCCAATAAAGTCCGTCAGAGCTCGGAGTGGATGTCCATGGTTTTCAAGGAACGGAAGAGGTGCACATCTAAAGTTATTGCCCTCGCGGTGTTGAGCGGAATGGTGATGGCAAGCGGGTGCTCCGGGAATCCGGGACCTGGCAAGACCAATTCGGATTCCCTTGTGATGTCCCAATTTGAATCGAACGACGAGCCGTCTCCAACGCCGACCGATGCTCAACATCAGGATTCAGACGCCAAACTGTCCGAAATCCATTATACAAGCGAACAATTGGACCGGATTTCGAAACTTGCGGCGCAGGCAGGTTTGACCAAGGTGTATCTGCCCCGAATGGCCGTTGAAGGCAACCCTCTCGCCGATGTTGAACTCCATGAGAACACCTTGATTCTGCATTACAAATCCATGAGGCTGGAGCAAAGCGGGAACGCCCGGGATGACGTGGAGGGGATGCATATCCGGCAAGTGGAACCGGGGAATGGAGCGACCGGAGAATGGCTGAACGGCGAGGACTTTGCGCCCAAGCACCGGTTCTTCAGGTTCCGGATGGACGGGATGCACTTTTTCATGGACGATTACATGTATCTTCCCGAAGAGCAGGTTCAATCCATCGCCGAGTCGCTCGTTGAACTTGATGAACTCAGATTTTAAGAATTCCTGTCGTCCCTGAGACCAGGATTAACGTGCCTGTCAAGGCTTGACCATGCGCATGATGACATCGGTATAAGGATAATGCTTGTCGTATTCCTCCGGATTCTCCAGCGCCAGCGTCGACAGCCCCTGAATGCATTGGAAAATCATCAAGGCCAGCTTCTCGGGGGCGTCCCGTACGATCTCGCCGCGCTTCTGTCCCTCGGTGATCAGTGCCATCATGGTGTCGCGGACGGTCTGGAACCTTTTCATCAGCAATTCGCGCAAATCTGCGGCATCCGTCGAATCTTCCTTCAGGTTCGAGAAGATCCTTCTCATCATTTCAAGGTTGTTGCCTGTCGCGGCGGCCCCTCTCGCTGCCTGGGCGGCGATTTCAAGCGGACTCGCCTGACGGTGCCTGGGCTGGAGCATGCTGTTGATGAGCGCTTCCAGCCGCTGCGTCGGCGTATCGCCGGCTTGCATGATGCGCTGAGACAAATCCGCATCGGTTTGCAGCGTCTGCTTCAAAAGTTCACAAACGATCGCTTCCTTGTTCGGAAAATAATGATAAATCAGCCCCGGACTCACGTTGGCGGCAGCCGCAATGTCCGTTATGGTCATGGCCCAGCCCTTCCGTGCAAAAACCGTTTTGGCCGCATCCAATATATTCTCGCGCTGCGCTTCTCGGATCCGTTTGTTCTCTGCTTCTGACCGCGGAATGGTGATCATCCCCTTGGCAAACCTGTCGTCAAATTTTCATCCGGCTAAGGATGGGATGCAACAATTGATGGAGCGTGTAGAACAGCAGGGCGGAAGTTACGCCGATCCGTGTGAAGGGCCGGATCCCCCGATAGAAGTCCGAGTCCGCCAGAGAAAGCCACCCTTGTCCCGAAAAAATGGCGCCTGTAAGGATGAGCATGTACAATCACGTTCCGACAAATCCGGCTCCCGCATACAACACTGCCCCGGCAATGAGCCTTAACACGGGATGCCGGATTTTCCATTGCTGCAGCACGGCATCCATAAGAATTGAAAGCGGCGATCCACGAGCATTACGGCCGGGGTGATATACGTGAACAGAATGAGAAAGTTGACGTGAAATCCTTGATATGCGCTTATGAGCAGCATGCCGGCCGCCCCGGACAAAATCACGGAGGTGAGTACGGCAACGCACAATCGGGGCACCAATGCGACTTTCAACGCGGACATTCCCCTCTTTTCCCTGTTTATGCTTCCGGCTCGACGGGGAACCAACCGGGAACGCGCATGATGATCCCCCACAGCGGGTCCGGTATGGCCAGACGATGCTGGTCGTGCCTGGAAAGTGTCGTTCTGATTTCATTTTCTCTTCCTTGAGCGATCTTTTCAAGCCAATCCGGTTCCATCACCAATTCACGTCCCAAGGCAATCAGTGGAATTCCCGATTGCAGCGCCCGGACAGCCTCCTCCGCCGCGCGAATCGATCCGGCGCCGATGACGGGGATCTGCCCACCGGCTCGTTCCTGTATGATTTCCACATACGTCCGGCCGCCGCTTTCCCCGTTCGGGACGGACCAGAAATCGTTCTGCGAAACATGCAGATAATCCAGCCGTTCCGCGGCTATGGCTTCAACCAGCTCAAGCGTATCCGCCAACGTGATGCCCGGGGTCAACGTCTCCTCCGGCGTGAGGCGATATCCGATTACAAAAGGTTTGTCCGCATGCAGGGCTGCGACCCGCTTCACTTCCCGTATCACGTCCAGCGGAAAAGCCATCCTGTTCTCCAGCGATCCGCCCCATTTGTCATTGCGCCTGTTCGCATGGGGCGAAAAAAACTGCTGGATCAAGAACCCGTTGGCCCCATGGATCTCCACACCGTCAAAGCCGGCTTGGATCGCCCGTCTGGTCGTCTCGCCGAAAGCGCGAACGATCGCCCGTATTTCCTCCTCCGCCAACTCGCGGGGCACCACAGCCCCCTCCCTTTCGGGCACCGGGCTGGCGCTCACGATATCAGGGATGAAGGGCGGGCATTTGCGTCCTCCGTGGGCGATCTGAAGGACGGCTTTTGCCCCCTTGCCTTGGATGGCGGCAGCCAGGGCGCTCAGACCGGGGATCAATTCGTCCCGATCGGCCGCAGCCGATCCCGGAAAACCGCCGTTCGGCGCCACCGCCGCGGAGCCTGTGATCACCATGCCCGCATTTCCGGCCCGGCGGGCGTAATAGCGCAGTTCCGCTTCCGATACGGTGCCGTCCGCATTGGAAGAGGAGTGCGTCATCGGCGCCATGACGATGCGATTCGACAACCGGACGCCATTGGCGAAAACAAACGGCTTGAACAGCGATTGAAAACTTTCCTTCATTGCGATGCACCCTCTCTTTTCAATGTTTTTGATTAAATATTTCATTCAACCAAAAACAGCTTAGCACCGGCTTCCATCTTTGTCAATCCAATGGAATGCAATTTCATCCGCCGACCTTTATTGCGAGATGATGAAAAAGATATAAAAAAAAAAACGAAGCTTCGGGGCGTATGCGCCCTGAAACTTCGCTACAACAACCACCAATAAACAGGCACAAAGATGATCGGCGTCAAAATCGCCGAGGCCGCCATGGCGAATCCGCTGATCGAGCCCTGGATCTCGGACTCCAGCAGCAGGCGGGCGGTGCCGATGCCGTGGGAAGTCGTGCCGAAAGCCGTGCCGACGGCGATGTCCGAGCGAATCCCCGCCAGGCGCGACAAGGCCGGCCCGAGCACGCTGCCCGTCAGTCCGGTCAGCACGGTGAACACGGCGCCCATCTCCGGCACGCCGCCGATCAGCGACACGATCTCCACCGCGACGGGCGAAGTGACGGTCTTCGGCAGCATGGAGAGCAGCACCGGCCGCGAGCCGCCGAGCAGCCACAGCAAGAGCGCCGTAATCCCAATGCCGAACAGCGTGCCGAAGGTCATGCCGGACAGGATTGCGGCGATCTTCCTGCGCACCAGCGGCCAATGCTTGTAGATCAGCGTGCCGAGCGCGATCGTCGCCGGTCCCAGGAAGAAAGATACCAGGCTTCCGCCGGCATTGTAGTCCTCATAGGGAATTCCGGCGCACAGCAGAAACACGATGAGCACGGTCGAAGCAGCCAGCAGCGGATGGAGCTGCCGGAACCATCGGTCCCGTACCCAGCAGGACAGCGCGTACGCCCCTACGGTCAGCGTCACGCCGAACAGCGGATGGCTCGTCCACTCACTCATGCCGCGTCTCCCTCCGCTCCAGCCACTGTGTCAGCCATCCGGTGACCGCCAGCGACAGCAAGGTGCTGAGCAGCAGGCCGCCGATGATCGCCAGCCAGGATTCCCGGATTTCCCCGAAATAGACCATCGTGCCGACGACGAACGGCAGGAAGAACAGCAGCATGTGCTTGAGCAGAAACTGCGCCGATTCCTCGACCCACTCGAGTTTGATGATTTTCAGGAACAGGCAGGCCGTAAACAGGATAAGGCCGATCACATTGGCCGGCAGCGGCAGCGATGTTCCTTTCTGAATCCATAAGCCCAACAAGTGAAATGCAAGCAGTATGGCGAAACCGGCCATCTCTCTCACCACTCCCCTGATGGATCCAGTATAGCATGTGATGGATTATCCGGATGTCATTTTGAACTAGAGATCTTGCCCATCAAAATCATCATAAGACGAGGGGACAGGAAAATGGTGTAGTATCCAAAACGGTAAACCAATAATGGTTAATTTTGATGTACCGATCAAACGCTCCGACATTCCCATCATTCGCTTCTGCGATGTCCAGTTCTTCATCAGATCTTAAATCCGTCAATCTTTCCAATTCAATGTCTCCGTTAAAAATATCATCCTCCACTTTTTTCAGAATGACATCGACACGTATGATTTGTTGCAATTCCTGAATCCTGCTCAAAATCAATTCATACTTTTTCGAAATGTTTCCCTCTTTGTTCGCTTTGTTCTGATAGTAGAGTGTGACGACAACCGTAACCAACGTAATGCCGGAAAAGATCGTGTTCAATGCGCCGAACGAATCTCCGAACTGTCCGCGTGTTTCCCAACGGTTGATGAAGGTTGTAACCATCAAAGCATAACATGCTACAAGGAGCAGCAATCCCAGGTATAGAACGATTGTCGCTCTCTTGACACGACTACTCCCGGATATCCTTCTCTTACCCATGAGAACCTCCGCAAACGTTTTCTATGAGTCTACAATACCAATCAATCACCCATCAAGTGATCAATTATATTCAAACATTACCCGTATTTCTCAACCGTTCTTGGTATGATGGTACTGGATGAATATCTTAGGAGGCGGTTGAACTGAGCCATAATGCGGACATCGCCCTAAAAGTCTTGTCTCAATATGCCGTTGTGTGCTGATCGCTCGATTTTATTGGCCACAGCGAAGCGCCGTCTATAAATTCACGGATCGGGAAAGCAACCATTTCAGTCTGGAAGTCCACAAGTCGAGAAGCGAAAACCTAGAAAGCTTCTGGGCGTCGCGGGAAGCGGTTCGTTCCAAGATGATATGGCTTCGCGCCTTAAGCCGGGAGACGGACATCACCCTGTCCGCTCCCGTCATGAACGTTCAAGGGGATCTCGTGACGATTGTGGACGGTGTCGCCTGCTCGCTGCTAACATGGGTGGAGGGCGAAGTGAGAAAGGATTTTGCGTCCGTGGAGAAAGTCAGCGCCATCGGCGAAATGACCGGCAAGCTGCACAGACAGTCGTCGAATTGGGCCATCCCGGAATCCTTCACGCGCCCGGTACTGGACGATGCCCGCATAATGAAGGCGTTCGTAAGCCTGGAATCCGCGTCCCTGGTCGGGCAAGCTTCCCGCGGACTTCGCTCCGGGCTGAGTTGCTTCGTGCCTACGCCAGACATTACGCGCTGCCGCGAAATCATGTCGAGCTGCTGGAAAGATTCTATCTCGCGGCGATGCTCGATACGATGAACTTCTGGCTCGGCCTGCCGGACTGGACGGAATGGCTGCCCGACCATATCCGCAAGCTGGCCGGCCGGGAAGCGGCCGCGTATCTCCGCGAGGAATCGTTCCTGTTCGGCGGCACGCCGTATTGGGAATGACAACAGGAAAGCCGCCCGACCTCCATTCGGTCGTGCGGCTCATCATGCCTACGTACTCAATCGCTGCGGCGTCTTGTGCTCCGCCTTCGTGATCACATTCCGGATGAAGCGGACGGCCTCCGCGCGGGTCAGGTAGTCGTCGCCGAAGTACCCTTCGATCGTGGCCGACGTCTTGCCGCTCGACAGCCCTTTGTCCAGCAAATATTGGATGGCGTCGTTCCCGGTCAGCCGCTCGCCCTGCGTGGCGGCGATCAGCTCCGCCACGGCCCGCCTCGTGATCGGCTGGCTGCGCTGTTCCGGCCATACCGGATAGCCGTACGCCAGCGCGAACTCGTAATATTTCCGGCTCCACGGCGTGCTGACCGGTTCCTCGGTGAGCCCGCGCATCGCGATGAGCAGCATTTTGAGGAACTGTTCCTCCGTCGTGATGCCGGTCGGATCGAATTTCCCGTTCCCGATGCCGTTCACGATCCCGCGCTCATACGCCCACTGGATGTCCGCTTCCGCCCAATGCCCCGCAATATCGGCAAAAAGATGCCGGCCGCGGATGATCGGAAGGTCTTCCCATTCCGCGGCGTCTCCCCCGTTTTCCGCGGAACCGTCCGGGCCGGCCTCTCCCGAACCCGCATCGCCCGGTCCGCCCGCTGCCGAGCCCGTATCGTCCGCTGCCGAGCCCGTATCGCCCGCTGCCGAACCCGTATCGCCCGTTGCCGAACCCGCATCGCCCGCGCCGTCCTCCGCCGCCGGATCGGGATCGCCGCCGGGCGCTGCTGCCTCGTCCTCATAAGGGTACGGTTTGCCGGGATTCTGATCGCTCACATCCACGGTCGATCCCCTGACCAGCCAGCGGTTGATCACCGTCGTGTTGTCGGCGCTTTCCGTGTCGATGCGATTGCGGGCGAGATACACTTCGTGCGGAACCAGGTTCTCGATCGGCTTCAGGCTCGAGATCCAGTTGTCTTGTGCATCGAGGATGAACAAATCATAGAAGTTTTTGAGCGCTTCGAGATCCCGGATCCGGTTGTCGTCCACCTTGAGCGTCCTCATCTGCGTCATCGATGCGATCGGCGACAGATCGGCAATGAAATTTCCGCCCGCGTCCAGCGCGACCATGCGGGACAGTCCGCTGATCGGAGTCAAATCGTGAATGGCGTTGTTGCGGATCGACAATTGGATCAGATTGGTCAGACGGCCGAGATGCCGAAGCTCGGCCTCTTCCCGCAAATTCACCTGGTTCAGATGCAAATGGCTGAGCAGCGTGTTTGCGGTGAGCGATTCCAGGCTTCTGACCGGATTGCCGCTCAGATTGAGCTCACTGAGCGAAGTCCAGTTTACGCACAACGTCAATGTTCACGATCCGGTTATTTTGCAGTTCCGCCCTCTCCAGATGGGTCAGACCTTCAAGTCCGTCCAGCGAAGCAATGCGATTGCCGGACAGGATCAGCGTTCTGAGCTCGGTCAGGCTGCCGAGCGGCCGGATATCCTCCAGCAGATTTCCTTGCAGATCGAGGCCCCGGAGCGTCGTCAGTTCCGTAATCGGGGTGACATCCCGGATCTCCCATCTGCTGGCAACCAGATAATCGACGTTGCACGGCTTGAACGCCTGGATGCCCTCAAGGGACCGGATCTTCCCCGGCGCCGAGGAATAGATCGTCAAGATGCGTTCCCATTTACGGGAGAATGCTTCGCAATAACGGGCAATGTCCGATTGGCGAATCACATCGCCTTCGACACCCAGTTCCTTGATCGCCCACTGCTTCAGAATGGGATCCGGGAATTCCACGACCGGGTCCGAACCGGGCAGCGGAATCCGGATATCCGGAAGCGGGATCAAGGGTCCCGTCAAGGAAGCCGCGGCCGTACCGGTCCAGCCGGCTGCGCCGATCAGCAGCGCGCCCAGAATCACCAGCAATGCCCTTAATCGGTGTCGGTGCCGCACCTCCGTCTCCCCCTTCCGCCATCTCATTGATAGTACGATTTGTCCACCGCGATGCGCACCGCAGCCGACTTGTTCGGCTCGGTCGTCATGACGTCGACGGACAGCGTCCGGATGCCGGTGATGTCC
>JGI2924J29684_1076624_pt1 | contig 10378 bp, 8 predicted proteins | sample BenlonsequencITS_FD_29684 | JGI IMG/M metagenome (IMG submission 29684)
TGAAAGCCGTCTGTACATGCACCGTATTGAAAAAGACTGGTATACGCTGATGAACGTCATCGTAAACGGGTCTGCTTCCGAGGCCGACTCTGCGCGTAAACAACTGCGCGAAGAGCTGCTGGCGATTGCGCCGGTATTTGGTCAGAAACCGTATTTCCTGAGCGACGAATTCAGCCTGGTTGACTGCTACCTGGCGCCGCTGCTGTGGCGTTTACCGCAGTTGGGTATTGAATTCAGCGGCGCAGGGGCAAAAGAGCTGAAAGGCTATATGACCCGCGTTTTTGAACGTGACTCTTTTCTGGCTTCCTTAACCGAAGCTGAACGTGAAATGCGCCTCGGTCGGGGTTAATCTGTATGGATTTGTCACAGTTGACGCCGCGTCGTCCCTATCTGTTGCGCGCTTTCTACGAGTGGTTATTAGATAACCAATTGACCCCGCATCTGGTGGTGGATGTGATGCTGCCTGGCGTGCATGTCCCTATGGAATATGCGCGCGACGGGCAAATCGTCCTCAATATCGCGCCGCGTGCGGTAGGTAATCTGGAGTTGTCTAATGATGAGGTGCGCTTTAATGCGCGCTTCGGCGGCGTTCCCCGTCAGGTTTCTGTGCCTTTGGCTGCGGTGCTGGCGATTTACGCCCGTGAAAACGGCGCGGGTACCATGTTTGAGCCGGAAGCCGCCTATGATGAAGGCGTGGTCAGCTTAAATGATGATGACCAAACCGCAGGCGCGGAAAGCGAGACCGTGATGTCCGTCATTGACGGCGATAAGCCTGACCACGATGACGACAGCAGTCCTGATGACGAGCCGCCGCCACCGCGTGGCGGACGTCCGGCGTTGCGCGTGGTAAAATAATCAACAGGCCCAAAAGGGCCTGTTTTGTTTTGGTTACTTCGCGGGTTCACCCATCTTTTAAAGCTGTGATACGATAAGTTCGCTATTATTTGCCACCGATCCCTCATGAATGGACGTTATGAACGCATTTGATTCACAAGCAGAGGATTCTCCGTTAACCATTGGGCACAGTTTGCGCCGCCGTCCGCTGGCGCGTAAAAAACTGTCTGAAATGGTTGAGGAGGAGCTGGAGCAGATGATCCGTCGTCATGAGTTTGGCGAGGGAGAACAGCTACCGTCTGAACGTGAGTTAATGGCCTTCTTCAATGTGGGACGTCCCTCCGTGCGTGAAGCGTTAGCTGCGCTGAAGCGTAAGGGTCTGGTGCAAATCAATAACGGCGAGCGCGCCCGCGTTTCGCGCCCCTCTGCCGATACCATCATCAGTGAACTGTCGGGGATGGCGAAAGATTTTCTTACTCACCCTGGTGGCATCGCTCACTTTGAGCAGCTACGGCTTTTCTTTGAATCCAGCCTGGTGCGCTATGCGGCGGAGCATGCCACCGACGAACAGATCGCGTTGTTAACGAAAGCGTTGGAAATTAATAGCCAGTCGCTGGATGACAACGCGCTGTTTATTCGTTCGGACGTAGAGTTTCACCGGGTGCTGGCTGAAATCCCCGGCAACCCGATCTTTATGGCTATTCATGTTGCTCTGCTGGACTGGCTAATCGCCGCTCGTCCAAGTGTTCCCGATCGCGAGTTGCATGAACATAATAATGTCAGTTATCAACAGCATATCGTAATCGTTGATGCTATTCGCCAGCGAGATCCGGATAAAGCGGATCGCGCTCTGCAAACCCACCTTAATAGCGTTTCCGCAACCTGGCACGCGTTCGGTAAAAAAAGTCAAAAAACGCGCTAGCGATCGCGCATTCGATCTTTATTTAGTGAAGCAGATCGCACTATAAGCGTTCTGTATTATTTGCTGCTTATTTGATCTGGTATAACAGGTATAAAGGTAGGTAGTTAATCTATTCATCATTCGCAGAGGTAGGTATGGCAAAAGCATTGCAAGGCGTAATGGCGGCGTTGTTGACCCCATTTGATCATCAGCAGCAACTGGATAGCGAAAGCCTGCGCCGTCTGGTGCGTTTTAATATTGAGCAGGGTATCGATGGGCTGTACGTTGGCGGTTCTACCGGGGAAGCATTCGTTCAGAGCCTTGCAGAAAGAGAGCAGGTACTGGAGATTGTCGCCGAAGAAGCGAAGGGAAAAATCACTCTGATCGCCCATGTCGGGACGGTAAGCACGGCAGGAAGCCAGCAACTGGCGAGCGCCGCAAAGCGCTACGGTTTTGATGCAGTCTCTGCGGTGACGCCATTTTATTATCCTTTCAGTTTTGAAGAGCACTGTGACCATTACCGGGCAATCATTGATTCCGCAGATGGGTTGCCGATGGTGGTATACAACATTCCGGCGTTAAGCGGCGTAAAACTCACGCTGGATCAGATCAATACGCTGGTGACATTACCGGGCGTGAGCGCGCTGAAGCAAACCTCCGGCGATCTCTTCCAGATGGAACAGATCCGCCGCGCGCATCCGGATCTGGTGTTGTACAACGGTTACGACGAAATCTTCGCCTCCGGCTTGCTGGCAGGCGCGGACGGCGGTATCGGCAGCACATACAACATTATGGGCTGGCGCTATCAGGGGATTGTACAGGCGTTACGTGAGGGCGATGTGGCGAAAGCGCAGCGCCTGCAAACCGAGTGCAACAAGGTCATTGATCTCCTGATTAAAACCGGTGTATTCCGCGGCTTGAAAACGGTTCTGCATTATATGGACGTGGTATCTGTGCCGCTGTGTCGTAAACCCTTTGCGCCTGTCGATGAAAAATATCTGCCGGAGCTGAAGGCGTTGGCTCAACAACTACTGGAAGAAAAGGCGTAACAGCGTAATGCCGGGAGCGCTGCGCTGGCCCGGCCTACAACAGTACGAAACGTAGGCCGGATAAGGCGGAAGCGCCATCCGGCACAACGACAACAAAAATCGTCGGGAGAGTAAAATGAGTACTTCTACCCAGAACATCCCGTGGTATCGCCACCTCAACCGGGCGCAATGGCGGGCGTTTTCCGCTGCCTGGCTGGGATATCTGCTTGATGGTTTTGATTTTGTGTTGATTGCGCTTGTACTGACTGAGGTACAAAGCGAATTTGGGCTGACGACGGTACAGGCGGCAAGCCTGATTTCGGCAGCTTTTATCTCTCGCTGGTTTGGCGGGTTATTGCTGGGCGCGATGGGCGACCGCTACGGGCGTCGTCTGGCGATGGTCAGCAGCATCATTCTATTTTCGGTGGGAACGCTGGCCTGCGGTTTTGCGCCCGGTTACACCACCATGTTCATCGCCCGACTGGTGATTGGTATGGGCATGGCGGGCGAATATGGCTCCAGCGCGACCTATGTGATTGAGAGCTGGCCAAAACATTTACGTAATAAAGCCAGCGGATTTTTGATTTCCGGCTTTTCCGTCGGCGCGGTCGTCGCCGCGCAAGTGTACAGCCTGGTGGTGCCTGTCTGGGGCTGGCGCGCGCTGTTTTTCATTGGCATCTTGCCGATTATCTTCGCTCTCTGGCTGCGGAAAAACATTCCGGAAGCGGAGGACTGGAAAGAGAAACACGAGGGTAAAGCCCCGGTACGCACGATGGTCGACATTCTTTATCGGGGCGAACATCGCATCATCAATATTTTAATGACCTTCGCCGCCGCCGCTGCGCTGTGGTTCTGCTTTGCCGGTAATCTACAAAATGCTGCGATTGTGGCGGCGCTGGGACTACTATGCGCAGTTATCTTTATCAGCTTTATGGTACAGAGCAGCGGTAAACGCTGGCCCACCGGCGTGATGCTGATGCTGGTGGTGCTGTTTGCTTTCCTCTATTCCTGGCCGATTCAGGCGCTATTACCCACTTATCTGAAAACCGAGCTGGCTTACGATCCGCATACGGTGGCGAATGTTCTTTTCTTTAGCGGATTCGGCGCGGCGGTTGGTTGCTGCGTGGGCGGTTTTCTTGGCGACTGGCTGGGCACGCGTAAAGCGTATGTCTGTAGCCTGCTGGCCTCGCAAATACTTATTATTCCGGTCTTTGCGATTGGCGGCACAAACGTCTGGGTACTGGGTCTGCTACTGTTTTTCCAGCAGATGTTGGGGCAGGGGATTGCCGGGATTCTGCCGAAACTGATCGGCGGTTACTTCGATACCGATCAGCGTGCGGCGGGGCTGGGCTTTACTTATAACGTCGGCGCGCTCGGCGGCGCGCTGGCGCCGATCCTGGGGGCGCTGATCGCTCAACGTCTGGACTTGGGCACTGCGCTGGCATCGCTCTCCTTCAGCCTGACGTTTGTCGTGATCCTGCTTATTGGTCTCGATATGCCGTCTCGCGTACAGCGTTGGTTACGTCCGGAAGCTTTACGTACACACGATGCTATCGACGACAAACCGTTCAGCGGAGCCGTACCGTTTGGCAGTAGTAAAGATGCCTTTGTAAAAACGAAAAGTTAATCCGCTTGCCCGGTTTTAAACCGGGCAATATTTGTAAGGGAGTAGTATGTCGTTACTTGAACAACTGGATAAAAATATTGCCGCTTCTGGCGGCTTGATTGTCTCCTGCCAGCCCGTTCCTGGCAGTCCGCTGGATAAGCCGGAGATTGTCGCGGCAATGGCGTTGGCGGCGGAACAGGCGGGCGCGGTTGCGGTGCGTATCGAAGGCATAGATAACTTGCGTGTGGCCCGCTCGCTCGTTTCGGTACCCATTATCGGCATTATCAAACGCGATCTGGACGAATCTCCGGTACGCATTACCCCTTTTCTCGACGATGTTGATGCGCTGGCGCAGGCCGGCGCAAACATTATCGCTATTGATGGAACCGCTCGACAACGGCCAGTAACCGTTGAGGCGTTGTTGGCGCGCATTCATCACCACCATCTACTGGCGATGGCCGACTGTTCATCCGTTGACGATGGTCTTGCCTGCCAACGGCTTGGCGCAGACATCATCGGCACGACGATGTCCGGCTACACCACTCCCGATACGCCGGAGGAACCCGATCTGCCCTTAGTCAAAGCATTGCATGACGCTGGGTGCCGGGTGATAGCCGAAGGGCGTTATAACTCGCCAGAACTGGCGGCGAAGGCGATCCGTTATGGCGCATGGGCGGTGACGGTGGGTTCCGCCATCACTCGTCTGGAATATATCTGTGGATGGTATAACGACGCATTAAAAAAGGCGGCGTCATGACTACGTTAGCAATCGATATTGGCGGTACTAAACTTGCCGCCGCGCTTATCGACAAAAATTTGCGCATTAGTCAGCGCCGCGAGCTGCCGACCCCCGGCAGTAAAACGCCGGGTGCGTTACGTGAAGCATTAACGGCGCTGGTTGAACCGTTACGGACAGAGGCGCATCAGGTGGCGATAGCCTCTACCGGGATCATTCAGGAAGGGATGTTGTTGGCGCTAAACCCCCATAATCTGGGCGGCTTGCTACACTTTCCGTTAGTTCAAACACTGGAAACGATCACCGGCCTGCCGACGCTGGCGGTGAACGACGCGCAGGCGGCGGCATGGGCGGAGTATCATGCGCTTCCTGATGATATCCGCGATATGGTGTTTATCACCGTTTCAACAGGCGTTGGCGGCGGCGTTGTCTGCGACGGCAAGCTTCTTACCGGGAAGGGCGGTCTGGCCGGGCATCTTGGACATACCCTGGCGGACCCACACGGGCCCGTGTGCGGGTGTGGACGCGTTGGCTGCGTAGAGGCCATCGCATCCGGACGGGGGATGGCCGCGGCGGCGCGGGACGATCTGGCGGGATGTGACGCCAAAACCCTCTTTATTCGCGCTGGCGAAGGCCATCAGCAGGCGCGGCAGCTGGTACGCCAATCCGCACAGGTAGTGGCACGGCTGGTTGCTGATGTGAAAGTGACCACCGATTGCCAATGCGTGGTTATTGGCGGCAGCGTAGGTCTGGCTGAGGGATACCTGGAGCAGGTTCGCGCGTTTTTAATGCAAGAACCTGCGCCTTATCACGTGGCGCTGAGCGCCGCTCGCTATCGGCATGACGCAGGATTACTGGGCGCTGCTCTGTTAGCTCAAGGAGACACATTATGATGATGGGTGAAGTACAGGCGTTGCCTTCTTGCGGCTTGCATCCGCGACTGTTGGATGCATTGACCCTCGCGCTGACGGCAAGGCCGCAGGAGAAAGCGCCGGGGCGCTATGAACTGCAGGGCGACAATATCTTTATGAATGTTATGCAATTGACAACGCAAATGCCTGCAGAGAAGAAAGCGGAATTGCATGAGCAATATATTGATATTCAGTTACTGCTGACGGGCGCCGAGCGTATTGCGTTCGGGATGCCCGGCGCCGCTCGCGAGTGCGAGGAGATGCACGTTGAAGAGGATTACCAGCTTTGCAATAAAATTGCCAACGAGCAGACCATTACGCTACAAGCGGGGATGTTTGCTGTGTTTATGCCGGGAGAACCGCATAAACCGGGATGCGCAGTTGGTGAGCCGGATGAGATTAAGAAAGTGGTGGTGAAGGTGCGCGCCAGTCTGCTGGCGGCCTAAAATCGCAGCGGGCAGCTCTCATTCTCCTGTCGTTTTCAGTATATTCTGGATGAAATATAAACGCGGGGCCTCGTTGTGAATGTGTCGGATAGCGTGGATGTCGCTATCCGACAGGAGGTCGCCCGGTTAGCGCTTAAACGTCACTGCTTCCGGCTGGCTCAGGTGCAATGTTGTCTGGCTTGGCACCGTCTCGGCAATAATCCGCCCGTGGCGAATCGAGTAACGGGCAGACGTCTGGCGACGAACCGCGTCGAATCCATTTTCTGCCGGTAAGATAACCAGGTTTGCAGAATTCCCAACGCTCAGGCCGTAGTCCTGTAAATGCAGAGTTTTCGCGCTGTGGGTGGTGATCAGATTCAGCCCATCATTGATTTGCCCGTATCCCATCAGTTGGCAAACGTGTAACCCCATGTGTAGCACCTGCAGCATATTGGCGGTGCCCAACGGATACCACGGATCGAAAACGTCATCATGTCCAAAGCAGACGTTAATGCCCGCCTCCAGCATCTCTTTAACGCGTGTTACGCCGCGGCGCTTAGGGTAGGTGTCAAACCGTCCTTGCAAGTGAATGTTCACCAGCGGGTTAGCAACAAAGTTTATCCCTGACATCTTCAACAGGCGGAACAGGCGTGAAGCGTAGGCGCCGTTATAGGAGTGCATTGCGGTGGTATGGCTGGCGGTGACGCGTGCGCCCATTGCGTCGCGATGAGCCAGAGCCGCGACGGTTTCAACAAAGCGCGATTGCTCATCATCAATTTCATCACAGTGGACATCGATCAGCCTGTCGTATTTCTGTGCCAGGGCGAAAATTTTATGCAGTGATTCAACGCCATATTCACGCGTAAATTCGAAGTGGGGAATCGCGCCAATGACGTCGGCCCCTAAACGTAGGGCCTCTTCTAACAGCGCTTCGCCGTTGGGATAAGAGAGGATGCCCTCCTGGGGAAACGCCACGATTTGCATATCCACCCACGGAGCGACCTCCTGCTTCACTTCCAGCATGGCTTTCAGCGCGGTGAGCGTAGGATCTGAAACGTCAACGTGAGTACGAACGTACTGGATGCCATTAGCCATCTGCCATTTCAGGGTCTGCATCGCGCGCGCTTTCACATCTTCATGCGTGAGCATTGCTTTACGTTCTGCCCAGCGCTCAATCCCTTCAAACAGTGTGCCGGACTGGTTCCAGCTCGGTTCACCCGCCGTTTGCGTGGTATCCAGGTGGATATGTGGCTCAACAAACGGTGGAATAGCCAGCCCCTGTTCAGCGTCAAGCACTTCGCCCTGCGGTAACGATGCGGTTTCCTGAGGCTCAATCTGGCTAAAGCGCCCGTTTTCAATCGTAATCTGCCATAATCCTTCGTGTCCCTGCAGACGCGCCTGACGAATGGTGATGTTATTGTTCTGCATGGCTGACCTCTGGTGATTTAGCAAGGCTGCGCTTGAAAAGTGGATTCAGCAGGATATAGCTGAAGACGCCGCCGAGTACGGCATTGACGGGCACAATACCAGGAACATAATGTCCGGCGGCGATACCTGACGCAACGGAAAGAATAGCAATCCAGTTAACGGGAATAAAGCGCGCGGTGTTAAAGTCGGCATAGCGGCGGCGGTTCAACAGATAGTCGGCAATAATCACCCCGCCGATGGGCGGGATCGCGGATGACAGAAACGTCAGCCAGCCAACAAAATTATTGTAAAGCCATAACGCGCACACGGTACCGATAATACCGTTAACCACCGACAGCGTGCGGCTGGAAAGACCGGTAATATTGGCGAAACCCAGACCCGATGCGTACAACGCGTTGTCGTTGGTGGTCCAGATATTCAGGCCGAGAACCACAATCGCGGGCAACAGCAATCCCTGCGCTATCATGACGTCAGAGATATCCGCCTGGCCGACGGCGGCAGCGCCTGCCGCGCCAAAGATAAACATCAGCGAGTTGCCGAGGAAAAAAGCGACCATCGCAATCAGTACGGCGCTTTTGGCATGACGCCCGAAGCGGACGAAGTCGGCGGTCAGCGTACCAGCGCTGATAAACGATCCCACCACCAGCGCCAGCGCGCTTGAAAAATCAAGCGGCGTCTGCGGCACTATTGTCTTTAAATGTTCCAGCCCGCCCACGCCGCTGACGGCCAGCCAGACGGAGTAGCTACCCAGAATGACAATGGCGGGCACGGCAATAATAGACAAAATAGTCAGCGCCGAGATGCCGAAAAAGATGGTCAGGGTCATCAGCAGGCCCGAAACGGCAATCAGGATATTGGCATCAATCCCCGTTGCTTTACTGACCGGAATGGAAAACATTGCTACGCCAACGCCAAACCAGCCCACTTGAGTACCGCCCAATAGCAGCGAGGGAAGCCATGAACCTTTAACGCCAAAGGAGTAACGAGCAAGAAGGTGGGTTGAGAGTCCAGTTTTTGCGCCGATATAGCCAAGAAATGCAGTGTAGATACCGAGAAGGAGATTACCGAAGAGAACAGCCAGAAAGAAATCTTGATAGGAAAGGCCGGTGCCGAGCGTCCCTCCGGTCCACATACTGGCGGAAAAAAACGTTAAACCCAGCATGACAAACGTCAGTGGAATCACGCCTTTCCGCGCGGCCTGGGGAACTGGCCCCTGGCTATAATTGTTGTCTTGCGACACAACGCCTCCTTGAAATTTGGCCAAAAAATCCGCCGCATAATATACATTTTTTTGGTGAATGCAAACGTTTACGTACGGATTTACATAGGGCGTCGTCGAAAGGCGATATCTAAGTTATTTGAAGATAATATCTGGCGGCCTCTGGCATCATGATTTGCGCGTCTCCAACAGGTTTTGTGAGCGCACAAGTTCATCAGCCAGCAGCTTTTCATCAGGTAGCTGCACTTTGTATTCACTCGCCATCACGGTATTTGGCAAGCCGTTCAGGGCATAGTAAGCTTCGCCAGCGCCTTTTTCTGCGCACAGAATCAATCCTACGGGTGGGTTTTCTCCCGGCATCGTCCAGTGTTCTTTAGCATAGTTCAGGTACATATTCATTTGCCCGGCATCGCTATAGCTGAATTTGCCCACTTTCAGGTCAACCACCAACAGGCAGCGCAATTTGCGGTGGAAAAATAGAAGATCAATGCGGAACCAGCTATCGTCAATCCGTAAGCGGCGCTGACGCCCCACGAAGGCGAAATCGTCGCCCAGTTCCAGCATAAAGTCCATCAGGTGGTTGAGCAGTGCTTCTTCAAGGTCAGATTCCGAATACTCATCCTTTAGATCGAGAAATTCCAGAATAAAAGGATCGCGAAGAGAATGCTCGGGTAAGCCCTCAGGGACGGCGGGCGCGTCCTGCTGCAGCATGGACAATTTGTCAGATGACAGCAGTGTCCGTTCGTAAAATTGAGTGGCGATTTGCCTGTCGAGCTGCCGTACGGACCAGCCGTTACGTAGCGTCTCTTTCTCGTAAAAAGTGCGGGCATCGTTATCTTTCACCGACAGCAGACGCACATAAGCTGACCAGGGAAGAGGGAATGTTTTGGCGAGCGGTATGAGATTTGAAGATTCCGCAGACAGTGTCTGCGGAATTTCAATATGTTGAAAACAAAGATAAAATGTACGAATTTGCCATAGGTTTCTGGTGGAAAAACTGCGCTTATAGCGCTGACTTAAATCTACCGATAATCGTTCGATAAGCTGAGTACCATAGGCCGCTCGCGCTTCTCCCCCCTGTTCAAATTCGACAATGCGTCGGCCAATTTCCCAGTAAGTGGCAGTCATAATGGCATTGATGCTGCGCACGGTCTCGGTACGTGCCGTATCGACCAGGCGAATAATGCCGTCATGAATTTGCTGATATTCATCAGACTGTGGCGCTAAAGTTGGATTCGTCATGTCATCCCTTACGTGATAGTTTCATTGTGAAATTAGAACGCTATCAAT
>JGI2924J29684_1076623_pt1 | contig 10376 bp, 11 predicted proteins | sample BenlonsequencITS_FD_29684 | JGI IMG/M metagenome (IMG submission 29684)
GGGAGAGATCGTGGCCTGTAACACCGAGGTTGTAACAGCCCTCATGCAAAATGGCTTTCTTCCCGTCATAAGCCCGGTTAGTGCCGGAGACGAAGGGGATAGTCTTAACATTAATGCCGATATTGCTGCGGTAAAGGTTGCAGCGGCCCTACACGCAACAAAGCTTATTTTCCTTTCGGATGTGCCCGGTGTGCTGCGTGAGATAGGCAATCCCACCTCACTTATCTCCACCATAAAGATCGACGAGGTTCCAGAAATGGTCGCCGATTCGGTTATTACCGGGGGAATGATTCCCAAAATCACCTGTGCGGCCGAAGCGGTACAGAAAGGAGTGGAATCCGTTCACATTCTCGACGGAAAAAGCAAACATGCGTTGCTTCTTGAAATTTTTACCGACAAAGGAGTAGGAACCGTCTTATGGTAAGTAAAACATATCTTCAAAAAAACAGCGAAAACGCGCTTGAAACCTATGCGTCTTTCCCCATCGTTCTCGATCATGGAAAGGGATGTACTGTTACCGATGTCGACGGCAAGGAATATCTTGATTTTGTTGCCGGGGTTGCAGTCAATATACTAGGACACGGCAATATCCGCCTGGCAAAGGCCATTGGACAGCAGGCGGAACGGCTGATGCACTGTTCAAATCTCTATCTTAATCCCGTAACGGTCGATTATATGGATACACTTCTTGCCTACAGTGGCTTTGACAAGGCCTTTTTCTGCAATAGTGGAACCGAATCGATCGAGGCAGCCCTCAAGCTTGCCAGAAAGTGGGCCGGGGTCACAGGAAAAGCGGGGCGCGATATTATAGCTTTAAACGGAAGCTTCCACGGGAGAAGCTTCGGAGCGCTCTCGGTTACCGGACAGAAAAAATATCAGGCTCCCTTCGCCCCTCTTTTGCCGGGTGTCAGATTCGCCGAGGCAAATGATCCAAAGGCATTGGAAGAGGCTGTCGACGACTCCGTTTGTGCAATCATCATGGAGCCCATCCAGGGTGAGGGAGGGATCAAGCTCTTGTCGAAGGCCTTTGTAGAAAAGGCCGATGAACTACGGAAAAAGTATGATCTCCTCCTGATCTTCGATGAGGTACAGTGCGGCTTTGGTCGGTCGGGAAAGCTCTTCGCCTGGGAGCATTTCGGTATCAGGCCGGACATTCTTTGCATGGCAAAGGCAATCGCCGGAGGCTTTCCAATGGGTGGTATCCTTGTCGACAAGAGGGCAGCAGCCTTTAAGCCAGGAGATCATGCCGCTACCTTCGGAGGTAATCCCCTCGCTTGTGCGGCAGCCTCGGTCGTGCTTGATGAGCTGACAAACAAGGGACTGCTTACCCATGCTGAAGAGGTTGGAGCATATCTGGGAGAAAAACTTGAAGAGCTGAAAGGAAAACACCCACACATAGTAGATGCACGGGGACTGGGACTGATGCGTGGAATAGAACTTTCATCGGGATCAGCAGACGTCATATCGGCCTGCATAGATAAAGGATTACTGCTCGTGAGGGCCGGGAGTGAGGTCATCCGTTTTGTACCTCCCCTGATTGTCACGAAGGAGGAGATCGACAAGGCTATATCGATTCTTGATGAAGTCTTAAGCCAATAGCATTTCGGAACCAAAACAAAAAAGGGACTGATCGCTTCAAACGACAGTCCCTTTTTTATAGAAGAAAAAACCTCTTCTACATCAAATCCTTTGGCTTACGAGCGGTGTTGCCGCTTGCTTCACACACGGCCATATGCTTCAGTTTGCCATTCTTAAAGACAGATTTCATCTTAATATTTCCGCCCCAGCGACTGACGAGCTGCTGCGCTCCGCCACGACGAGCGTTCTTTGATACGCTACCTGCCATAACAATCTCCCTTCATAGGGCCTAATAAGACCCTGTATTCATATAAACTATACAATAAAAGCAAAGTTTCGTCAAACCCACCATAGCCTCTTAATCCTTTACCTTACCTTGTCATAACATGCAGAAAATCGTATATTTTCCTTCGATGAATCTCGCGAAAATTGTCCGAAAAATATGGATTCTTCCCATAGAATTCTACAGAATCGTTATCTCTCCAGCACTACCCGACACCTGCATTTATACCCCAAGCTGCTCATCGTATGGCAAAAAAGCCATACTTAAACATGGGATCCTGAAAGGTACACTTCTGGCCATTTCCCGTATAGGACGCTGTACAGGAGCCTTCTTTACCGGTGGTGACGACCCTGTCCCCGACCACTTCTCTTTCAAAGAGATCGGGGAAGGATATCGCCGCTTCCACCGCAGGAAAAGGCCCTAAAGGGTGGGTGCCTATCTGTTATGCTCGGATAGGGCACCGGCATCCTCAAGACCGCTTCGATAGCCCTCGCTGTAGGCCTCTTTATAGGCCTCTCTCCAAGCCTCCCGATAACCGTCAAGGTATCCCTGATTGTAACTGTCGCTACTATCCGATCCGCCACCGTCGCTTCCTTCCGAGTAATCGTCAAAGGTAAATGTTATGGTACGATCGGCTGCATCGGAAAGATCGACCTCGTAACGGGTGTATCGGTCGCCGTCGATATCTACGGCAAGAACATCGAAGATGGCCGCATCGGGATCGGACAACGGTACCTGCACCTCACTTGATTCGCCATCGCGAACACTGTTGCCATTAAGCAGATCGTCCTGCCAATCATCAGAACTCGAGGGTGAAATATAAAGCTCATTGATGTCATAGCCCGTTTGGTTACTAAAGGTAACGGTAAAGCTTTCCTGAGCAAACAGGATCGCCGTGACAAAAAAAAGCATTCCCCCGATAGTCAGTCGTTTCATCTCTTCTCCTCCTCAGTTCGACTAATCTCTTTCATAAACGGAATCAAAACTCTCAGGGCATTATCGTTAAAGCCCCCTTCAGGAATAATCAAATCGGCATACAATTTCGTTGGTTCAATAAACTCATAGTGTCCAGGCCTGACTACTTCAAGATATTGATTGATAACAGAGTCGACGGTCCTCCCTCGCTCCTTCACATCCCGCTCCAATCTGCGGATAAATCTGATATCGTCGGGAGTATCGACAAAAAGTTTGAGATCAAAAAGCGAACGAATTTTTGCATCGGAAAAAACCATAATCCCCTCGAAAATAATTAAATGCTTGGGTTCAAGCGGGACCGTTTCTTCCTTCCTTCGATGATGGACAAAATCATACTGAGGCATTTCGATACTCTTTCCCGATTTGAGGGCAAGCAGGTGCTCGTATAAGAGATCGTTATCAAAGGCCTCGGGATGATCAAAGTTAAAAGCCGTAATATTACTATTGTTGATATACTCTGCAGACTTATAGTAGTTGTCCTGCGGGATGAAGTTAAAGTCGGGAACGATTTCCGATATCTTTCGGACAATGGTTGTTTTACCGGAACCCGAACCGCCCCCGATTGCAATGACTCGTATATCTTCCACATCCGCTCCCGTTTATTAATGGTAGCCCATTATCCACGGGGAGCCTTTGCCGGATCAAGCGGTTTTCCGTCTTTATAGACAAAAAAGAAGACTTTTGCATCTTTTTCTATGAGGTGAGTTCCCAATTTTCCAAGAACGGTTCCGGGGCTAACCCTGTCTCCGACATGCACGAAGGTCTCCCCGTTTCCGCCATAGGCGTAAATGGTATCGTCCGCCCCTTCGACCATGACAAGACGTCCGTACCCTCTGTAGGGAGCAACCCAGACCACATTACCGCTATTAACCGCCACAACGTCGTCTCCCGCATTACCCTGAATTTCAATTCCCTTCAACTTTCCCGAAAGGTCCTTTCGGCTTCCTGCATGGGGCCAGAGAGGAACTCCTGTATAGTCAGATGGAGGGGTAACATCTCCCGAAGAAGGGGGGACGGAATCGTTGTGCCCATTATCATCCTCTTTTCCCGCTTCGAGGACAGGAAGCTTGGAAACAATCGGTACTTTGAGTTCCATTCCGATCTTGAGGAGCGAATCCTTTGAGATGCCGTTTATCGAACAAAGACGATCAATATCAACCTCATACTCTCGTGCAATTCCGTAAAGCGTATCACCCCGTGCCACTTCATGGATCGTATACTCTTTTTCTATCTGAGGAAGCATAAGCTTCTGACCAATTTGAAGAGTGGTAGGGTCTTTGATACCGTTTTCCATCATTAAGGCATCGGGGGATAAAGAAAAACTACGGGCAATGCTGTAAAGCGTATCCCCTGGTCTCACCGTATAGCTCTGGTTTTGGGCTTGAGCCCAAAACGAGGAAGCAAAGATGGCAATTGTTAAAAAAAACAGTCGATTGTGTTTCATAGCTCCACCTACCTTATCGGCATTGATGATATCACTCTTGAGTAATCCCGAAAAAAGGATATCGATGCTACTGTCAACAGGCCCGACTCTGATATAGAATAAGCGCATGCAAAGCAACTGGGCCAGGCTGGATAACAACGGAAATCTCTACCCGGCAGTACTCTCTAAATCATATACCACCATATTTCGTCTTTCCGTAAGCCTTTTCGAGGCTGTTCAGGTCGATGCCCTCAATAGGGCCCTTGCCGTGACTATAGATAAATTCCCGTACTATAAGGTCCATCTGCGTCCCGGAGCCTTCTGGTATACCTTCGTCAAGAACCAAAGGACTCCCCACATCGTCATCGACAGCAAATATCCTTGTACCTTTATGCCGTTCAAACAACGAGGAGTCTTTCCCTTTCGCGTACGTGCATGGGGGAATACTATCGCAGTTGAATTCAGCCATGCCCTCACCGACGGTACCGGGGCAATGATATTTCTGAAGACCCTTCTTGCAGACTATTACAAGGAACTTGTGGGAGGTTTATCTGAGATGGATCGACGCCTGTTTGAGGCCGACGAACAGATACGTCTTGGCACCTCTCCATATGTTGAGGAAGAGGCCGAAGATGCCTTCAGGCGCTACTTTGATTCCGATATTCCGGACTCGGAAGGCTACCTCAAAGCCTTTCGTCTTCCGGGAAAGCGCAAAAGTACCGATCAGTACGGTGTTCTCACGGCAGATATGTCTGTCGCTCAGCTCCGCAACCAGGCAAAGATGAGAGGGCTCAGCCTGACGGAATATCTTGTATCGGTCTACTTTTTTGCCCTTCAGGAGATTCAGATATGCTGTATGAAGAGACGACCGAGAAAACACTGGTCTCCCCTTTCCATTATGGTTCCCATTAATCTTCGTCCTATGCTCCCAAGCAGAACCATGCGTAACTTTTTTCTTGCCCTCTCCCCCCATTTGGATACTCGTCTCGGCTACTATCACTTTGATGAAATTTGCCCAAAGGTACACCATTTTCTCAGGAGTCAACTCGACTACCGCAATGTAAAGCAGGATATTAGAAAGAACATGCGGGGAGTTGTTCATCCCTTGCTTCGTATTGCACCGCTCTTTGTAAAAAATAGTGTTATTAGGATGGTCTACAGGGATCAGGGAGAGAAGGCCTTTTCCGGAAATCTCTCGAATCTAGGGGTTTTTTCGCTCCCTAAACCGCTAAACGATCTTGTCAAAAGCGTTAGCTTTGTTCCGCCGCCAAGTCCCGTACTTGGCATCAAGTGTGGAGTCATCAGTTACGGGGACACTCTCTCGGTAACCTTCGGATCGCTTGTGGAAGAGCGGCTTTTGGAATATCACTTCCTCAGCTTTCTCCGGAAAGCTGGGGTACGACCATACCTTAGAGGTAATTGGAAAGGAGAAACGAATGCCTTACTGTCCCCACTGCGGAGTTGAGGTCGATCCCGATACCCAAACCTGTCCGCTTTGCAAAACTCCGCTACCTTCTATCGATACCAAGCCCATCGGTTTCGGCGAATATCCTGATCGGGAACATAAGCTGCATTATCAACGGAGAAAATTTACAAACAGGGAACGGTTCTCCGCCTTACACTTTATCCTCTTCGTATTGCTTATCCCCTTTACCGTAACGCTTTCCACCGACCTTTTGTTACATGGAGAAATAACCTGGTCGATTTTTCCAATTATCTCTCTTCTGGGAGCCTTTGCGATATGTGCCTGTTCGCTATTTGTCAGAAATGTCTGGAAACTGCTTAGTTCTTATCTGCTTATTGTCGTTGTTATCGCCCTTCTCTTTCACATGATAACGGGAACCCTCGGAAGTTTCCTTCGTTGGTCCCTGCCGATCACCCTGGTAGCCACAGCAGTAACGGTAGTGGCTATTATTTACGGTGCAAAGGCAAAATCAAGGGGATTCAACATAGCGGGGGTATCGTTATGGGCGGTAGCTCTCTTTTGTCTTATCTTAGATGCAATTATCTCAATCAATCGGGGAACGCCCCAAAAGATTCACGGCTGGTCGGTAATAACCGGCTCCGCCCTCTTTCCTCTCGGGGCTCTCTTTTTCTATGTTCATTATCGTTTTGGGGGAAGAATCTCCTTCAAACGCTTTTTCAATGCCTAACGGCGTTTGAAGGAGAAAACATACAACTATTTTTGTAAGGTATCCTTAGCAATCTGAGTTGCTACCGTGCTTCCGGCAAGGTAGGAGATCAAGGCCAAAGCAAATTCCGCGGCCGTACCTGGGCCCCGACTGGTTATGAGATTGCCGTCGAGAACCACGCGATCGGCACAAAACGTTGCATCTGAAAAATGCTTTTCGAAGCCGGGATAACAGGTGGCTTTCTTTCCTTTCAAGACCCCAAAAGATTCAAGGGCCACTGCAGGTGCCGCACAAATCGCCGAAACAAGTTTCCCCGCTTCCATGAGATCGGTCACAAGTCGTCGGGCTTCATCGCTTTTTGCAACATTCGCGGCTCCGGGCATACCCCCGGGAATAATGACAGCATCATAATCGGAACTCTTCACCTCGCTCAGCAAACAATCGCAGCCCATAGTAAGGTCGTGGGAACTGGTTACCTGCACTCCTGCTACACCAGCCACACAGACATCAATTCCTGCCCGGCGAAGGAAATCGATAGGAGTAGTCGCTTCAACCTCTTCAAATCCGTCGGCAAGTAGTATCACCGCCTTTTTGTTCATCAATGTGCCTCCTTCAGCCTCTTTCTGGCCGTTCTTAGCATATCTTCGGTCTCTTCCCAGCCGACACACTCGTCGGTGATGGAAATCCCATATTTTAGTTCATCGGGGGAGTCGGAAATATCCTGACACCCCTCATCGATATTGCTTTCGATCATAACTCCGCGGATAACATCCTGGCCTCTGACAATCTGATCGATAACAGAACGGAGTACCCGCCGCTGCCGTACCTGCCGTTTGCCGGAATTTGCGTGGCTGCAATCGACAAAAACCGCTTGAAGGAGTCCTGCCTCCTCTAAAAGACGCTGGGCATGTTCGACATCCTCTTCATGGTAGTTAGGGCCGCTCCTTCCACCCCGCAGGATGAGATGGCAGACGTCGTGTCCCGTCGTATGGAGAATACAGGTATTACCATCCTGATCAATCCCGATGAAGCTTGCAGGGTGTTCTGCCGATTGCATGGCATTGACCGCAAGCTCGAGACTACCGCTGGTACCATTTTTAAAGCCCACGGGCATCGATAGTCCGCTTGCAAGATTCCTATGTGTCTGGCTCTCGGTGGTCCGTGCACCAATGGCCGCCCAGCTGACCAGATCATCAATGTATTGGGGAACAATGGGATCGAGCATTTCACTTCCGGCCGGCAGGCCCATCGAGACAATATCGAGCAGAATCTGCCGTGCAAGCTTCAAACCGTAGGCAATGTCATAGCTTCCGTCGAGATAGGGATCGACAATCAAACCACGCCACCCTATTGTGGTTCGGGGTTTTTCAAAATAGACACGCATCACTACATAGATAGAGTCGGAAACCTCATCGGCCAACTCTTTAAGCCGTTTTGCATAATCGATGGCGACATTGCGGTCGTGTATGGAACAGGGGCCAACTATCGCCAAAAGTCGTTTATCCTTGCCGGTTATGATATTTTTAATGATTCGCCGGCTTTCGATGACCGTATTCGCAATCGCAGGTGTCAAGGGATACTCCCGCTTCAGTTCTTTTGGGCTTATGAGAGGAACCGTAGAGCGAATGTGGAGGTCATTGATTCTCTGATCGTTCTCGTTCAATGTTTTTCTCCGTCTTCCATTTCGTTCCCTTTATTGTGCCGCTTTGTCTTACCACTGTAAAGATAGCGCTTGATCTTTTGGGTCGGAGTTTTTTCAAAGGGCTCATGTTGTTCCAACAGATCGTGTAACTTGGAAAAGGAACTCAGGCGCTTATTCGCCATAATCTTCAACTCGTTAAGGTATTCACCGACGTGATGGGAGATGTCTCCGGCAGAGTCTGCAAGATGGCTGAAGGCCTCTTTGATTTGATCATAATCGACATGGACTCGTGCGAAAATCTTCCCTTCTTCTTCAAAGACCAGGGAATCCGTCACAAAATTGAATTGATTGATAACGGCCTCAATCGATTCCGGATAAATATTTTCACCGCTTGGACCAAGAATCATGTTCTTGCTTCTGCCCCTGATGTAGAGAAAGCCGTCTTTGTCAAAGACTCCGAGATCCCCGGTACGGAACCATCCATCTTCGGTAAAGGCCTCAGCGCTCTTTTTTTCGTCATGGTAGTAGCCAATCATGACATTCGGCCCTTTTACAAGGATCTCTCCTTCCCCTGTCACAGGATCCGGATCCCCAAGTTTGACGACAACCCCGGGAATGATTGTCCCGGTCGAGGTATATCTCGTTTCTGAGGGGGAACAACCGGCTATAAGGGGACTTGTTTCGGTGAGACCGTAACCGATCGCGTAGGGGAATTGTGCTTCACGAAGGAATTTTTCAACATCGGGCGCAAGGCCGGCACCACCGATACCGAAAAAATAGAGCCGCCCGCCGAAAATTCTCATAAGCTTTTTTCCGGCAAAACGATTGAGCATCTTTCGAAAGGGAGGAATTCGATAGAGAAGTTTTACGGCCGTCTTTTTATTCAGAAGAGGCAGAATGCTTTGACGATATAGCTTTTCTATCAGAAGAGGTACCGAAAGCATCAGAGAGGGCCTAATCTCTTTCAGGGCCGGCAGCAGAACGCTCGGAGCCGGCGGCCTATCGAGATAATGGATATGGGCACCCAACATCAAGGGAATAATCATTCCAATGGTGCATTCATAGGTATGGCTTAATGGAAGAATGGAGATAAGGGTATCTCCGGGCTTGATACCCGGAATGGGACTGGTCGCAAGGGCATCGAAAACCAGGTTTCTATGGCTAAGCATCACTCCCTTCGACTGGCCCGTCGTGCCTGATGTATAAATGATCGACGCCACATCATCTTCTTTTGGGATATCTATCTCCAGATCCTTCTCGCTTTTACCCAAAAACTGCTTCAAGTCGATGGGAACGGAGGTCTCGTCCTCTTTCAGAAGAGAAAAATCTTCGATAAAGATAATCACAATCCCTTTTTCTGATACACGTTTCAGTTTCGGATAGAGCTTTCGGGAAACAAAAACGGCAGAGACTCCAGCATGGATGAGAATATTGACCATGTCGGCAGGAGGAAAATCCGGAAGTATCGGAACGGTGACGGCCTTCATCCTGGAGACGGCAAAATAGGCAAGCCCCCAATTTGGCATATTTGCCGAAACGATGGCAACTCGATCACCGGGCCTAATGCCAAGCCCTTTCAGCGCCGCCGCCAATTGTAGACTTTTTTCGTCGAGGTCACGGTAGCTAATCGTCCCTCCCTTGATAAAGGAGAGGGCCGGACGTGTATCGTATCGTCGTGCAGATTGCGTAATGAATTCCCGAAGCGTGAGTGTATCGAATGTCATAGGTTTCGTTCCTCCCAATTCTCCGCGGCGGCGGGCACAAAACGTTCACCTTTTTTTAGAATTCGGTAACGCCCCTTCCACTCGAGACTCTCTTTCACATGATGTGCAAGGAGTTCCGGACTATTGCTATTCCCGGAAAGATGGCAAAAATAGACCGATGAAAGCATAGACTCGGGAGAAAGGTTGTTCAGAAACTGAACGGCAGCACTATTCGATAAATGTCCTTTATCTGATGCAATACGTTTTTTAAGGAAGCGTGGATAAGAACAGCTTTCAAGCAATGTCTCATCGTAGTTTGCTTCAAGAAACAGCACATCCGAAGATTCTGCATACTTGGTCATGATTTCCGAGGTAAGCCCCGTATCGGTCAGAATCGTAAACGTTGTTCCGGCAAGGCTAAAATGGTAGCCCATCGAATACGGGGCATCGTGACTGGTGGAAAAGGCTTCAAAGCGTAAGGCTCCGGTTTCATATTCCCGACCGGTCCTGATATCGAGCTTCTGTTCAATATCCCCCTTGATATAGCGGCCGAGATCAAGTTCACCGTGAGCTACCACCGGCAGATGATAACGGCGGGACAGTGGTGCTACACCTCTAAGATGGTCGTCATGAATATGGG
>JGI2924J29684_1076622_pt1 | contig 10373 bp, 9 predicted proteins | sample BenlonsequencITS_FD_29684 | JGI IMG/M metagenome (IMG submission 29684)
TTATCTATTAATGAAGCTTGTCTGTATGCTGTTAGTCAAAGATTCAGACCTATTATTCTGAGCTCAACCGCAACGATCACAGGGCTTATTCCCTTAGCCCTATCAAATAGCGCTTTATTTGGCCCCATGTCGGTAACCATTATGTTTGGTCTTTTGACTGCCACGTTCCTTACCTTTATCGCCATACCGGTAATTTATTCCGTAGTTAATACGAAAATAGAACAGAGAGCAGTTCAGGGAAAAGGGATAAGTCTTTAAAAGTTCCCAAAGAATTAATTAATAAGGTGCCGTCTTATAGCATAATGAGACGGCACCTTTTGGATGTTCATCCTAGGCTTTTTTTGGTAAAATTATTTTAACGGAAAGACTATTTTATAAACTTGGTGAGGCAGTCATGAAAAAGAAACCAAAAGCAACTCGAAAACCAAGAACTCAGGCTTTATTCAATACCGGTACTCGTCCCCATAAATCGATCAAGGACTATACACGAAAAGTCAAACACAAAGAAGCAATTACTGATGGGGAAAAGTGATTAATACTGATATTATGGAGGTGCATGAAGCCAACCAGGACCTGATTGAATCTGTTAGGGCCATAGAGCGCAAACTAGATTCCAAATGAGCTGTTCGATGAGACTAAAACTATTAAAGATTAAAGACCAGTTACCCGTGCAATGCAAATTCAAATTATAGTAACTGTTGAAGCGGGTCTAATCTTATAAAATCTTTGACAAATTATTCATAACTCATTCATCAATAATCGCTAGATTAGGAGTATAGTTCATTGTGAATTCAAGAATTTTAAGGAGGAGTCAACATGCTTAGATTTGGACTTCTGGGCGGTGGTCTCATGGGTCTTGGGCTTCTCAGCGTGGCTATACATCTGATTATATGGGTTTTCTTAATTATGATGGTCGTAAGAATATTCCGGGGTCATAGTCATAGGCCTAACGTTGTTACAAGACAATCTGACTACGCCTTAGAAATTCTTCGGGAACGATTTGCCCAAGGCGAAATTGACGGTGAGGAATTTAACAGAAGGAAACATGATTTGTTGTCCTAAGTTAGTAAAAGCGTTGATGAGAAGATAAAATCATTCTCTTCAACGCCTTTTAGTACTATCAGAAAGTATAACCTTCGGTTAAATACTGCAAGAAGAATTAATTCGTGCGAAGACAGTGTTTTCGTCCTCTAGCATAAGTGCAACTTAGCTGTCGCCTTCTCCAGAGGCTTAGCGACAGCTAAGTTTTCTTTACTTTTAAGTGACTTGTGTAGATTAACTCTTAATTGGTAAAATTAGCTTAGAGAGGAGGCAAGGAAACCTCCTAAGTTTATGATCGGAGAGGTAATGATGGGAAATGTCGATATCTTTGAAATGATGGCTAATAGATATGATACTCCTGAAAGAATCCAAATTTCGAAGGCCACAGCAGATGCTATTCGCAAATATTTAGTTGACACTCATGATAAGAATGCTATTGATTTTGGGTGCGGAACTGGTCTTGTTGGAATGAACTTGTTAAATGATTTCAATTCTATGCTTTTTCTGGATCCCTCACAAAAGATGATCGAACAAATAAAACAAAAAATTGACGACTTTAATATCCGGAATGCAGACACATTATGCTTTGATTTCGAAAAGGAAAGCAGAACAAATTTACAGGCTGACTATATTTTTATGGCTCAGGTTCTCCTCCATATTAATGATGTTGAGTTAGTTTTATCAAGATTATACGATATTCTAAATGTAGGAGGGCATTTACTAATCGTAGATTTTAATAAAAATGATGAAATAGTCTCAGATAAGGTTCATAACGGATTTGATCAAAATAACCTTACTGAACTTATGACTAAAATAGGGTATAGAGAAATTCAATCTAAAACGTTTTATTTTGGAAGTAAACTATTCATGAATCATGACGCATCTTTGTTTATACTTGATTCTCGAAGATGAATTTGAAAACAAATCCTTAATAATAATACAATTATTTTTGCAAGCCAATCTAGTGCTAATTATTGTCCTCAAGCAATCATGCATTTATGTTCTTTCTCTATGAGTGAGATTGGAAAGAATATGTAAAATGTAGTTCCCATTGAACTAGAATCAAAACAGATCTTCGCCCGATGAGATTCCACAATTTTGTAACAGGTTGCCAAACCTAATCCAGTTCCGAAATCTTTCGTCGTAAAGAAAGGAGTTCCCAGCTTATTGTAATTTTCTTGTGGTATTCCACATCCTTCATCCTCAATTGCCAGTACTACCCTGCCTTCCTGTAAATTGCTTTCAATAGTAAGACAACCCCCATCCTTCATTGATTCAAGTCCATTTCGGGCAAGATTTAGAATCAGTTGTGTGATTTCTTTTGTATTCAGTTCTAGATTGGGAATCTCCCCTGGTATAAAGCGTATTTGTTTATTTTGGGTAAATGCATCAGCTTCTAATAGGGGATATAGACCACTGATGATATCGTTTAAGTTTTGAGACTGAAGTTGAGTCTTCTTCGTTTGTGCCAACGATAGAAACTCTGTAATAATCGAGTTTGCTCGATCAAGTTCCGAAATCATCAGGTCAAATGTTGTTTTTTGAGCTTCATACTCAGACTTAATCCCCAATAATTGAAGATAGCCACGAACGGTTGTCATAGGATTCCTGATTTCATGCCCTATTCCCGCAGCTAATTGGCCCACAAGATTAAGGCGATCAAGTCTAGCCATTTCCTCTTGAGCGATTTTTCGACTGGTAATCTCCCGAAAATAACAGCTCATACCGATATCGGCAGGGTAGGCACTTATCTCAAACCATTTATTACCTAACACTTCAGAAAGAATCTCAAAAGTCACCGATTTTTTTCCGTAAAGTACTTCTTGATAATGTGCTAGAGCTTTGTCGTCAATCTTAAATTCTTCCGTTATTATTTTGCCTAACAACTCATCACGAGATTTTCCAAAAGCGATTTCTCCAGCACGGTTAATGTAGGTCAATTTTGAGTCACTATCAACTGTAAGAAAGCAATCCGTCATACTTTCGAGGATTGAAAGCATTTCTTCTTGAGATTTAATTAAATTTTCACACGCCAATTTTCGCTCCGTGATGTCCTGATAATAAACAGATAATCCGTTTCCGGAGGGGTAGGTTTTGACTCGATACCAGGTATCATCCTGTAAAAAACTATGATATTCAAAGATTATGGGGGTGCACCCCTTGATCACCTTTAAGGAGTTTTGTTCTAATAATGTCCCTCGTGCTTGCGGAATTACCTGCCATATTACCTTACCTAAGAGCTCTTCGTGTGTCTTCTGAAATAGTCTAACTGCCGCGTTATTGACAAAGGTAAATCGCCATTGATGGTCTAACACATAGAAGGCATCAGGCATCTGATGAATAATATCTGCTATTAGTTGATTACTTCGAGACAGAGCAGATTCTAAAGATAAGTATTTAGTAAGTTGTTCAACTCGTTCTTTTTGCATCTGTTTCATTTCCGTTACGTCAATATACGCGAACAATATGCAATCTTGATCATCGATTTCAATTGTTTCCGCCGACAGAATTCCGGTACCAATTGATCCAAATTTCGTAACAAGAGTACATTCAATGTTTCGAATTGAGCCGTGTAATTCTATCGCTTCTAGGAATCGATTAAATTCATGTTCAGGGACCCCCAATTCAATGGGCGTTTTGCCAATGACCTCTTCTCGAGTAAACCCCCTTTCTTTTATGAAACGATCGTTAACATACAGATATTGATGATCAGACTTTCGAAGGATCGTCATCATATGGGGGCCAAGCTGAAACGCCTTGCTGAATCGTTCATTTGCACCTTTCAACTTTTCAGCTTGCTTTTTTCCATCAGTAACATCATTAACAACTGCTACATACGCATAGTCGCCACTAGGCATTTGAAAACCTGACAAGTCGGCCACAATGTGTCGATTATCTTCGGTTTTTAGTTTTCTATGGAGCTGTTTTGTCATATTCAGGCTTTCAATATCTGAGTCTTTTAATTCCAACAATTTGTTTATTTCTGCCGAAGAATTATTGAGCTTTTCTAAACTTTTACTGACCATCATTGGACCATTTGGATTATATATTAGGAGATTTATAGGGCTGTCATTGATAATTTTGTTTAGAATGGATCCCTTACTAAAGAAATCGCAAATCCTGAAATAGAAATTAAATATTATGGTGGTTGCCAGTGAATTAACCACCATAATAGGAACAGCAATTTCTCTGAGAATTGTTATCGAATTGTTATTCATCGGATGATTACACCAAATAATAAATAGTGAAGTAAAGGCCATGAAAATACCAAGAGGGATACCAAAGAGGGGCTTCTTTCTATTCAGACAATTCTTGACTCGCCAGCCTAAAATGCTTCCCAAACATGCAAAAACTATAATGCTGGCAATTCCGCCCATAGAACCGTTTCCACCAACTATATATCGGTATAGAGCGCCAAGGAAAGTTGCTATTACAGCACATAAAGGACCTCCAATAAACCCAGCCATAGTCATGGTAATATTACGAAAGTCAAAGAAATAGCCCGGAACAATAGTAATTTTTCCTTTGATTACAAAAGTCGTAACTAACCCGAAGAAAATACCTAAGACGTAAATGGAGTATTTTTTATGGAGAGAATGCTTGATCCATATTGCGAAACCACAGAAGAATAGGACATCAAGTGCATTGCTTACAAGGTCGTAGTACAAAGATTCTTCCCTCCCATTTTGCAAGTATAAACGTCAACAATATCAATTGTACAACCATAAGGAGTAAAATTTTGTCATATTTTTGTGTCGCATTATTGCAATGATTAGAAAAATAGCTCACATTTAATTGCTTTCATATTTCGCATATTGAAATATTGTAAAGCCTTCTTCAGAATTAATCTGTATTGAGTATTAATTTGTATTGAAGAGTCGATAGTTTGGCTTAAGCTCCAAAAGTCTCATTACGATCTGGATTAAAACGTGGAATAATAGCCCGTAATTTAACTTTTTAATTATTAATGGATAAGTTTGCATAGTTTAAGATTAATACTTATTGATTTTATTTTTTACAATTAATTTAATACCAATAAACTGAATCTTCAAAGCTTAGTAATTGAGACTTCTAAGCTTTTTCTTAATGGCTATAATATTTTATTAATAATCGCCATAGGAAATATATAGATTAGAATCATAAATGATCAGGTATAAATTGGAAATCATGAGGACTGAAATTTCTGAATATTTATTGACACGTCTCTATTTCCTTGTTATCTTAGTTTTACTAATTAAAGGGAGGAATGATATGTCAGATCAAAGCTTAAAAGCCCGCTGGGGGCAGCCATTAACCGGTATTCTGGCCACGGTCTCATTTTTACTTATCGCCCTCATAACTTGGTACATTTTTTCATCACCCCAAGGAATTTTTAAATTCTATGAACACCCTATGATTGAGTTTTTAGCTTGGATGATTTTAGTAGGTGCTTGGCAGCATATTGTCTTTGGAAATTGGCCATTTGAAAAGCTTCAACCTATCAAACGCGGAATTGTTATGACGTTGGTAAATGTTCTTGCGAGTTATGTCATTGTTTATGGGGTCTTTCAAAATTTCCTCGGCAAAATGATCCTGCCGCTTTGGAGTGTTGAAGCACTAGAATTGCGCGGTTTAGGTGAAGAAGCTGCTCGTGAATACGCGGGTGGGGCAATTGTTATGTTTGTTCTGATGGGTTTTGTTACCTACACGTTTTGGTCGATTTTATTCAAAAAGTGGCCGTGGGGAGGTAAACTCAGCCAGCCAGCGCTGGGATTAGCAGAGTGGAGTTTAACAACTGTCATTACTCTGCTGGCTTATGGAATGTTAATTTATCCCTTTTATGTCGCTGTAGTTTTTAAACAACCCCTAGCCGCTCAGGCACCATGGTGGGGATTCATTGATGGAATTCCACATCTCAATTATATTGTGGGAATCTGGGAGTGGATGGTTGTCTATCTCTTCATGACTGCCAATGTCTGGTCAGGAAAACCTTTTCATCTAATTAAAAAACAGCCCTGGAGCGGTCTGGTTGCTATTCTTTCCATTATTATTCTGGCTTACCTGACAGTTAAATTCCTGATGTTCGGAATGTCGGCCATCTGGGGAGCAGTCGATCCGAAATCAGCCGATGGTCCAAGCTCGCTTGCCTGGCGTTATTATCACACGGCATCCATTGCCGGATTTACTTTATTCCCATTTTTGATTTGGAACCATTATTTCGATAATTGGCCTCAAAAATGGGGAAGTGTTGTTGGATGGATTGTACGTACGGTCTGGGTCTATATTTTAGGTGCAATATCATACTTCGTCTATTATATGGTCTGCCAGCCTTTACTCGGTCTGAAGCCGGAACTATCCAATCATATTAACAAACCATTGGTCTGGTTATTCTGGGCCATTATTCCTCTTCTCTTCAATGATTGGTTTATGGGGAAATTCCCCTTCTACAGTTCTGGAGTTAATGCTTTAAAGGTAAGTACTTCACGAGTATCTAAAGGGAAGACCACGAAAATGTAAGTATCTAGATTGAGAGATTAGGAATTTCATTTTGGCTTCGAGAATAATTCAAGAAGAATAAATCCATTCCTATAATCGCCAGACCGCTTGATCTGGCGATTGTTTTCTCTTGTGGTCCGCTCAAGGTGGTAAATCAGACATAGAATGTACTGCCACAATCTATGAAGTGCAGAAGCGAAAACTTCGGCTCATAGGGAAGACGAACCTTGGGAGTTATTTGACAAAACATTCTCTAAATTATAATATAATTTGTATATCCTTGTATATATATGGTCATGTTTATAAACAAGTTAGAAAAAGTATCTTTTAAGAGCTAAAGACAAATTATTGTTAAATAAGCCTAAACAAAGGTTTGGCGGAGGAGAAAATGGAAGACTTCAGCAAAACAAGTGAAGCGTTATTAAGATTTGTAGAGCAGCTCGATGAAGAAAATGCTATAAAACTGGCAAATGAGGCTTTGCTTGAGGGAATTAATCCTATCTATTTGCTTGATGTGATGAATGAAGGGATGAGACGAGTAGGGAAACTTTATGATAGTAAAGATTATTATATCGCTGATTTGATCATGGCAGGGCTGATTTTTAGACAGGTATTAGAATTGGAAAAAATGACTGAGTTTTTCCATAGAACCTGTGATAAGAAAGTTGGGAAAGTCGTCATCGGGACAGTAAGTGGAGATATTCACGACATAGGAAAGGATATCTTTAGACACATGCTGGAAGCCTATGGATTCGTAGTGATTGATCTTGGGGTGGACGTATCGAGAGAGGTCTTTGTGAAAAATGTTGAGAAGCATAAACCGGATATTCTGGCCCTTAGCGGTGTATTAACAAGCACAGTTAAAGAAATGAGAGAAGTGGTAAATTCTTTGAAAGAATCTGGTCTTAGAGACAAGGTGAAAATAATTATAGGTGCTAACCATCTCACTCTAGATTCATTCAAATATATTGGTGCGGATAGCTATGCTACTGATGCTTCAGAAGGGGCGAAAGTGTGTAGGGAATGGATAGATGGTAAGGAGTAGAAGGTAATGGCTAATCCGGTTTATATTGAAATCGTTGAAGATATAAAGAAAAAAGTAACGAATGCGGTGTTAAAACCAGGCGATACAGTTCCGTCTGAAATGGCACTTTGTAAAGAATATGGTGTCAGTCGAATGACAGTAAGAAAAGGTTTAGCCATTCTGGCAAATGAGGGGTACATTTATTCCGTTCCAGGTAAAGGAAGTTACGTCCAAAAACCAGAAATTAATAAGTATACGTTAGACTTTGACGAAATGAATAATCCTATTAATAGTGTTGATAATGCAAGATTGTTAGAAGTAAGTATTATTATGCCGGACGATAAGTTAGCTGATGAGCTGCAAACAACCAGAAGTAAACATGTTATTATGATTCGCAGGCTGTTCTATACGGATGGAATCCCTGTGGCTTATGATGTTAAATATCTGCTTTATAGTAAAGGGATGCCCATCGTAGAAAAAGAGATTGAACAAGCGACATTTCAAGAAATGGTTTCCAATAGTACGTCTATTTTTGCCCTAAAGAAAAATATAAGTATTAGTGCTCAGATTCCTAACGAAGAGACGAAACGCTATCTGAATATTTACGATGAACTTGCCTTATTAGTTGTTGAACAAAAGCTATATAATCATGAAAATAAGCCGATTGGCGTAAGTGTTACTAGTTATCGCGGAGATTATATAAAATTACAAGGCCGCAGCGATTAATAAAGTTTTGAACGTTTTGGGGAAAATGGGGGCATTTTATGAACTATTACAAACTTCTTTTAAAACCTCAAGATGTACTGGTAGACGTGGCAGAAGGCAGAACCCTAAAAGAAGCCATGAATGATGCCGGGTTAGTGTTTGATTTCCCCTGTGGTGGCAGAGGGACGTGCGGAAAATGTCGTGTTAAGATTTCTAAGGGAGTTGGTACCCCGGTTGCCAAGGAACAAGAACTGATACCGTCGAAGGAATTAGACGCAGGTGTTCGCTTAGCTTGCATGACAGCTGTATATAACGATCTGACAGTGGAACTTCCGGATCAAACGAAACTTCAGCACCACATTCTCATAGACTCGGAAAAAAAGGATATGCAAGTTGATCCGCATCTTAAGAAAGTGTTTGTTGAAGTGGATAAGCCTTCACGTGAGACCCATAGCTCTGATTGGCGCCGGCTGAAGAAAAGTCTTGTTAAGCAAGGGTATATGGGCAGCGAATTAGAGTCTTCGGTTGCTATTTTGCGCCAGATGCCAGATTTGTTTAGAGCTGCCAATTACCGCATTACGGCTGTTATGTTCGAAAATGTTGTGGCCGGATTAGAAGCGCAGGATACATCGAAATCAATGCTCGGTATGGCTTTTGATATTGGAACAACAACCATTGTGGGGTATTTGCTCGATCTTTATTCAGGGGCAGAGTTATGTGTTGTTTCTACACTAAATCCACAGACAAGCTTTGGAGCAGATGTCATTTCCCGTCTCACTTTTGTGGGACATGAGGAAAAGGGTCTGATGAAACTGCAAGCTGCTGTGGTTGAAGCCATCAATAAATTAATCGCGGAGGCTGCAGAAAGGGCAGCGGTAACTAGAAGTCAGATTTATGGGATTTCTATTGCGGCGAATACTTGTATGCATCACCTTTTTTTGGGCATAAATCCTCAGAGTATTGCTGTTGCACCGTACGTACCTGCTGTTAGTGAACCTTTGGTCGTGGACGCTTTAGAACTAAAGATTGACATTAACCAGGCTGGAAAAGTTTTCGTGCTGCCAAATATCGCGGGTTTTGTAGGTGCCGATACGGTAGCAGTACTTTTGGCCACTGAGTTGGATAGAAGCGAGGATGTCAAGCTTGTCATAGATATTGGTACTAACGGAGAAATTGCGCTTGGCTCAAGAGGAAAAATAGTTGCCTGTTCTGCCGCCGCCGGTCCTGCCTTTGAGGGAGCGCAAATAAGCAGCGGGATGAGAGGTGCCGTGGGAGCAATTGACCATGTTTATTATCGAGATAAACTGGAATACACGGTTATTGGCGGGGGAAAACCTCTGGGAATTTGCGGCTCTGCCTTGCTGGATACAGTAGCCGGTCTAGTTGAACTTGGGATTATCAACAAAAGAGGGAAATTTATCGCCTACGAACAATTAAATGACCAAGCGGCTAAAAAATACAAGGAAAATCTTATACAACATGAGGGACAGGGAGCATTTTTGCTGGCTGATGCTGGTATAACCGGTCATGGCAGACCGATAATGATTACACAAAAAGATATACGGGAGCTGCAAATGGCTAAAGGTGCCATAGCAGCGGGTATCAGAATATTGATGAAAACTTGTGGTGTCGAAACAGAGGACATTAAAGAAGTTCTTTTAGCCGGAGCCTTTGGAAATTACCTTAATCCGCATAGTGCATGTGCCATAGGGTTGATCCCTGAGGATCTGGAAAGTAAAATTCAAATGATTGGCAATGCGGCGGGCACCGGTGCGAAATTAGCTTTGCTGTCATTGAGTCAATTTCGAAGAGCAGCTGATATCGCTGAGACAGTTGATTTTGTTGAATTGGGCAGTTATCCCAAGTTTAATAGTATTTTCGGTGAATGTACGTACTTTACCGTAAAATAAAGAGGAAAAGCTTCGGATAATGTTTAGGGGAGGTAACATTACTTTATGTTTGTTACCTCCCCTTTTGATCCTCCAATTGCAAATAGCTGGGAAATTATTCTCAAATTGTCTTTTATATTGGCTTTATGAAAGAAATATTAATTGACAATTGAGTCAATTTCATAATGTTTAATTGTTAAAGCTCAGACCTTCAGAATTTCGTTAGTAACATTTTTTGA
>JGI2924J29684_1076621_pt1 | contig 10362 bp, 5 predicted proteins | sample BenlonsequencITS_FD_29684 | JGI IMG/M metagenome (IMG submission 29684)
CGCGTCCGATCTCCTGCCATGTAAGGATAATTTAAGGAAGGCGACAGGAGGCGGAAAGACACGGATTCTATCCTGAGCTTGGCAGCAACATTCACCTGGGAGAGAGGTCATGAAATGGCTGAAACCAAGCTTTCTGAACGTGTCATGAACCGGACCTGGCGGAAGCGGCTGATGACGACCGTCCGGCGTCTGCCTCCGCTGTCTCCGGGATGGAAGGGGGCGGCGATCGCGCTCTCCGGCACCGCCGGCATCCTTTTTCTCGTCCAGAGCTATCTTCTGATCGGGTCGCGGGGACCGGGGGATTACGTGATCGGAACGACCGTGTTCCTGCTCGCCATCGCGCTGATCAGCGGCGGTATCGCGGGCCTGCTGCATGTTGCCAAGCGCATCCCTTCAAGGTACATCGGCCCGGCGATTGCTTCCTTCATCCTGTTGTTCATCAGCTTCATCGGCCCGATGACGGTGATGGTGATCGTCACCTTGTCCATACTGGCGGGCTGCTCCTTGTCGGGTGCGCTTGTGTACCGGTGGATGCGGGGCGCGTATCGCGAGGCGAAGACGCTGAAGAAGACGGCGGCCGGCATCGCCGCGGCGGTGACAGCCGTGATGACGATCGGCATCGGAACCTGGCTGGTCGATGACGGGCGCGCGAAGCTGGCCAAGCCTTACCGGCTGTCGGTCACGAAGCCGGCTGAACGTTACCCGGCCGTGCTGGACAATCCGGCGGAGCCGGGGCCGTATCCGGTGCGCACCTTGACCTACGGGAGCAAGGACAGCTACCGCGCCGTCTTCAACGCGGAAGATTCGCTCATCACGGAGCCGGTGGACGGCTCGGCCTTCGTGGCGAACTGGTCCTCCCTCCGTACGAAGACATTCGGCTTCGGACCTGAAGCGATGCCGTTGAACGGGCTCGTCTGGTATCCGGACGGCGACGGGCCGTTCCCGCTCGTGATGATCGTGCATGGCAATCATCTCGCCACCGATTATTCGGACCCGGGGTATGCCTATCTGGGGGAACTGCTGGCGAGCCGCGGCTATATCGTCGTGTCGATCGACGAAAATTTTCTCAATACGTCGCCCTTCGACGACCTGTTCATGCTGAACGTGCTGGAGAACGAAAACCCGGCACGCGGCTGGCTCATGCTGGAGCACCTGAAGGTGTGGGAAGAATGGAACGGGACGGAAGGCAATCCGTTCCACGGCAAAGCGGACATGAGCCGGATCGCGCTGATCGGCCATTCCCGCGGCGGCGAGGCGGTGACCGTGGCGGCGGCTTACAACCGGCTGCCGGCATCGCCGGAGAACGGCGGCATCGCGTTCGATTACGGTTTCGGCATCCGATCCGTCATCTCGCTGGCGGGCACTGACGGCCAATACGAGCCGGCGGGCCGGCCGACGGAGCTGACCGACCTGAACTACCTCGCCCTTCAAGGCTCCCACGACATGGATGTCAGTTCCTTCGCCGGAGCCGCACAGTACAGCCGGATCGGCTTTACGCCGGGCAGCGACTATTTCAAAGCGTCGGTCTATATCTACGGGGCCAATCACGGACAATTCAACACGGTATGGGGCCGCAGCGATGCGCCGGGACTCGGCAACCTGCTGTATAACCGAGCCCAGCTGATCCCGCAGGAAGAGCAGCTGCAAGCGGCGAAGGTGCTGATCTCGTCCTTCCTCGAGGCAACCTTGTACGAGAAGACGGAATATCGCGCGATCTTCCAGGATCTCGGCCACGCAAGGGAATGGCTGCCGGATACGATGTACATCCACGATTATGCGGATTCCCGGACGACGCTCGTCAGCACCTTCGACGAAGATATCGATCTCACCACGACCACGCTGCCCGGCGGTCAACTGATTGGCGAGCAGCTGGCGGAATGGAAAGAAGAAAAGGTCGAAATGAAATTCGCCCCCGGTCCGTACAGCGCCGTTCGCCTCGGATGGGACCGGGACCGGGCCCGCGGCACGCCCTCCTATACGATCGTTCTGCCCGATACCGGGCTTGCCGTCCCGCCGGATGGCTCGATCGTCTTCTCCGTGGCGGACCGGTCGGAGGCGCGGGAAGAAATGACGGATCTGACCGTACAGGTCGAGGATGTGCACGGCAACACCGCTTCCATGCCGCTGAGCGCCGCCGGAGGCTTGCTACCGATGCTGGAAGGCGGTATTGTGAAATGGCCGTTGACGTCGCTGATGCCGACCAGGGAGCCGGTATTTCAAACCTTCGCATTCCGGCTGTCCGACTTCGGCCGCGTCAACCCGGCGTTCCAGCCGGAGCGGCTCAGCCGGATCCGCCTCGTATTTGACAAAACCGCCGCAGGCTCCATTTATCTGCGCGATGTCGGCATTCGTGACGACGTTGCCGTCAGCCATGCGGACGAATGAGAGATTGGAAAAGTTGACCATCCATAACCCTATGACAACGACAAAGAGGTGCTGACTGTGAAAAAAGTGTTCGCCGCATTGGTGCTGGGACTGGCGGCAGGTGCCGTACTGGGATTGCAGCAGACGATGACCTTGACCCCTGATCAGGAAGCTATGATCGTCGCCCAACTGGGTTCGAAGCAAGTGCTTGTGCTGCTCGCCATGCTGCAGACCGCGGCATGGGCGAGTGTTGCCGCCCTGGCGGGAGCGTGGGCTTCACCGAAAGTCAACCTGAACAAACCGTTTGTTGTCAGCAGAAGAAGCATTGCTGCGGCGGCAGGCATCGGACTGTTGTCGGCCGGCTTGATCGCCATTCCGGAAAAGCTGATATTCGCGGAAGCGTTGGGGCTCCCGGACCGTTTTGAGTTTTCCTGGCTGTACTTTCTCGGGAGCGTGCTCTACGGAGGCGTCATCGAGGAAATTCTTCTCCGGTTCGGGCTCATGACGGTCATCGTCTGGCTGCTCGGCCGGCTGATGAAATCCGCGGATCGCAGCGGCGTCTATATCGCGGGAATCATCATTGCCGCATTCGTTTTTGCAGCAGGACATCTTCCTGCCGCTGTGCAACTGTTCGGTTTCAGCGCCGTGACCGTCACCCGCACGATGCTGCTGAATTTTCTGCCAGGCATCGGATTCGGCTATCTGTACTGGAAACACGGACTGGCCTATGCGATGCTCGGACATATCTCCACCCATGTCATCAATCAGTTGATCCTGCTTCCGGTATTGTTCAATGTCCTGTAACCCATGCCTGGCCCGGTCCCGATGCGGACCGGGTTTTGCTTTTCGATATGGCCTCCGGCAAGTGACACCCATAAGCACTCACCTGTTCAATTCCGGAATCGAGTACGCCGCTTCCCCGCTCCAGGGAAAGGGCACCATCAGACGCTCCTTCATGGCATGGATGGAAGCGGTCGGCACATGGAGCAAATCCGCGGCATCGCCGCCGGCGATCAGCGCCACCCAGTCCTCGTTGACCGGTATCGCTCTATACCACTGCCCGTCGTCAACTGCGAGCGGTCGGGCGCCGTCGTCGGCCAATCCGACGATCTGCCATTTGCCTTCGGCATGCTTCAGCACACTGCCCCGGGTCAGCGGGAGCATATCGTCCGCCGGCTCGAGGGCGATCAATTCCCCGGTCGTCCAGTCCATCACGCGCCGCTCCCGATGGTACGTATCCCGATTTTCAATATACTCGACGAACAGCTTGTCACCGTCGATGAACTTGACGCCCTCGGGATAAACCCCCATATATTGGCCACTGTCGCGGAACACATCGCGGAATACCCGCGGCTCACGATCCGTCACCTGCTCATGCAGGTACAGATCCCCTTCCAACTCCCGTTTCTCATTCTCGTGCAGCGTCACCACGACCAGCTTGCCGGAAGGCGCATGGTAGTCGAAATACACCCATTCAACCGGCGCCGATGCCGCCCAGACCACCTGTTCCAGACCTGTTCCGACATCGTAAAGCACGATGGACCGGTCCTTCCGATAGAGCAGAACATCATCATCCCTAAGCCAAACCGGCGACGCCGCATCGAGCAGCATGAGCCGGTTACCCTCCCGGTCAAGAAGGGTGTAGTGGTAAACAAAGAAACTTTCCCTCGCCGCCGTCTCTTCCGCCAGCACATCTTTTCCGGACGGGGAACGGTCGAGCCGGGTGTAGGAAATGAGGGATTTCAGGAACGTGTCGCGATTGCCCGTCGACGGATCGAAGAACGCAAAAGTTTTGGGACGGGTTGGTTGTATGAAAATGCCGTGGTCTTCCTGCACTGGCCGGGCCAGGCCATCCGCCGCACGGGCATGGCCGAACCCAAAGTAGAAGTCCCCGTATTCTTCTGTGGCGGCCGTGTCTTCCCATCTGAGGCGAACCGTCACCGCGCTGTCGGAATGCCAGTCGTATTCGACCTCAAGCCCCTCAGCTACGAGCCCCTGTGACTCGACGCTCGCGTGGTCCACAGGATGGGAGAACGTCACATGGTACGCATGGGTTTCGCCGGCCAGCACATAATCGCGGATGCCCCTTTCCCATGTCGCCGGGTCCGCGTCCGCCGACCGGGAAATCTCGTAGGTGAAAGGAGACAGGGGGCGTTCGTCTTCCCCTTGGGTGGAGTCAGATGACGGATCGGTGACGCCCTTTTCCCCATCCTGCGAAACATTCGTTGTCTGCTGAGCCGGGTTTGCCTCTTTCCCGGCCTTGTCCGCACAGGCTGACAGAACCAGAACGGCAGCCAACACCGTTAACAGCAACATCCGTCCCAAAATGATTTCCCGCCTTGATCCACCCGTTGCAGCGCGCATCCCCGTCATCCCTGCTCCTTTTGCCGGATTCTTGTTTGCACAATTAGACGTATAAAGGGCAAGGAAAGTTTTTTACATCGGAGTCTTGTCGATAAATATAGAAATATGTAACTTTAACGATTCATGCTAAAATAAAAGATAGAGAAGATAGAAAGGCTGATATTTCCATGCTGACCGGTGAAATTCGCAACAAAGTAGACAAGATATGGACAGACCTCTGGGCGGGTGGAATCACCAACCCGATTACCGTCATTGAGCAGTTGACGTACTTGATGTTCATCCGTTCCCTGGACGAGAAGGAGCTGGAAAACGAGCAACTGGAGGCGCTCACCGGGGAATCCGTGCCGAAGATTTTTCCGCAGGATGCCGAAGGGCAATCCATGCGGTGGAGCAAGTTCAAGACGAAAGACCCGCGAGAAATTTACGATATCGTGAGCACGAAGGTGTTCCCGTTTATCAAGACGCTCGGCGGCGAGCAGGCGACGGCATTTTCCCGTTACATGCAGGATGCGATTTTCCTCATTCCTACGCCGCAGGTGCTGCAGAAAATCATCACGGGACTGGACGAGCTGTATGAGCACGACATCGAGGATCTCGACATGCAGGGAGACCTGTACGAATATATGCTGAGCAAGCTGTCCACGGCGGGCCAGAACGGACAATTTCGCACGCCGAAACATATCCGGGATCTGATGGTTCGGCTGCTGAAGCCGACGCCGGACGACCGGATCTGTGACCCCGCATGCGGGACGGCCGGTTTCCTTGTGTCCGCTGCGGAATACATACGCGAAACCCATGGCAACAGGATGACACCGGAACAGTGGGAACATTTCGCGTCTTCGCTCATGACCGGGTTCGATACCGACCGGACGATGCTGCGCCTGTCGGCCATGAACCTGATGCTGCACTCCATCACGAATCCGAGGATTGACTATCTGGACAGTGTGTCCAAGGAGAACAACCACGCATCCGAGTTCAGCATCATACTCGCCAATCCGCCATTTACGGGAACGGTCGATGCCGAGAGCATTCACGACAATCTGAAGGCCGTCTGCAATACGAAGAAGACGGAGCTTCTCTTCGTCGCGCTGTTCCTTCGGATGCTCCGCAAGGGCGGCCGCTGCGCCGCGATCGTGCCGGACGGCGTCCTGTTCGGCACGACGAAGGCTCACAAGTCGCTGCGCAAGGAACTGGTGGAGAACCACAAGCTCGAAGCCGTCATTTCCATGCCGAGCGGCGTGTTCAAACCGTACGCGGGCGTCAGCACGGCCATTCTGGTTTTCACGAAGACGGACGCCGGCGGCACGGACCAGGTCTGGTTCTACGACATGAAGGCGGACGGCTTCTCGCTGGACGACAAGCGGAATCCGATCGAGGCGAACGACATTCCCGACATTCTCGCCCGCTTCCATAACCTCGAAGCCGAGAAAAACCGCAAGCGGACGGAGCAGAGCTTCTTCGTCGACAAGGCCTCGATTGCGGCGAACGAATATGATCTGTCGATCAACCGATACAAGGAGATCGTGTACGAGATGGTCGAATATGACCCTCCGGCCGTGATCCTGGACCGTCTGGAGAAGCTGAGCACCGAGATTGCATCGAAGATGCAGGAGCTGAGGGGGATGCTCGGTGAGTAAGTGGGAGAAGGTTCGGCTGGGGGATGTTGCTGCGGTTATATCCGGATCAACCCCCAGAACCAATGAACCCAGTTATTGGGACGGGGACATCAATTGGGTGACGCCAGCTGAAATTGATGATGATACTGTTTTTGTTTATGAAACCCAAAGGAAGATCACCGAAAAAGCAGTTCTGGAAGGTTCCATGCGATTAATCCCCGAAGGTACGGTTTTGCTGACATCCCGTGCTCCCATTGGCAAAGCAGCCATTGCGGGTACGGATATGTACTGTAATCAAGGGTTCAAAAACTTGCTCTGTTCTGATGAAATTCATAATAAGTACCTATATTGGTTTCTTAAAGGAAAGAGTGATTATTTAAATTCTCTTGGCAGGGGAGCTACTTTTAAGGAAATATCAAAAGCTATAGTAGAAGACATTCAAGTGCCCCTCCCTGCCAAAGAAGTTCAGATACAGATCGCGCGTGAATTTGACGCAGTCTCCGAACTAATGGCTCTTCACAAGCGCCAACTCGAGGAATTGGATCAATTGATCAAGTCGGTGTTTTATGAGATGTTTGGGGATCCACTCAGAAATGAGCAAGGTTGGGAGAAAAGGAGCATTTCAGAGATAAGTTACATTAACCCCAACAAAAGTGAGTTGGGAAACTTAAATGACGATACCCTAGTTTCATTTATACCCATGAATTCTGTTTCAGAAAACGGCGAAATTGATACAAGCCAAACCAGAGAATATCAAGAGGTCAAGACAGGATACACCTACTTTAGAGAAAATGACGTATTGTTCGCCAAGATCACTCCGTGCATGGAAAACGGAAAGGGAGCCGTAGCGCGAAATCTTTGCAACGGAATCGGATTCGGCTCCACGGAATTTCACGTGTTGCGGCCCATTGAAGACGTGACTGACAGCGAGTGGTTGTACCGACTCACAAGCCTGCCTGCTTTTCGAACACACGCAGAAAAAAACATGACCGGCAGCGCAGGGCAAAAACGGGTGCCCGTATCATTTTTCGACAAGTTTTCGATCGGATTGCCGCCGTTTTCCTTGCAACAAAAATATACAAGGATCGTAAATCAAATCGAATCCCAAAATTCCCTAGTCAAACAATCCATCGACGAGACGCAGCGACTGTTTGACAGCCTCATGAGCAAGTACTTTGACGACTAAACCGACGCCAAAGGAGTGAGCAAGCATGGCTGCAAACTTCGATTTCCTCCGTAACCGAACTGAATATCAGATGTTTGCAGCCGCTTGCCTTGAGGCGGAGCGGGTGCTCGCGACCTCGCCTGCGATGTCGGCCGTGGGCAGCCGGAAAGCGTTGGAATTGGCCCTGAAGTGGGTGTACGCGGCGGACAATACAATCCGGATGCCCTACAAGGACAACCTGCAGTCCCTCCTGCACGAGCCGACGTTCCGATTCGCCGTCGACAACAAAACATGGTCGAAGCTGCTCTATGTCGTCAAGCTGGGCAACATCGCGGTCCACACCGACAAGGCCGTGACACGGAGCGAAGCGTTGCTTGCCCTTCAAGCGGTGTTCGAGTTCGTACAATGGATCGACTATTGCTACGGCTCGGAATATGAAGAGCGCTTCTTTGACGAGAACCTGGTGCCCTCCCAGACCTTCGAAATCGATGAAGCAAAAATCCTGGAGCAGCAAAGCCTGCTGGAACAGAAGGAATCGGAGATCAATGCGCTGCGGGCCCAGGTCGCCGCGCTCAGCGCGAAGTACACGGGCGAGAAGGAACGTCACAAGGAAGAGCGGCATTTCACGCCTGTTGATCCGTCTGAATACGAGACGCGCAAGAAATATATCGACGTCGATCTGAAACTGCTCGGCTGGACGTTCGGGGACGATGTGCGCGAAGAGGTCGAAGTGACCGGCATGCCGAACGCCGAAGGTGTGGGGTACGTCGATTACGTGCTGTACGGCAAGGACGGCCTGCCCCTGGCGCTGATCGAGGCGAAGCGCACGTCCAGGGATCCGAAAATCGGCACCCACCAGGCCAAGCTCTACGCCGACTGCCTGGAGCGGATGACGGGCCGACGTCCGATCATTTTCACGACGAACGGGTTCGAGACGAACATCTGGGAATCGCCCGACGTGCCGCAGCGCAAGGTCAGCGGGCTGTTCTCGCGCCGCGATCTGGAGAAGCTGATTAACCGGCGAACGAGCCGAAGGTCACTGCACGAGATCCGCATCGACGATCGAATCACGGATCGCCCTTACCAGAAGGAAGCGATTCGCGCCGTCGCCGCCCATCTCGAAGCTGGGCACCGGAAGGCGCTGCTCGTCATGGCCACCGGCACGGGAAAAACGCGAACCGCCGCCAGCCTGACCGACGTGCTGTCGCGCGGGGGCTATGTCACCAACGTACTGTTCCTCGCCGACCGCCGGTCGCTGGTGTCGCAGGCGAAGAACGACTTCGCCAAGTACCTGAAGGACATGACGCTCTGCAATCTTCTGGACCAACGGGAGGATAAGCTGGCCAGGATCGTCTTTTCCACCTATCCGACGATCCTCAACACAATCGACACCGCCAAATCGGAAGACGGTTCTCGTCTTTACACGCCGGCGCATTTCGACCTGATCATCATCGACGAGGCGCATCGCAGCATCTTCAACAAGTATCGCGCCATCTTCGAATATTTCGATGCCCTTATGCTTGGCCTTACGGCGACGCCGAAAGCGGAGGTCGACCGGAACACGTACGATTTTTTCGAAGTCGAGCGCGGCGTCCCGACCTATGCGTACGAGTATGAAACAGCCGTGTACAAGGATCATGTGCTCGTGCCGTACTACAATATTGAGGTCGGACTGAAGTTCCTCACCGAGGGCATCACCTACGACGAACTGTCTGAGGAGGACAAGGCGAGGTACGAGGAAGATTTCGCGGATGAGGACGGCAACATGCCGGAAGAGATTCCCTCGCCGGAGATCAACGAGTTCATTTTCAACCAGCACACGGTGGATACGGTCATCCAGGATCTGATGACGAAAGGCATCAAGGTCGCGGGCGGCGACCGGATCGGCAAGACGATCATCTTCGCCCAGAACAAGCGCCACGCCCAATACATCGTCGACCGGTTCCACAAGCTGTATCCGCATCTGGGCGGGCAGTTCATCCAGAAGATCACGTACGAAGACGCCTATGCCGAAGACGCCATCACCAACTTCAAAAAAGCCGACAACAACCCGCACATCGCCGTCTCCGTCGACATGCTGGACACGGGCATCGACGTTCCGGAAGTGGTCAACCTCGTGTTCTTCAAGCGGGTGCGGTCGAAAACGAAGTTCTGGCAGATGATCGGCCGGGGCACGCGGCTGTGCCGGGATCTGTTCGGTCCTGGTGAGGACAAGGCACACTTCGTGATCTTCGATTATCTCGGCAACTTCGAATTTTTTCGGCAGCACAAGGAAGGCTTGTCCGAAGGCGAAGTCGTCAGCCTCACAGAGGCCATTTTCCGAAAACGGATCAAATTGATCCACCTGCTTCAGCACGGGGATTTCGCGGCCGCCGAAGGCCGGGAGATGCGAGAGGGTCTGATCGACATCGTCGTCGGGCAGATCGAGGCGCTCAATCCCGATCTGATCGCCGTGAAGCTCAGGCTGCAAGTTGTGGAGAAATACAAGCACCGGCGCGCTTTCCTCGCGCTGTCCGAATCGGACGTGCTCACGCTGGGCAGGGAACTGGGCCCTATCGTGTACATGGATGAGCGGGACGAGCATGCGAAACGGTTCGACAATCTGATGTACGGTCTGATGGTATATTCGCTTGAGGGAAGCAGGCAGTTCGCCCGGAACAAGAACGCGTTGAAGGAGATCGCGCGCAACCTGCTGACGGAACGCGCAACGATTCCCGCCGTCCGCGCCAAGCTGGAGCTCATCCGGACGATCGAGTCGGAAGCGTTCTGGGAGAACGCGACCATTTTCGATTTCGAGCGGATTCGCGTAGAACTTCGCGAGTTGGCCAAGTTCACCGTCGACGAATCGGGCGG
>JGI2924J29684_1076620_pt1 | contig 10359 bp, 9 predicted proteins | sample BenlonsequencITS_FD_29684 | JGI IMG/M metagenome (IMG submission 29684)
ATGAGATTTCTCTTGATAAGCTTGCTCAAGGACCGGTCTATGCTCCCTATATACCTAAAGTTGCCTGGGAGAACAAGGATTTTAAAACTCCCAGCGGGAAAATCGAACTCTCTTCAGAGCTAGATCTGGCAGACCTGGGAGAAGCAGTTGAATTCCCTTACCATCTGCTCACTCCTCATCCCGGCAATGCTATGCATTCTCAGTTTCATCAGGACGAGGGTTTTAAGGTCTTCCTCCATCCAGATTTAGCTGAGAAATTCCGCCTCAATCACGGTGATCAGGCCATCGTGGAGACTGCATACGGTCAGCTTGTTGCCGCAGTCGTTTTATCTGAAGATATTCATCCTGAAACGGTAGTTCTTCCTGAAGGAACAACCTCCGAAGGGTTGGGAGTTAATCAATTGATTCTTGGCAAATGTTCTGATATAGGAGAAAGTACTTGTTACTACGAGATGCGCTGTCAAATCCGAAAGTGGTATTTAGATTGATCGCTGTTTGGGAAGAAGAAGTATATGTGTTACAATAATTGGATGATAGGATTTGGCGGCGGGAGGTATGAGGTGTGAGGAAAGGTAAACAACGGGGATTTGCGATCATTCTGGTGAGTCTTATCACGATTGCTATGGTAGGTTCGGGCTTTGCTATGTTTTTTGGCAGCAGCGGAATTCAGGTTCCGAATCAGAACTCGGCAGGCAATTCCGTTGCTGCGGATTATCAGGCTGCGAAGGCCCGCTTGGCGGATTTGGCCGAGAGAGCTAAGAAGGATCCGAGCAATATTGCGTTGCAAACAGATCTTGGCAATGAATATTATGATGCGGGTTCGGCGGCGGAAACAGCAGCGCCCTCTGAGGCTGCTGAAAATTATAAACATGCGGTGGAAGCCTATCAGAATGTTCTTAAGATAAATAAGGATCCCAATGTTATGGTTGACATGGCAACAGCAGCCTTTAAAAGCGGGCAAAATGGTTTAGCCGAAACGACGTATCAAGAAGCCTTAAGCATTAAGCCGGATTTTGTTAATGGCTTAGTGAATTATGGCATATTTCTCGCCTATGCCAAAAACGATTTGGCAGGGGCTGTCGCACAATGGCAAAAGGCTCAGAAGGCAGCTCCCACTGGTACAGTGAAGGATCAAATTGCTGCCATGATCAGTCAGGCTCAAAGTCAAATGAAAGGGTCTAATACGGCTGCTAACGGTATTACAAATCCAAATCCAGCGCTAAAAAACGGTGCTTCAACTCCTTCGCCTACGGGCAAGTAGCTATATTTCCATCATCGGATGCGGTTCAGTTATAAAGAAAATTTCTGCAGAGAATTATAAACACCGGATGGAGGAGATGATTCTTGCATTTTACAACCTTGGCAAGCGGAAGTTCAGGAAATGCAATTCTTGTGGGCGAGGGACACAGACATTTGTTGGTTGATTGCGGAATAAGCGGCAAGAGTCTCCTGGCCAACCTTTCTCAAATAGATATTGCCGGATCAGAGATTGAAGGAATCATTGTTACTCACGAACATATTGATCATATTCGGGGAGTAGGCATTCTGGCAAGGAAACTAAATATCCCGATTTATGCTACAGCCGGCTTATGGAAGGCTATGAGCCATTCTTTAGGAAAACTTGCCGAGAATCAGCGTAGGGAAATTAGTACTTCTTTTAGCTGTGCTGGGCTCGATGTCTTGCTTTATCCCACCTCACATGACAGCCGGGAAAGCTATGGGTTAAAGATTGTCCGGCCCCCCAAAGATGGGAAGAGTCACCTTGTGGTTGGAATAGCTACCGACAGCGGCAGAATTACCGAGGGTATGCAAAAGCATTTAAGAGGCTGCGATGGGCTGGTTGTTGAAGCAAATTACGATGAAGAGCGGCTGCATAACGGCCCTTATCCTGCCTATTTAAAACGACGTATCAGCGGGCATTATGGACACCTGGAAAACTCCCAAATGGCTGAGGGGCTCACAGAGTGGATTCAGGAAAATACCCAACGAATCGTGTTAGCTCATTTGAGTGAGGAAAATAATACTCCCGAGATAGCCTTATCAACAGTCTTGGATATTCTCAGTGCAGCGAAGGTTTCCCAAAAATGCCCTGAAGTGAAAGTGCATGTTGCTCCTCGCCATACTCCGCATGAACTCATTATTTTACGGGAATAATATAGCGTAAGGAGGGTATCTATGAGTTATTATAATGACCAAAATGATTACTCTAAGAGAAGGAGGCCCAACTTCCTTTCGACGCTGGTTATCGCAATAATTAGTGCAACAATCGGGGGATTTATCGCAGTTGCTTTAATTCCTTCTGTGTATGGTAATAAACAAGCAGCACCTGCGAATCAGGTTATTTTGAATGCCCAGGGGACAACCCCAGTGGTCAAAACGGACAGCACGACTAATTTTCCGGTGGTGCAGATCGCGAAAGCAGTTGGACCGGCTGTTGTAGGGATTGCCAATTTTCAATCTCAAGGCTCGTTGTTTGGCGGCGGCGGTTTAACAGAAGCAGGCAGCGGTTCAGGCTTTATTATTGATGCGCAGCACGGCTATATCGTTACCAATAATCACGTTGTGACGGGGGCGGAAAAACTGGTGGTCAGTCTGGCCGATGGGCGCAACCTCAATGCCAAGCTGGTTGGTGCCGATGATCGTACGGATTTGGCTGTGGTTCAGATTAGTGATACCAGCAAATTAACGGCAACCCAAGAAGGGGATTCCAACAAACTTCAAGTTGGAGAACCGGTGGTAGCTATCGGTAACCCGGGTGGGCAGGAATTTGCCCGTTCAGTTACGGCGGGAGTCGTATCGGCAACCAATCGTATCTTAGATATTCCCGGCGAATCAAGTTTTAACCTTATTCAGACAGATGCCGCTATTAATCCCGGAAACAGCGGGGGGCCCCTTGTAAACTATCAAGGTCAAGTCATCGGCATAAATTCAGCCAAAAATCAGGAACAAGGTTTTGAGGGAATGGGATTTGCGATTCCTATTTCAGATGCTTTGCCGACTATTGAGCAATTGATTGAGAAAGGATACGCAAGCCATGCGGGCCTGAACGTTCAAATTGATCCGAGATATACGGCGGAGTATGCCAGTCAAAGAGGATGGCCTGCCGGAGCCTACGTTTCCAAAGTCGTTCTGGGGGGACCGGCCCAGCGTGCCGGAATTATAGCAGGGGATGTTATCACCAAGATTAACGGCAAAGAAGTTAAGAGTTCTTTGGAATTAACCCACGAATTGTTCAAATATAAAGCGGGCGATAAGGTAACCGTTACAATATTCCGTAAAAATAAAAATCTGGATGTATCTGTTACTCTGACTGAAATAAAAACGCAATAAAGTGATGGTCCATGGCTCCAGAGACACTCGGTCAATCCACACTGCAAGAGTATGCGTCAAAAGTTGCAGTGTGGCGATAAGCTCGTCCGCTTATCGTCGTGACCAGCGGTCTCTTAGCTGCTTTGGTGAACTGGTGCTTCGGAAGAGTAATTAGCCGAATTATACGTTCGGGCCACAGAAGAAAGACAGGGGGCATGAATATGAATAGCCTTCTGTTTTTTCTACTATTCGACCCCATGCTGCTGCGTAGCTTCCCCATAGCGTTCACTCAGCAATCAGAGGTTCGCTCTGGAGAGCTTAAAGTTGAACTCTTGCCGGCTATGCGGTATTATTTAGAACAAGGATAAATAGGAACAAAAAGGATCACAAAAGCGAGAAAGGTTGATCATTAATGGAACATAAATCCTCCTCGAATTTTTTGCGAAATATTATACTTGAAGATCTTAAGTCGGGTAAAGTTGATCATATTGTTACACGATTTCCGCCGGAACCTAATGGCTATTTACATATTGGACATGCCAAATCCATTATTCTTAATTTTGAATTAGCTGATGAATTTAAAGGGAAAACCCATTTGCGTTTTGATGATACGAATCCAACTAAAGAAGATACAGAATATGTTCAGTCCATTAAAGAGGATGTTCAGTGGTTGGGGTATGAATGGGATGAATTGTTCTTTGCCTCAAATTACTTTGAGGAGATGTATAACCGTGCCGTACTGCTGATTAAAAAGGGCAAGGCCTATGTTTGTGACTTGTCAGCAGAAGAGATCAGAAAGACAAGAGGGTCGTTGACAGAACCGGGTCAACCAAGTCCCTGGCGAAACAGGTCCCTAGAAGAAAATCTCGAGCTTTTTGAAGGCATGAGACGTGGGATTTTTAAAGATGGTGAAAAGGTCCTGAGAGCTAAAATTGACATGGCTTCTCCGAATATTAATTTGCGGGACCCTGTTCTTTATAGGATTGCTCATGCCTCCCATCATAATACAGGGGACAAATGGTGTATCTATCCCATGTACGATTTTGCCCATCCACTGGAAGATGCTATTGAAGGGGTTACTCACTCAATCTGCACCTTGGAATTTGAAGACCATAGGCCTTTGTACGATTGGATTGTACGGGAATGTGAAATGGAGAATGTCCCCCAACAATATGAATTTGCTCGTTTAAATCTGACGAATACAGTTATGAGTAAGCGGAAGCTAAAACAGCTCGTTGAGGACAAGATTGTTGATGGTTGGAATGATCCGCGGATGCCAACTATTTCCGGACTGCGCAGAAAGGGGTATACTCCTGAGGCTATGCGCAATTTTGCTCGGGAAATAGGAGTTGCCAAAGCAGATAGTGTCGTTGATACTAAAATGTTGGAACATTTCATTCGAGAAGACCTAAAACTCAAAGTCCCCCGTACTATGGCGGTCTTAAGGCCCTTGAAAGTAATCATTACCAATTATCCTGAAGACCAAGTAGAGATGCTGGAAGCAGAAAACAATACCGAAAACCCGGAGATGGGGAGTCGTTCGATCCCTTTTTCCAGAGAAATTTATATTGAACAAGATGACTTTGCGGAGAATCCGCCGCCGAAGTATCATAGACTTTATCTGGGCAATGAAGTTCGTTTGAAAAATGCTTATTTCATTAAATGCAACGAAATTGTTAAGGATGAATCAGGCAAAGTTCTTGAACTTCACTGCACTTATGATCAGGAAACTAAAAGCGGTACAGGTTTTACAGGAAGAAAAGTTAAAGGTACAATTCACTGGGTAGAGGCCCGGCAAGCTATCCCGGCCGAGTTTCGCTTATATGAACCTTTAATTTTAGAAGATGATACGGATGATAGCGGTTCTTTCTTAGAGCATATTAATCCAAACTCCCTGGAGATTGTCCATGGTTATGTGGAACCGACCATGAAGGTTTCTAAGCCTCAAGATAAATTCCAATTCTTTAGACATGGGTATTTTAACGTTGATCCGTTATATTCAATTTCAGATCATCTTGTGTTTAACCGAATTGTGTCCCTGAAAAGTTCTTTCGAGCTTCCTAAGAGCTAGAAAGGAGAGGGTAGAGTTCATCCTTCGGTGTCATAGCATTTGTTATTGGCTAGGCGCTTTCGGCGAAACTGTCCTAAGGACACTTCCGTCGCCGAAGTCCCGATGTTCAGCTTTAGATGAAAACGAGTTCACTGTGGCGTGTCCAATACGGTTGCAAATAGCTAAAGGCGTTCTACAACACTATTGAATTATAGTGGGCTGAGAACGCCTTTCTATAGATTAGTTAAATATAAATGAGAATTCAATGAGAGCGCCGGTTCACTAGCTTGGTTCTGTCGCTATTTTGCCTACTTGGGCTTTTGCGGCCATGATTAAGTCGGATGGACGCAAGAAGATTTGAAGTCCCCGTAAGCCAGCGCTGATTGAAATTTTTTCTTGTGAAGTAACGGCTGAGTCAATGAAGGTTGGATATGATTTTTTCATGCCAAGGGGGGATACGCCTCCTCGAATATATCCGGTTAGAGGTTGAACTTCTTTGAGAGGGACGACCTCTACTTTTTTATTTCCGCTCAATGCGGCAAGCCCTTTAAGATGGAGCTCAAGATCACCTTGGATACAGGCAACAATAACTCCGGTTTTGTCGCCTCGAGCAACTATGGTCTTATAGATTTGTTGGACGGGAAGCTCGACTTTTTGGGCTACGGCAACGGCTGATAAATCCGACTCATCAACGGGATATTCTTTGAGCTCATAAGACAGTTTCATTTGGTCAAGAATACGGGCTGCATTAGTTTTTCGCATAAAGTTTTAGTCCACCTTTGTTATGGTATTCTTTTTTGGGGATAGCAATTCGCTTTTTAACGTTGCTAAGGTTATTCGCTTTCTTTTTCTTGGAGTAATCCCTATAATAGAGACAGGAAACACTAGGAAATGGTTCAAATCATGTTAGCCATTAAGAGGGAGGGCCAACTTTGAAGGAACTTAGGGTTCTCGTATTTTCGGCGTCCTTTGGAAACGGTCATGTAAGAGCGGCTGAAGCAGTTATCGAAGGAATACGGATAAAGGTGCCTTCTGCCAATATCATTCACTTGGACTTCGGCGCATTTCTAAATATCCGGGTTAATACTATCATAAAAGATTTTTATAGTAAGCTTTTGCGCAGAGCCCCCAAGCTTTGGGGCCGTTTTTATTATAAAACGGGTAAGGTCCACCCGCAATCCATGAGTCAACGGTTATTGAACCAATTGGGGCGGAGTAATTTTCTGAATTACATTCAGAAATTCGAACCGGATTTAATTGTCTGCACATACCCCACTGTCTCCTCAATTCTTGCTCAATTGAGAGTTAAGCAAATTCTCCTTGTCCCGCTAGCTACAGTTATTACAGATTATACGGTGCATAGCCATTGGGTTCATCCGGGAGTCGATTGTTACATTGTTGCTTGTGCTAAAGTTAAAGAACTACTAGTGTTCTGGGGCATACAAGCCCAAAATATTCATGTAACAGGTATTCCGGTTAGTCCAAGGTTTGAATTTAAAGAGGATCGGCTTTCTTTGACGGAAAAGTTAGGTTTAAGGTCGGGCCTTCCCACATTCTTGTTTATGGGGGGAACATTCGGAGTTACAGAAAGCATAAAGAGAATTTATCAAAAACTAACGGATTATCCTCTTCCGGTTCAATGCCTTGTTGTATGCGGTCATAATGAAAAACTGTATAATTCCTTGGACGAGGTTGTTGCTCAGGCCGGAAACCCGTTAGTCCGGTATAAGTTCGTTCATAATGTCGAGGAATTGATGTCCGTTTCCGATGTTATTATTACGAAAGCGGGAGGATTAACAGTCTCCGAAGCTTTAACAAAACATTTGCCCTTGATAATTTTTAGGCCCATTCCCGGACAAGAGGAGGAAAATGCACAATATGTCAGAGAGGTAGGGGCAGGATACGTTGCGGAGAGTGAAGAAGAATTAGATCGCCTGTTAATCCATTTATTAGAACATCCGGATATGATTGAAAGGATGCGTAGTAAAGCGGCGTTAGCCTCAGCAGGTCACTCTACCGAACGAGCGGTTGAAGAAATGCTGCATTTAGTGGAAGCGTCGAACAGAAGGCAAAGAATCGGTTAAAAAGATTCTTTGCCTTTTATTTTAAAGTCCTCGCCAGTAATCCGGGCGCAATTCTTCAAGGGCAGAGGTTTTCAAGACTCTATCGAGGGTTGTCAGGAGCTGTGTACGATCTTCAGGAAGTGTGGCGCGAAGAGGTAAGTAATTGGAGGCATGATTGCTGCGGAAAACACAGTGGGATACTTCCAAGTTTTCCAACATGGATTTGAGTTCAGATAACGACTCCCAGGGATCAAGAAGCTGAAATTCACCCCGCTGAATAAGTTTGGCTAAAGGTGCTTCCGGATCAACCATTAGGGTTAAGGCCCCTAAATATTGGGGATCAATTTTGCTGATGACTTGAGCAGTATTGAGGGCATGGGCTTGGCTTAAAGACTTTCCTCCCAGACCGATAATGACTGTACAAGAAAGAATTAAACCACTTGCCTTAAGCTTTTGGCCTGCGGAAATCATTTCTTCCGGGGTAACTCCCTTACAGACAGATTTCAGAACTTCAGGATTACCACTTTCTACTCCTAAATAGACGATGGTTAAACCATGGGCTTTTAGTAAGACCAGATCCTCCGGCGTTTTGGCAAGAATATCCTTGGGGCCTCCGTAAATGCCAACGCGTAGGAGGCGGGGAAAGCTGGCATAAAGTTGAGAAAGAATTTCGAGAAGCAAGGATGTATCAATTGCCAGAGCATCCCCATCTGCTAAAAAGATTCGTTCTGCCCCAGGGTTGTAGTCCTGGGCTTCCTTGATCATAGCCATAATTTCGGACCGTGATTTAATTCGAAAGGTTTTTTCCTTATACATGGTGCAGAAGGTACAGAGGTTATGACGGCATCCCACCGTGATCTGAAGGATGACGCTTTTCGCCTCACTGGGTGGTCGGTATAGAATCCCTTCATAATGCACAGTATCCCCTCCTAAAGTTGGTTAATTATGTATTCTTTCTACAAGTTCTGAGTAAGTACCTTCCTATTCCGCATAATTAATGATTACTTATTCACTGCGTTATAGTATATAACCAGTATTTAATAACTTATAAGGTTTTAATTTTTAAGTTTTAAGATATTGAGGATAATGCCGGATAATTTTTATGCTCTTTTGCCACACTAAAGACTATTAAATAAGTGAGGTGAGGGTATGAAATTACGTCAAAGACCTCGGTGGATTGTTCTCATCGCGGGAGTAATTTTAAGTATTGCCTTGACAGGGATTGCTTACGGAGCATTAGGGGACCGCACGCTGAGCAGGGGGAGCAGGGGTGCTGATGTAAAAGAAATGCAAAGCAGGCTGGTCCAGTTAGGTTATGGTGTTGGACCTATTGATGGGGCGTTTGGCCCCAAAACTGAGACAGCAATCCGCAGTTTCCAAAAGGATCACGGCCTTAAGATTGATGGGTTGGCAGGAACCAAAACTATCAGTGAACTAAAACGATTAACGGGTCAAAGTACCAATGCTGCAGGAAAGGCTATTGGGTATAAGAATGTTGATATTAATCTTCTAGCCCATGCGGTGAACGGTGAGGCTCGAGGTGAACCCTATTTAGGACAGGTGGCGGTTGCCGCGGTTATTCTCAACCGCATTGCGGATCCGGCTTTCCCCAAAACAATTGCTGACATTATTTATCAGCCGGGGGCTTTTTCCAGTGTTAATGATGGGCAAATTAATTTAACGCCTAGTGCTTCCTCCATTCGTGCAGCCCAAGAGGCAGCAAGCGGGGTTGATCCTTCAAAAGGAGCGCTCTTCTTTTTTAACCCTGCGAAGACCACGAACAAATATATTTGGTCCCGACCTGAGCTAACGAAGATTGGGAATCATATTTTTACGAAGTAGGGGGAAGAGTCATGCATAGAAGATTATGGATTGGAGCTTTAGCCGCGGCTTTTTTGCTCTCCTTAGGCTGGGGAATCAACGAATATCGTCAGGCTGGAGATTATCGCCTTGCTTCAGAGAACAATAGCCGCAGGGCATTCAGCGACTTTGCAAGCCATCTTGATCAAATGGAGACGGTCATGGCCAAGGGTAACGTAGCAAATAGTCCAAACCAGCAGGTATTATACTTGAGCCAGGTATCAAGTAAAAGCGAAGGTGCGCTCAAGGATTTTGCGCAGCTTCCGGCTGAACAAGCAGGTCTTAGCTACATTGGCCAATTCTTGACGCAATCGGGTGATTTTGCCAGGACCTTAGCCCAGAAAGTGGCAGGGGGAGGGACTATCACTAATGATGAGGCGAAAACCCTTCAAGAGATGCACAATGATTTAATACCTGTTAATCAGAAGGTTCAAACACTCATGACCAGAATGGATACCGAGAATTTAGCCTGGACAGATCCGGCTCCGTCTCTGAGACAACGATTGGGTTTAGGTGGCCCGCAAATCGCTGAGGCGGCTGCTGATGGTTCGGAGGCTCCCACTAAATCGGTTCGATCGGGATTAGATCAGTTGGATGCAAGTCTGCAAAAATTGCCTCCCTTTACTTATACCGGGGAGTATTCAGCACGGGTTGTTCAGAAACCGCTGGGTCTTCCCTCCGGACAGGTGGACAAAGCCCAAGCTCAAAGCGCTGCCCAAGGCTTTTTAGCAAAAGTCGGTTATGCTGATGCAGCTCCGAAATTTGCCGGAGATATTAATGGTGATTTCAAAGGATATTCGTGGAACTATAAAGACGCGTACATGGAGGTTAGCCGTCAAGGGGGAGTTGTAACATTTTATCGGGATCAACGATCCATTAATCAACGAACCTTGAGCGTCGATGATGCCTCACAAAAGGCTAAAGCGATTTTAAAGACCCTTGGCTGGAACCTCGTGATAACATCAAGTGAGGATTTCGGTTCCTATGTGGAATTTGATGCAGTTGCCGAACAGGATGGGGTGAGACTTTATCCGGATAAAGTTAGATTAATGGTGGCATTGGATAACGGACAGTTGG
>JGI2924J29684_1076619_pt1 | contig 10358 bp, 5 predicted proteins | sample BenlonsequencITS_FD_29684 | JGI IMG/M metagenome (IMG submission 29684)
GGTCACTTTCGTCGGAAGCGATCCTCAATTGGGGAACATCGTCAAAGCAGATTTGGGTGACGGGTGGACGACTGTTCTCGGCAATCTAGGATCAATCTATGTGCAGAAGGGCCAGCGAATCAGCAGGGGAAGCGTTATTGGCACGGTTGGGCTGTCGGCTCCTCTGAAAAAGCCCTGGCTGCACTTTGAACTGCGCAAAAACAACAAGCCTCTTGATCCAATCCCTTATTTGGTCCCGCCCCAATCTAAAAATTAAACGAGATCAACCTGACAAGCCATTGAATAAGGAAAGAGGTGAAGTCCCTGGTTTTGAACCGGGATAACGATGGAGCTTTTGAAGGTTTTCGGGATAAGTGTGCGCATTCATCCAACATTTTTTCTCGTTCTGGCAATTTACGGGGTCCTGGGTCTTGTAACCCAGGCTCTTCTCATCTTCGCATTAGTATTAGGCCATGAGCTGGCTCATCTCTTAACAGCCCGGGCTTATGGCTTTAAAGTCGTCGGTTTAGAGCTTTTCCCCTTCGGAGGAGCGGCCTATTGCGATGATCTCTTCGAGGGGCGAAAGCTGGAGGAGAGTGTGATGGCTTTAGCCGGCCCGGCTTTTAACCTTGTTCTCCTCTTCACTGCTCAGGGTTTAAGGTGGCAAGGAATCTGGGCAAGCGATCTGGCGAATGATTTTGTACGCTATAATCTCTGGCTGGCAGTGTTTAACTTGCTGCCGGTGCTGCCCTTGGACGGAGGGCGGGTCATGCGGGCTCTCTGGGCAGACGCTTGCGGCTTTGTGCGAACCACGAAATTTCTGGCCTGGGCGGGCAAAGGCCTGGGCGTCCTCTTGACGCTTTATGGGATTCTTCTTTGGAGCAAGGGGCAGTTTTCTGAGGGTCCCCTGACCTTTATCGTTCTGGGAGGATTCTTTTGGCTGGCCGGAAGCAAGGAAATATCGGCAGCTCATATTACCTTTCTCCGCCAGCTGACTCATAAAAAGGAGGAACTTCTCAAGAAAGGCCTCATGCGCAGCAAGTGGCTTACGGTGCAGCCCGATACGCCCCTGGTCCGCATTGTTGAGAAATTCACCCCTGATCGTTATACTCTGATCAGTTTAACCAAAGAAGAAATGGGTCTGGAGAAAATCCTGACGGAAACGGATGTTTTAGAGGGAATGCTCAACGAAGGAATTCGCTTTCCGGTGGGGAAACTGGGGAAAAGAATCAGTTAAACGGCCTTTTGGAAATTTAAGGGGGCTTGCGTAAAATATTGGGTATTTCCTGCAATCTGTGTTATAATGTAAGTTCACAAAGGAGTACAAGGAGGCCTTGCGGAAATCATGAGTGAACTTACTGCTGCGGAATTGCGCCGGCAGGTGGAAATGTTTTTGCCTAAAGTTTTGAAGCCGAGCCGTTACCTGGGGTCGGAGTGGAACGCTATAAAAAAGGACTGGGATCAAACCGAAGTGCACATGGCCTTTGCTTTTCCCGATGTCTATGAAGTAGGAATGTCTCATCTAGGAACCAAGATTCTTTACCATTTAGTAAACTCCATTCCGGAGTTCCTCTGCGAAAGGGTTTTTGCTCCCTGGGTGGATATGGAGGAAATGCTGCGGCAAAGAAATCTTCCCTTATATACCCTTGAATCTTTTCAGCCGCTGAAGACCTTTGATGTGGTTGGCTTTACACTGCAATACGAAATGAGTTTCACCAATATTCTTAATATGCTCGATTTAGCGGGGATTCCGCTCCGCTGTGAGGAACGGGGAGAGAACGATCCGTGGATTATTGCCGGAGGTCCCTGTGCCTTCAATCCTGAACCCCTGGTCGGGTTTATTGATTTCTTCTTGCTGGGGGAAAGTGAAGAACAGCTGCCGGAAGTCCTGCGCTTGATGAATGAACAGAAGAAGCACCCCTTGCCTCGCCGGGAGTTTCTGCTGCGAGTGGCCCAAGTTCAAGGAGTGTACGTTCCGGATTTCTACCATGTATCTTACAAGCAGGACGGTCGGATTGACGAGATCAAGGCGGAGCCCGGTGTCCCGGCTGTGGTGGAGAAAGCGATTGTGGTTGATTTCGATCAGGCCTTTTTCCCGACGAAGCCCATTGTCCCGTATATGGAAATCGTTCATGACCGGATGATGTTGGAAGTGATGCGCGGTTGTTCCCGGGGCTGCCGTTTTTGTCAAGCGGGCATGATTTACCGCCCGGTGCGGGAGAGATCAACAGATACCCTGCTTAAACAAACGGAAGAATTGGTTCGTTCCACAGGCTATGATGAAATTGCCCTGACTTCTCTTTCCAGCGGCGATTATTCCTGTATCCAACCGACGATTCAGGCGATTATGGAAAAGCATAGTCCCGAAGGAGTGGGGGTTTCCCTGCCCTCCCTGCGTGTGGACTCTTTTGATGTCGATCTCGCTGAGTCGATTCAGAAAGCCCGCAAATCCGGGTTGACTTTCGCCCCGGAAGCCGGGTCTCAGCGCTTGAGAAATGTCATTAACAAAGGAGTTACGGAGGAAAACCTTTTGGCCGCTGTAGGAGCTGCCTTTCAAAAGGGTTGGTCCAATATTAAGCTGTATTTCATGATGGGACTGCCTACGGAAACTCAGGAAGATATTGACGGGATTGCGGATTTGGCGAAAAAGGTCGCCAATTTGGGAACCCAGTTGGGCCGCCGCAATGTTAACGTGACGGTTTCTACAAGTATTTTTGTTCCCAAGGCCCACACTCCGTTTCAGTGGGAACCTCAGGAAGCACATCTTTCCGTCGAGCTGAAGCAGAAGTATCTTAAAGATAAACTTAAGGATCGGCGGATAAAATATAATTATCACGACATGCAGACCAGCTATATGGAGGCGGTATTTGCCAAGGGAGACCGGCGCTTGGCTCCTCTATTGGAATGGGCCTTTAAACATGGTTGTCGTTTTGACGGTTGGTCTGAACATTTTGATCAGGAAACTTGGATGCAAGGCTTTAAAGAATTAGACATCGATCCTCATTTTTATGCCAACAGGGTTATGGATTACGATGATATCCTGCCTTGGGAGCATTTAGAAAGCGGAGTGACGAAACAATTCTTGGTAGAAGAACATCACCGGGCCTTAGATGAAGCCAGGACCATTGATTGTCGGTATGATGTCTGTACCGGGTGCGGGATTTGCCCGGGCAGAGGGGTTCAGATTGATTTGAAAGGGTGAGTGCCATGCGGCTGAGAATCGCCTATACCAAAAAGGAAGATGCTAAGTTTATTGCCCATCTGGATTTGACTCGGGTGTTTGAACGCGCTATTCGGCGGGCAGGGATTAAAATGTCCTATACGGAAGGATTTAACCCCCGGCCGAAAATCTCTTTTGGTTTTGCTCTGGCAGTGGGAACCGAAGGGGAACGAGAATATGTGGATATTGAGTTGGACCGGGATCTTGAATTGACCGAGGTCTTAGGTCGAATTCAGGAACAATTGCCTCCCGGAATCCGTTTATTGCAGGGCCAGTTTCTAACCATAGGAGCTAAACCGTTAATGGCCGTTCTGAATGCTGCGAGCTATAAGATGCGGGTTCCTATGGCTCTGCCGGTTCAGGAGGAGCGTTTGCAGGAAGCGATTAAGGCTTGGTTAGCACGGGGACATGTGACCTTTTCCCGCTATTCGAAGAAAGGACCGACAGATAAGGACATTCGTCCCTGGGTTAAGAGTCTTAAAGGGGAAGTTCATGGGGATGAGCTTGTCTTCGAGTTGGAGGTTGAGATCGGGAATGCAGGGAGCGTCCGGCCGGAGGAGGTTCTCGGCAGTTTGAGGGAGTTGGAGAACTTGCCGTTGGATTTGGATGGGTTAAGGGTTAAGCGGACGGGTGTGCATATTTCTTATAAGGGGACGAAGAGTTCGCCGTTCGAGCTGCTTGCGGAGTAGGGGCGAGCTAGTATTGGGTCCTGCTCGGGAGCGAGGGGCGCGTCACCTTGTTCAACCGTGCAGTAGCCGGGCCAAACTAGGGCTTTAACCCCTTTACGGAAGAGGGCAGGGTTCCCGGCCTATGCGACATCCCTGTCGCAAGGCCGGCGGGAAACGTCCAGTTTCCCGCCCTGCTGGATGCAAGAGGGGTTAAAGCCGAGTTTGGCAGCGGCTCCCGCAAAGGTTTCACGCCGGTGATCGCGCCCCTCGCTCTGAAGCTCGGGTGGCGCTCGGGTATTCTTGCTTGGATTCCAGTTGGGAATGTTCGGGAGCGGAGTGGCACGTCACCTTGTTCAACCGTGCGCTCGCCCCGCCAAACTAGGGCTTTAAATTCTTAATGGAAGAGGGCAGGGTTCCCGGCCAAAGCGTCATCCTTGACGCTTGGCCGGCGGGAAACGTCCAGTTTCCCGCCCTGCTGGATGAATGAGAATTTAAAGCCGAGTTTGGCAGCGGCTCCCGCAAAGGTTTCACGCCGGTGATCGCGCCCCTCGCTCTGAAGCTCGGGTGGTGCTCGGGTATTCTTGCAAGTATTTCTTAAGACTTCTTATTAGGAATACCGGGGCAGAATTAGCTTAGAACTTCGCGCTTACAAAAGCGACCTTCTTTGATCAAGCAGCTATCAAACTTGACTCAAGAGCGCTTTCATAAGCGGGGCAGTGTACTGGACGTACACTGCCGGCATTCGGACAGGGTCCCCTCCCGCCATCCGTGGCTCCGGGGACACTAGGCCGTCCTAGCCGTCGGATGTCCGATATGCCGGGAACCCCGCCCGCTAATTTTCAAGCTCTTGGGTCCTAGTTTGATCTGCGAGAGCATGCAAGGTTGCGTGGTAACGCAAGTTCTCTTAGGAGGTGTAAATCCGATATGAAACTTGAAAACTCGGGGACTTGTAAGAAGGAACTGGTTCTGCAAAGTGAGCCGAATGCTAAAGGGAAATCTCAAAGGATTCGGGCGGCTGTGTTTGAATGTGGTGAATTGATGGATGTCTTTGAGGATGAGGATGGTTCTTCTCATTTGGTGGGGAATATTTATCGCGGGCGGGTGGAGAATGTTTTGCCCGGGATGCAGGCGGCTTTTGTGGATATTGGTTTAGAGAAGAATGCCTTTCTTTATGTGGGGGATGTGATTCCTTCTCCTTCCCGTTATGAGGAAGAGGAAAAGAGTACTTCGGTTATTCAAGAACGGATTGAGAACCTCTTAAAGCCTCGGCAGGAACTTTTGGTTCAGATCAGTAAGGAACCTGTGGGCACGAAGGGGGCGCGGATTAGTGTCAATCTTACGCTGCCTGGGAGATATGTGGTCCTTCTTCCTCAGGTAAGTTATATCGGTGTGTCCCGGAAGATCAGCGATGGCCAGGAACGGGAGAGATTGAAAGGGTTGGCCGAGAAAGCTAAACCTGACGGGATGGGTGTGATTATTCGTACATTAGCGGAGGGGATTGACGGTGAGGAAATTGCCGAAGATATTGATCAGTTGGTTAAAACTTGGCAAGCTTTAGAGCGTAAGATTCCCCATGTCTCTGTTCCCGGATTAGTACATAAGGATGTTGATTTGATTTCACGCCTAGTCCGGGATTGGATTGATCAGGATGTGGAGAGAATTACCGTTGATCAGGAGGAAACCGCTGAGACTCTGCGTCAAGCCTTACGTGAAATTGAACATCCGGCGGCGAAACGAATCTTAGTCGTACCGGGGGAAAGTCTGTTTACTCAATATGGTATAGACGATGAAATACGGAAAGCCTTACGCTCAAAGGTCTGGCTGAAAAGCGGCGGCTATCTGGTGATCCAGCAAACGGAGGCTCTTGTTGTCATTGATGTGAATACTGGGAAATATGTGGGACAACGTTCTCTGGAAGAAACGGTGGCCCATACTAATTTGGAAGCGGCTCGGGAAATAGCCCGGCAGCTGCGCTTGAGAAATCTCGGAGGAATTATCATCATTGACTTTATTGATATGGCAGCGAAGGAAGATCAGGAGCGAGTGATCGATGCTTTGGAAGAGGCCTGTGCGCGGGATAAAACAAAGTCTCAGATTCTGGGACTTACTCAGCTAGGTTTAGTGGAAATGACACGGAAGAAAGTCGGCCAGACCTTGGCCGTTCGCTATACGTCACCCTGTCCCACTTGTGAGGGAAGCGGGAGGGTATGAAGAGGCTTCGGCCTCTTTTTGTATTAACATAAGAAATATATAACTTAGACTTGTGAATCAACGATGTAGGAGTGTGCGATGGCACGCTTTTTTTTGTACTATCAGCACCACACACAGCGAAGCGGCATCACAGATGAGTGAACTCGTTCAGCTAAAGCTGAACATTAGGGCACGGTGGGAGGTTCTACCCCCACCGTTGCGGAGAACGGGGACCATTCCATTTATAGAAGTATGAGTCTTAAGATAGGATGAAAATCGTATAACCAGCGGCAGGTGTCAGAGCCTAGATACCTGTTAAGTTTTCTATACTAACCCAATTAAAATGTTGTATTTTGTAGCAATAACATGACAAGAGTCGATTACAACAAAAACAAAGAATATATTATTGTGTTCGCAAGAAATTTAAGGAAATTAAAAGGATTTGACAATATTTTGAGTCAATTAAATGGAAATTTGTCAGAATAAAAATATATTTATTTAAATATAGCGTAAAATAAGTGTATTTTTAAATATTAATCGTAATTTAAAGAATGTAAAGCAAATACATTATTATAAGTGCAATTATTTCTGCAGTAGGTCAATTTTATTGACTTTAAATAAAAAGTTTGGCAAGACTTAGCAGGATTTTCTTAAATATATAAAGAATAATTTCATGTATATCTGGATGGACAATGGGTGAAAAATTTCACATCTTCGGTATTATACTTTTACCCTATTACCGGAAAGGATAGATTTATTTTAAGGAGGTGAGGGACGGTTAGCTGCGTCCGGAGTGTGAATGGAAAAAGTCACCTCGCATAAATGAAAAAGTTAAGAAGAGGGTTGAGAGGAGAATCCCAACAAATGACAAGAATCAGAAAGGCTGTAGCAACGTTTGCTATTGCAACTATGGCACTAACCTTTGTTCCTTTAAATGTCCTGGCGGCGAACACGTTCCCGACACGTATTGCCGGAGACACTGCGGCACAAACTGCGGTACAGATTGCTGAACAGACCGGATGGTCCGGTACTGCGATCCTAGCTTCTTCAACATCCTATGGCATGGTTGATGCCTTGACCGCCGGTCCCCTTGCTGCTTACCTTAAAGCGCCGATCCTTTTGACAGATGCGGGAGATGCCTTAAATCCCGACACAAAAGCAGAGTTAACAAAACTCAAAGTTACGCAGGTTTATGTCACCAGCGGAACAGGAGTTATCAGTCAGGGTGTTCTTGATGAATTAACGGGGATGGGCATAACGGTTGTTCCTCTGGGAGGAGTTGACCGCTTCGCAACCTCAGTAAATATTGCCAATAAAATGGTAGAGCTCGGTGCTAAGGTTGAAAAAGCTGCGGTGGCCTTTGGATGGAAGAATCAAGATGCTCTTTCCATAGCCTCTATCGCCGCTGCGCAAACTGAACCCATTCTCTTGACAGAGAAAGATTCCATTCCAGCAAGCGTTCAGGAGTTTTTGGCGAACAACACGAGTGTTAAATCCACCGATGTGATTGGCGGAACCGGCGTAATCAGTGATGAGGTGAAAGATCAGCTGCCGAAGGCTGCTCGTTATTATGGGACGAGTGCTTACGATACAAACCTTGCTGTTTTAAAAGCATTTGACAGCGTATTAAAATATGACCACGTCTTTATTGCGAACGGTGAAACGGCCATTGACGCATTGGCAGGAGCACCTCTGGCAGCAAAATACAAGGCCGGCATTGTGCTCACTAACGGCGAAGCCAATGAGGGTACCCAATATGTAAAAACTAAACTTAATGCCAACAGCGTCGTCAGCGCCTTGGGCGGGACTGCTGTGGTACCTGAAGGTGTCCGCTCAAGCATAGTGTATACTGCTCCCGCCGGCGGCGGTGGCGCAGGTGGAGGCGGAGGCGGTGCTGTAGGTGGTGGCGGCGGTGGCGGTAGTAATGGCGGTGGCACCTCCACAACAGTCTATGGTACAGCCAATTCGACCATCGGACCGACTACCGGTACACAAACCGTGACGGGTAACGTTCAGATCACTGCACAGGGAATCCATCTTCAGCATATGTACATTAGCGGAAATTTGGAAATCTCTGCGGCTGTCGGAGATGGAGACGTCTACTTGGATAATGTCACCATCGCAGGACAAACAACAGTCTACGGCGGAGGAGAACATAGTATTCATATCTCAAATTCGACATTATCTGGAACATTGATTGTTATCAGACAAGACGGTCATGTTCGGATCGTTGCTGCGGGAAGTACGAGCATCGCAAGTTCTCAGGTACAGTCCGGGGCAACATTGGAAAATGACACCGGATCAAGTACTACGTTTGGCAAGGTGACAGTGATGACCCTTTCCGGGACTGATAAAGGCATTGATCTTGAAGGAGATTTCACAGATGTCACGATAGAAGCCCCAGGCGTTTCAGTCACTGTTCCCAGTGGAACCGTGTCAAACCTTTCTTTGGGTCAAAGTGCGGCCGGAAGCTCGGTGAATGTGACAGGAGGAACAGTTACCTCCCTGACCGTTTCCCAAGGGGTCAGCAGTCCTTCCGTCTCGATGAGTTCGGGAAGTATCGGACAACTTGACATCCAAGCGACGGCTCAAGTCACGATACATGGTGGTTCAGTAAATACGATTACAGTCGATAGCTCTGCACCAAGCACCGCTATCAGCATGGATTCAGCAGCATCGGTAGATACCATGACTCTGAATGCTGCTACCGGTGTCACCGGTTCGGGGGCTATCCAGAACGTGACGGTTAATGCCAGCGGAACGACCATCGAACAATCTCCCGTTTCAACGACTGTTTCGAATTCGGCCGGCAGTGCCTCAGTAGGCGGGCAGAGTGTTCCGGGAGGTCAAACCGTGACGACGCCGGCACCAAAAGTAACGTCTATTATCAGTGGTGTCACCGGAGGATCTGCTGCCACTGTCAGCGGAACTCAGATAACGATCGCCTCAGGAGCTTTTAAAGAACCAATTATATCCGTGGATCAAAATTCAACGATGAAAATTACAGTGACGAGAAATGGTACCCAATATAATCTTGGGTCCTGGAACCTATCGAAATCCGCAGGCAACGATATCCTTTCAGTGAGCAATGCTTCCGATCTGAACCTGATTGATACTCTTAAGGCCTTAAAAGCCTCACAAATCACCAGCTCTCAAATTTTTAGTGCAGTAAATTTCCAGGCGCTTCTGACTGCAGCTCAAGGCTTATCAACAACGGATAAACAAAAAGTGTATAATGCGCTGGCTGATATTATGAGTCAAGGGAAAAATACAAGCGCAGCAAATTCATTTTATCAGGCTCTAAATCTACCGGGAATATATGCAGCGGCTGATGTGAATACCCAGACAAGTATCAGTTCAATTATTGATAATGCCTTAAATGCCTTGCCGACTCCCACAGGTGTAACCGCCGCCCAATTGTTGTCTTCCTCAACCTCGGCAACCGCTGTCGCGACGCTGAGCAGCTCAAATCAAATGAATGCGTTCTTCAGCAATCTTGATTTTCAACAACTGTTTAGTGTCTTGCGTACCTCCCCAAATAAAGGGGCTGTATACACAGCCATAAACTTTACAGCTCTGTTCACCTCTGTGGACAGTTTACCATCAGCCAATAAAGACCTTGTTTACCTGGATTGTGCCGTTATCTACCAAGTGGCTTTATCCACGAATCTCAGCAACACAATTGATTACGGAGCTCTGCTGGAATTAGTAATGACAAGTCCCAATACAGTGACACTGTCCTTATCTAATGCCAACCAAACCACTACGACGTATACCGTTGTTAAGTCCTAATATACCAGTAGGATGGAGAAGTTAAGTTCTTAGGATTGGCTTGAACAAAGAGTTTTTCCTGGGGAAGAACCCGCTAGAAAAGCAGCGGGTTCTTCTAAGTTTGAAAACTCCAAATTGATTATTTCGATCCGGGCTATTAACTAAATAACCCTCTCTTGCATGATTTAACCGCAGAGAGTTCGTTTTTTTCAAGCAAAGCATTCATGACTTAAAATGATAAGAGGAGGTCCAAATTAAATGCCTCAAAGGATAAAACGGAAGTTGATACGGGGTTGTATGGCAGGGATTGTTGTCTTATCCGCACTTCTAACGCCGGTAACCGCAAAAGCTGACACGACGAGTACCCCGTCCACTACGAAGACAGTAACTAGTAATGTGTCCAGGATTGGCGGAGTTGATCAATACCAGACAGCTGCGCTCATCGCTGAGAAAGGCTGGACAGGAACGGCGGATAACATTGTTCTCTCTTCGGGAATAAGCAAGGCCCTTGTTGATGCACTCTCGGCGGG
>JGI2924J29684_1076618_pt1 | contig 10352 bp, 12 predicted proteins | sample BenlonsequencITS_FD_29684 | JGI IMG/M metagenome (IMG submission 29684)
GAAGAAGGCGAAGAAGGTGAAGAAGGCGAAGAAGGTGAAGAAGGCGAAGAAGGTGAAGAAGGCGAAGAAGGCGAAGAAGGCGAAGAAGGCGAAGAAGAAGCCTAAGGCACTCACACATCTGCTGTATCAAAGCCAGGTGAGCTAGCCGGCCAGTCGTCTACCGGAACTAGTTACTGACCCCTGGTTTCGGGCTGCTGACCTGGCCGACGACGACCGATTTCTTCAATCCGACCGTCCGAGAGTATAAGTCACTCCGCTCTCCAGAAAGAGGCATGACGCTGCTTGCCGAGCAGACGACGAGTGAAGCCGCCGACGCACTCGAGTCGGCCGAAGTTGCGGTGCTACCGACGGGGAGTACCGAACAGCACGGCCCCGCACTGGCGCTGGGAATGGACCACCTGGCCGCCGAGGCGTTCGCCCGGACGGCGGTCGACCGCGAGGACGGCGATGCGGTCGTGCTCCCGACGATCCCGGTCGGTGTGAGCGAACACCACCGCCAGTTCGACGGGACGCTGTACGTCTCCGACCGCACCTTCGAACGCTACGTCACAGAGACCCTCTCGAGTGTCGCCGAACACGGTGTCCGTAAAGCCGTCGTCGTCAACGGCCACGGCGGCAACAGCGCTGCGCTCGGACGGACCGCACGGACCTTGCGGAACGAACGGACGGCGTTTGCCCCGCCGTGGAACTGGTGGGACGCCGTCGACGACCTCGCCGACGACCTGTTCGACGAGGAAGGCGGCCACGCCGACGCAATGGAGTCGAGCCTGCTGTGGCACCTCCACGAGGAACTCGTCGATCCTGGCGAACTCGAGGCCGCCGAGAACGGTGCCAGCGAGAGCTGGGGGAAGTCCGTCGACGGAGCGAACGTCGGGTTCGATACGCTCGACTTCTCGGAGAGCGGTGCGGTCGGACGACCGACCCAGGCTGACCCCGATGCGGGCAGAGAACTGTTCGTAACTGGCCGTGACCGACTTTCTGCCCTGATCGACTGGCTCGTCGAACGTCCACTGGAGGACTGCTGGCCGCGTGGTCACAAATGAACGGCGACTCGGACCCCGACCTCGCCGTCGGTGCCGACGCCTTCACCGACGAGTCCGTCGAGCGCGAGGTCGCCGTCGTTGGTGGCGGTGCAGTCGGCGCGACTGCAGCCTACGACCTGGCTCGCGCAGGCGCGGACGTGACGCTGTACGACCGCGACGGAATCGCCAGCGGCGCGAGCGGCCGGGCCGCAGGCGTCTGCTACGATGCCTACGCCGATCCACTGGACGCCGAAATCGCCAGCGACGCGATCGAGCGGTTCCGGACCCTCTCGGGCGACGATACGTTCCCGTTTGTCGAGTGTCCGTACGTCTGGCTCGCCCAGGACGGTGACGAACGCGCAGATGCCATCCGCGATCAGGTCACGAGAATGCAAGAACACGGCGTCGTCGCCCTCGAGATGGACGCCGACGCGCTGGCAGACCGGTTCGACTCGATCCGGACCGACGACGTCGAGGCCGCCGGAATCGCAGGCGCTGCGGGATACACCGACCCGGCCAGGTACACCGCCGCACTCGCCGCCGGGGCAAACGGTGCTGGAGCCGAACTCGAGGCAGAGACTCCCGTCGCGATCCGGACCGACCCACCGCGCGTCGTTCCCGAGGGTGGCGACGAACGAGAGGTCGATGCCGTGCTCGTCACAGCCGGTGCACACACGAAACAAGTGCTCGCGGATGCTGGCGTCGAAATCCCGATGAAGCCTTACCGCGTCCAGGCGCTGGTCGCCGACTGCGACCTCGAGGAGCCGACTTGCTTCGACGCGACCGCGGGTTTCTACGTTCGTCCCCACCCGGACGGAATTCTGGCCGGTGACGGCACCGAACTCCGGGAAGTCGATCCCGACAGGTACGACCGCAAGGCAAACGACGAGTTCGCCGAGGACCTCCTCGAGCGCGTCCAACATCGCCTTCCGGACGTAGACCCGGAACTCGAGCGGGCGTGGGCAGGTCTCTGTACGTCGACGCCGGATGGCGACCCGCTGGTCGGCGAAATCGAGGATGGTGTGTACGTCGCAACCGGATTCCAGGGCCACGGGTTCATGCGTGCGCCGGCAGTCGGCGAGCGGATTGCGATGGAAGTCCTCGGTGGAGACGGGATCGACGCCTTCGATCCGACGCGGTTCGACGGCGGCGAGACGTTCGAGGTGACGGAAGGAATGCAGTTAGGTGACGAGCGAGAGCGATAGAACGGATCGCATCCACACCAGACTCATATGGGTTCTCGTCGGTCAGTGCCGGCACACCCGCGATCCAGGCGGTTGCACCGGGACGTCGGTACGGCACTCCGTCTTAGCCGTCGCTAGCTGGAACGTCCGTCTGTGGTTTTTCTTCGGTCGCGTCGGACGAACCGGTGGCGTCTGGAGACCTGTCTTTCGGGATCTCGACGTTTAGCGTGCCCGTCTCGGTGATCGTCGCCGTACCCGCATCGGGGTCGACGATCGCGTCCGACGGCAACTCGGCTTCCCCACCCAGCGTCATTCCGCGACCGGGAAACCGCATCTCGTAGCGATCGCGAAACTGCCGAAAGCGTTCGATCCGAATCCTGACGTTGCCCTCGAGGTATCGTACCTGAACGTCGTCGGGCTCTGCACCGGGAGCGTCGAAGACGACGAGATACGACGTCTCGTCCTCGAGTATGTCGACGGGAAGAGATCGATGGCTCTGTATTCGGCCGTTCGCGCGCCCGATGCCACGATATAACGTTTTACCAATCGAGTTACGGACATCTTTCAGGCTCATGGTTCGTCACCCGCCAGGAACGGCGTCGTCAGGGTCGCCGTGGAGACAGAGATCGAAGACGACCGCGTGGAGGCGACTGGATCGGTGGCGAGGTCGATAGTGAAACGCTGGCAGTACACGCTGGACATACCGGATAAAAACGTACGAGGGCCACGTTGTTATCGATTGTGATCCATCGCACGAAAATATGTCGCTGCTACAATAAAAGGAGCTACGAGAGGTCGATTCGCTCCAGACACTCTGTGTCACCACAGACGGGACAAGAGAGGTCCGAAACGTCGAACTCGCCGGGAGCGTCGTACGTGTAGTGGTTCTCGAACATGTCGAGAAAACAGTCCTGTGCGGTACACGTGATCTCTGCTGTCGGTGGCATACGGTTTCAAACACCGACCGCCCCGCTAATCAACATTTGGCTCGCGTCTCGCCGCGTTCGAGTACCGCGTGTAGTCACCGTTTTACGGCTCGAAACGCTATCGATCGGTATGACTGACCCCGAACAGCTGTCGGTAACTATCGTCGACGGCTACGTCGACGAACCCGCACACTTCGGGGTGCCGCCGTACGTCTCGACGTACCCACGGTACACCGCCGGGGCGTTGATCGACGCGGGCGTTCCCCGCGAACGACTCACCTACCACACGATCGACGGCCTGCGCGACGACCCCGACCGCTGGCGCGACGTCGACGAAGCCGACCTCATGATCTACCTGGGCGGGATGACCGTTCCCGGGAAGTACGTCGGCGGCACGCCGGCAGAACCCGACGAGGTCCGAAAACTCGCCTGGACGGCAAGCGGAACGAGCCTGATGGGTGGGCCCGTCAAGTTCGGCGTTGGCGACGAGAACGCAGGCGCTACAGAGACGGAACGCCAGGACCTCGACTTCGACTTCGTCGCCAAAGGCGATGTCGAAGCCGCCGTCTTCGACCTCGTCGAGAACGGCCTCGAGGGATTCAACAATCGAATGCGCGACATCGACGAGGTTTCGCGGTGGGCCCAGGACGGCGCATTCATCGTCGAACAACATCCCAATCACCCCGACTACCTCATCGCCGAACTCGAGACTTCCAGAGGTTGTGCCTACCGGTGTTCGTTCTGTACGGAGCCGCTCTATGGCAACCCCGACTTCCGGCCGCCGCCGACAGTCGTCGGCGAAGTCGACGCCCTCTCGGACTACGGCGTCAAACACTTCCGACTCGGCCGCCAGGCCGACATTCTCGCCTACGGCGGCGACGGCGAGGCCCCCAATCCCGACGCACTGAAGCAACTCTACAGTGGGATTCGCACAGTCGCATCCGACCTCGAGACACTCCACCTCGACAACATGAACCCGATCACCATCGTCGAGTGGCCGGAGAAGTCCCGCGAGGGAATCCGGATCATCGCCGAGCACAACACGCCCGGTGACACGGCCGCGTTCGGACTCGAGTCAGCAGACCCGGTCGTCCAGGAGGAGAACAACCTCAACGTCACGACCGAGGAGTGTTTCGAGGCAGTCCGGATCGTCAACGAGGAGGCGGGATGGCGTCCCGGTGAAACGCCAGGAGACGGTCCCTCGTTTGGCGACGACGCTCCGCGCCGACTCCCGAAGCTCCTGCCGGGGATCAACCTCCTCCATGGTCTCAAAGGCGAACGCGAAGAGACCTTCGACCGAAACCGCCAGTTCCTGCAACGCGTCTCCGACGAGGGGTACATGCTCCGGCGAGTCAACATCCGTCAGGTGATGTCGTTTTCGGGCACCGATATGTCCGACACCGGTGCCGAAATCGCCCGCGACCACAAAAAACTGTTCAAACGCTACAAACGAGAGATCCGCGAGGAAATCGACAACCCGATGCTCGGGCGCGTCGCACCGCCGGGTACCGTACTCCCGGACGTCCACCTCGAGTACCACCAGGATGGGAAGACGTTCGGTCGGCAACTGGGCACGTATCCACTGCTCGTCGGCATCCCGGGCGAGCGTGAACTCGAGCGAACGGTCGACGTCGCGGTCGTCGACCACGGTTTCCGCTCGGTCACTGGCGTCCCATATCCCCTGGACGTCAACCGGGCGTCGATGGACGAACTCACTGCAATTCCGGGCATCGGTGACCGGACGGCGGGCGACATCGTCGTCAACCGCCCGTACGATTCGGTGGCAGACGCCAGCACAGTCGAGTCCGAAACGGGTATCGACCTTTCACGGCTCGCGACGGCCGAGACCGTCGAACTGGCTGACGACGATTGATGCGGTTTCCCGTCAGTCGTCTCCGCCACACACGACCCGAAGTGGTTGCACCGGGACGTCGGTTACCACAATCCGTACGCTAACACGACCGCTCGAGTGGTTATAACCGTCAGTTTCGGCCGCACTCGAGCGGTGGTCGGCGACGTTCAGCCGAACTATGCGGTGCTCGGTCGGTAGTTCTATTATGCAGGCGGCGTAGAGAGAGTGATGAGGGTCTACCTGTGGAAATATCTGAAAAACTCCTGTGTCTGTTCAGTACGGAAGTTTCGGCAGAGGAGGATCGGTACGTTATCGAAGTACCACGGCAGGAAGTGGAGACCGGCGACATCGATCCAGAGGAAGTGTACCGGGTCGCACTCATCTCGCGTGACGAGGCAACCGACGGTAGCGGAGAGACCGCCTCGACACAGCCACAGAGTGCACCATCCGAGCCGCAACCTCCGGTCGACGTCGGCGAAACGCGCTACGTCGAGATCGAAGACATCGGCAAGCAAGGCGACGGAATCGCCCGCGTCGAACGTGGCTACGTCATCATCGTTCCGGGTGCCGATGTCGGCGACCGGGTCAAGATCGAAGTCACCGAAGTCAAGTCGAACTTCGCAGTCGGCGAAATCATCGAGGAAACGTTCTAGATACGCGTTCGGCCGTACGATACGGTCGAGTACGCGGGACGATCCTCGGTGATCCTTTCGTTCTAGTACCGTCCCAACCGTCGACTCTGACTAGTGCGCTCTACTCCTGATCGAGAATCGTGATCGGTTTGGGCCAACTCTCAACTAGTCGGTCCACGCTTGGGACGGTACTAGCGAACGGCTGGGAACTGACTATCGCCGTCCCAGCGGTTCGACTCCCCGGTCGTCAGGCTGGAATCGTCTCTCTGAACCGCTCGGGGTCCTCGTGGAAACAGTCACCGACGACGATCGCGTCCGCTCCGGCCTCGAGGATTTCTGTCGCTTTCTCGGCGCTGTCGATACCGCCGCCGTACAGCAGCGTCGTCTCCGAGAGATACGTCGACGCAGCCTCGACGTCCGCCGGTCCACCGTAGGTTCCCGAGTACTCGACGTAGAAGACGGGAAAGCCATAGAACGACTCGGTTGCGAGTGCAGCACCGGCGACCTGCTCCGGCGTATACTTGCTGTCGACGCCGGCGACGTTTGCAGCCTCGGACTCGAGATGCTGGACCACGTAGCCCTCGCCGACCACTTTCTCGGTAAGCGTCGAGACGACAGACGCACCTTTCGACGCGACGAAGTTGCCGACGACCGGCAGACTCGACCCGAACAGTTCTTCCGGCTTCTGCCCGACTTCGGTGAAGAGTTCGACGTGCTTGCCGACGAAGTGTTTCCGGTTGCCGTTGTAGACCGCCGGAACGGAGACGTGGTCGACTGCTTCGATCGTGTCGGTCGAGACGTGATCGGCGCTGTACGGTTCCTGCCAGACGGGGCGGTCGGGATATGCGTCACCGACCGCTTCGACCGTTTCGAGCGTATTCTCGGCCGTGACGCCGTCCGAGCCACCGACGATGATCAAGTCGGTTCCCTCGAGTACCTCGAGGTCGTCTGGAAGTGATTTGGCGGGATCGACCTTCGTAATGTGGCTAATCCGACTCCAGTCGACGTTCATGGCGGTCGTTTGTCCCCCGTTATGAATTTCTTATCGGTTTCGCGAGACAGCCGACGCTTCGAGGGGCGGCCAACGGTCGGACAGTCTGTTGTACCGCTGTACCGGCGAACGGCTGTCCGTCCGGACTGGTTCCCCGTCACCGTCTCCCAGTGGTCGGCGTCAGCGCTCCGCAGTGTTTCTCCCGAAGACGCTCTGATTTCGTTTTTCCAGTAGTGTGGAGAATGCAAGAGGATCGAGCCTACATGACGCGAGAAACGCGGTTCGATTGGGTGTGTTTTTGACCAGTAGACGAATCGTAATAGAATAGGTTAGCGACGGTTATGAAATTTCTAAGAGTGTTTGGGGCCGTTTCGCGAATTCGTAAAAAGGGGTAAAACGTCGTTCGAAATCTGTTATTCGTGAAAACAGGTGAATCACGGCTAGCGATATATCCTTTATATGGGGTCGGCGGACAGAGGTAGAAGCGAGAGAAGAACTATGTTGCCGATCTCAGACGTGGACACTCACACCGGACCGGTCGTGCGACGCATCGCGTCTGTCGTGAGCGAGTCTATCGTTCTACCGGTTCGAGCGATCGCCTTCTGGCTGACGGTTCTGCTTCCGGTCGTCGGACTCGTGTTGCTCGCGGCGGGCGTTGCGTCGATGACGCTCTCGACGACGATCGGTTTCTTCGCGGCGTACAGTGCGTGTGCAATCACCGGTCACAACCACACTCCCAAGTAATCATGAGCACAAGCGCAACTCCGTCCACCCAGCACCAGTCAACGAAGGCACAGCGACTCGTTGAGTACTTCAAAGACGAACTCGAGCGCCAGTCGGGAGACCTCTACGTCAAAGGCAAGTTCATCGCCGACGACGTAGACCTCTCCCCCAAGGAGATCGGTGCGTTGATGGTACAGCTCCAAGACTCCGTCGAGGAGTTAGAAATTGAGAAGTGGTCGTACACGTCTGCAACCACCTGGCGCGTCTCCAAACCGAACTGAGTATGCCCACGACGCTCACCCCTTCAGAGCGATCTCGAGTCGCAGATCGAGCAGCCAGACAGGTCGCGACGACGCTCGAGTCACAATCGAGCGGCGAAGATGGAGACGACGACAGTAGCAACTGACACTGTGTGAGACGGACTGCTGTCCCGATGTACCGACGCGACCACAGGAACGCGCGGTCGCGCCGGAACGGACTGACAGCAAACCGTATGAAACCCCGACCCCGATCCCGACGCCGCTGTCCTGTGGTCAGATCACACTGGCTGTTAGTGGCGACGCCGACTACACCGATTCGGGCAGCCAGCCGCCGTCGACCTCGACGTTCTCGCCGCTGACGTATCCGGTCTCTGGATCGAGGAAGAAGTACAGCGGCTGAATCAGGTCCTCGTACTGTGCAGGTCGTCCCCGTGGCAGTTGGTCGGGGAATTCGTCGGAGTTTTCGACCACGTACGGGGAGATAGCGTTGACAGTGATACCGTCGTCCTGCGTGTCGGCCGCGAGCATCCGCGTGAACATCAGGACACCCGCTTTCGCGGCGAAATAAGGGAAATTCTTCGGGCTCACCAGTCCCTTCTCCGCAGAGGCGTAGCCGACGTTGACGATCCGGCCGTAGCCGTTCTCGCGCATCGCCGAGAGGGCTCGCCTCGAGCAGAGGTAGGTTCCGTCGAGATTAGTCTCGAAGACACGCCTCCAGTCTTCGAACGTGAGTTCCTCCCAGTGTGTCGGCGCGAAGTCGCCAACGTTGTTGACGAGAACGTCGACGGTACCGAGCTCCGACTCGACTGCGGCAAACAACTCATCGACACTCTCGGGTTCGGTTACGTCGCCCTGAACGGTCATCACGTCCTCGGCTCCGCGCTCGTCCGCCTCGTCGGCGACCTCGTGGGCGGCATCGGCGCTCGTGTGGTAGTGAACGGCCGTCTTCGCTCCACAGTCGGCCGCTGCGAGGAGGAGTTCGCGACCGAGACCTTTCGCACTCCCGGTCACGAGCGCCGTCTGTCTCGAGAGATCGGGTTCGTCCATGTTCGGTAGTCGACGACGGACTGGAAAAAGAGCGGGATTTTCTCCGCCGCCAACTCGGTTACGACTGGATCGCCCGCTTTGGGACCCACGGTGCCCGGTGTAGCGGCGAACGCGCCCCGCTGGGTACAGGCCATCTCCGGTCTTGGAAACCGATCGCAGCGGTTGTCCCGTGAGCGTCGATTGCGTCCACGAGTTGGTGGTCGTCAGACCCGCGCGTGTCGCCACGTCGACGACTAGTGCTTTGGCAAGCCTGAACAGATGAGTGAAACCGAATGCGGTCATCTGAGTTCACTCATCAGTCGACACTTGGCGGAGTACTAGAAGAATTTACGGTGGTGACAAATCGAACTGTCAACGTTACCGCCGTCAACATCGACTATCTTTCGATCAGTCTCGACGAATCGCCGACTCGAGAGTATATAAGACTCCTCTCCTTAGATACGGCTCAATGTACGACGACGTCCTCATCCCGACCGATGGGAGCGACGATACGCGTCGCTCGATCGAACACGGACTGGCACTTGCAGCACAGTTCGACGCGACGGTGCATACGGTGGCGGTCGTTCCAGAGGGGCCGCTCGGTACTCTCGAGGACGAGTCGGCGGTCTCGGCAGCACAGCGGGCGGCCGAATACGTCGCGTTCGAAGCCAAAAAGCGAGACGTCGACGTCGTGACGGCGGTCGAACAAGGCGTTCCACACGAGATCATCCTCAAGTACACCGACGAACAGGGGATCGACGCAATCGTAATGGGGACCCAGGGCCGGACCGGCCTCGACCGGGTTCTCGTTGGGAGCGTGACGGAACGGGTCGTTCGGATGGCCGAGACGCCCGTCGTGACGGTGCGACTGACCGACGAGATCCGTATCGACGACGAGGCCGAGGCAGAACGCCTCGCTCGCGAAGCGCTCGCCGACCGTGGCGACGACGGGGAGACTCCGGTCGCCGACGACCTCCACCAGATCAGTGGTACCTGGCTCGTTCCGTTCGAGACCGACACCGGGACGCTCCGTGCTCGCGTAGACGGCGTCACGGGAGCCGTGGCGCTCGAGTCCGTCGAATAATCGCCAGCGGCGGCGTCGTGTTCGTCGAATAATCGCCAGCGGCGGCGTCGTGTTCGTCGGCCACACTGGCGAGGTTTCTTCCTCGAGTCAGCCAGCACCGTCCTCGGTCAGTCGGCGGCCGCCGTCTGTGACACCTTGGAACTAGTCAACCCTTAAATAGCCGAGACCGACTCGAGGGAAAACTGCGGTTTCTGCCCGTACCGACACGTCTGTGGCGGTAGCCGATCGTGTGGCTTTGCTACTACTGGGTGGTTCGTTCGCGGCCGCCCCGTCCTGTCTGCCAGTTTTCGAGGCGAACGACGGACGACTCTCCTGGGACGACGAATCGGAACAGGCTTCTTGCAAGCGTCGTTCGGGAGTGGCGACTCTGTTGAAATCCTTACCGGATGACAGATGATACGTGCTGGGGGCAGAGAACGCATGTAACATACGTTTTGATCCAATCTCAACTGTGATGATCGTTCAGAGCAACTGAAGCCGGTAATGGGGCGCCAATCAATTCTACTGGTAGCTGTCATGAAGTTGTTCTAAATGAAATTTGTGAATCTCATCCACAGACATATTGGTCAAATTGGCTCTGGTGAATCGCATGACTGCATAGACTTCGACCGTCAGAACTAGGGAGTTGAAGCGGGAAACGGCGGATGCTCTA
>JGI2924J29684_1076617_pt1 | contig 10351 bp, 7 predicted proteins | sample BenlonsequencITS_FD_29684 | JGI IMG/M metagenome (IMG submission 29684)
CTAGTGGCGGGCCAAGCCTACACTGATGGGTCGAATCTGTCGGTGTGGCTCGATTCGACCCGTCAGTCGACGGTTGGGACGATACTAGTTACAGTAATCCGTCTGTGATCTGCGACTACTTCCCACGATTGGCGGCCCCGAACTTCTCGGGATTTTCGGGACGAACGTTGAAATTCCGGGGAAAACGGCGCTTCTCACCCGCCGGGTTTAAGGAATACAACTACGAACAGTTCACTATGTCGTCAATCGAATTGACACCGAGTCAAAAGAAAATCCTTCGTGCACTAACTAACCTCCACAAGGACTCGGAGGATGCCATCAAGGGCGAGGACATCGCCGACCAGGTCGACCGAAACCCCGGAACGATCCGCAACCAGATGCAGAGTCTCAAAGCTCTCCAACTCGTCGAAGGTGTCCCCGGCCCCAAAGGCGGCTACAAACCAACCGCCGCAGCGTACGAAGCCCTCGAGATCCAGCAGATGGACGACCCCGCCACCATCCCCCTCGAGCACGAGGGCGACCTCATCGACGGTGTCATCGTCGAAGAGATCGATCTCTCGAGTGTTCACCATCCCGAACTCTGTCGAGCGGAGGTCCACATGCAAGGGACCATCGACGATGTCTCCGAGGACGATGCCGTCACCGTCGGACCGACGCCGCTGTCGAAACTCGTCATCGACGGTCGGGTCGACGGAACGGACGACACGAACAACATCCTCATCCTGCGAATCGAGAGCATGACCGCACCGGCCGAAGAACCCGAACACTGATCAGTCTCGATTCGACTCGGGACGGTCGACTACTCGCGTAGATGTCACGTCTCTCTTCTCTCGAAAACTGAACGCCGTCTCGTCGCCACGAGTCGTCAGTTCGAGTCGTCGGCCTCGGCCTCGTCGGTTGCAATCGTGGCGGCCGGAATCTCGTCGACGCTCGCGACGGCGTCGTCGCCTTCGACTTGCATCACGATCACGCCCATCGTGTTCCGTCCGACAGTCGAGACCTCGTCGACGCGAGTGCGAACGATCTGGCCGTCCTCGCTCATCAACACGAGGTGATCGTCCTCGGAGACGGCCTTGATCGCGGTAACTGGACCGTTCCGGCCTTCGGTCTTGATGTCGATCAGCCCCTTCCCGTACCGGGACTGAGTGCTGTACTCTTCGATCGGCGTGCGCTTGCCGTAGCCGTTCCGGGTGACGGTCAGTAGGGCCTGGCCGTCGCCGTCGTCGCCGTTCGCGGCGACGAGTCCGGCGACTGCATCGTCCGCTTGCAGTTTGATGCCGTTGACTCCGCGGGCCGTCCGGCCCATCGCGCGGACCTCGTCTTCGGCGAACCGGATCGTCATCCCGCCTTCGGTCGCGATGACCAGATCCTGGCTCCCGTCGGTGACCTCGACATCGACGAGTTCGTCGCCCTCCTCGAGGTCGGCGGCGATGATCCCCGTCGAACGAATATTGTCGAACTCCTCGCTGGCGGTGCGCTTGACGTAGCCGTTCCGGGTGGCCATCGTCACGAACTCGTCGCCCTCGAGAGCGTCGGTGTCGACGATGGCGGTAATGTCCTCACCGTCGTCCAGATCGAGAATGTTGACCGCGGACTTCCCGCGTGCGGTCCGACCCATCTCGGGGATTTCGTACGTTTTGAGCTGGTAGACGTTCCCCTGATTCGTGAAACAGAGGAGGTAGTCGTGGGTGTTGGCCCGGAAGACCGTGGCGACGCGGTCCTCGTCTTTGACGTCTGCGCCGATGATGCCTTTCCCGCCTCGACCCTGGGGGTCGAACGTCTCGATCGGCATCCGCTTGACGTAGTCGTCCTCGGTCATGACGACGACGACCTCCTCTTCGGGGATGAGGTCCTCGTGGGTGACCGTCCCCTCGTCCTCGACGATCGAGGTGCGGCGTTCGTCGTCGTACTCGTCTTTGACTTTCCGGAGTTCGTCTTTGATGACCTCGAGCAGTTCCTGCTCGCTGTCGAGGATCGTGGTGAGTCGTTCGATCTCTGCTTGGACGTCTTCGTACTCGTCTTCGATCTCGGCGGCCTCCATCGAGGTGAGGCTTCCGAGTTGCATACGGACGATGTGGTCGGCCTGATCCTGCGAGAAGCCGTAGGCCTCCTGCAGCGCTGCTTTCGCGTCGGCTCGAGTCTCGCTATCCCGAATCACCTCGACCACGTCCTCGGCGTTCTCGACGGCCTTCAAGCGCCCCTCGAGGATGTGAGCACGGTCTTCGGCCTCGGCGAGGTCGTACTCGCTGCGCCGACGAACCACCTCGCGGCGGTGGGCGACGTACTCCTCTAAGGTCTCTTTCAGCGAGAGTACCTGTGGCTGGCCGTCGACCAGCGCGAGGTTGATGACGCCGAACGTTCGCTCGAGGTGGTTCTCGAGCAGTTTGTTCTTGACTACCTCGGTGTTGGCTCCGCGGTTGAGCTCGACGACGATGCGGACGCCGTCGCGGTCGGACTCGTCACGCAGGTCCGATATGCCCTCGATTTTGCCCTCGGTGACGTCTTCGGCGATGCGTTCGACCATTCGGGCCTTGTTCGCCTGGAACGGGAGTTCGGTGATGACGATCCGCTCGCGGCCGTTCTTCCACTCCTCGACTTCGAACTCCGCGCGGACGCGGATTCGTCCGCGCCCGGTCTTGTACGCCGAGTAAATGGCGTCACGACCGACGATGTTCGCGCCGGTCGGAAAGTCGGGACCTTTGACGTGTTCCATCAGGTCCTCGACGGTCGCCTCGGGATCGTCGATCAGTTCGATCGTCGCGTCGATCACCTCGCCCAGGTTGTGCGGCGGGATGTTCGTACTCATCCCGACCGCGATCCCCGAGGACCCATTTACCAGCAGGTTCGGGAAGGCGGCGGGGAGCACGTCCGGTTCCTGCAGTCGGTCATCGTAGTTCGAGGAGAAGTCGACCGTATCCTTGTCGATGTCCTCGAGTAATTCCTCGGAGATAGGCGACATCCGGGCTTCGGTGTATCGCTGTGCTGCGGCCGGGTCACCGTCCATCGAACCGAAGTTCCCCTGGCCGTCGACCAGCGGATAGCGCATCGAGAAGTCCTGGGCCATCCGCACGAGCGTGTCGTAGATCGCGCTGTCACCGTGGGGGTGGTAGTCACCCATCGTCTCGCCGACGATCGACGAGGACTTGCGGTGACTGGAGCCACTCGTAACCCCCATCTCGTGCATCGCGTACAGGATGCGTCGGTGGACGGGCTTTAAGCCGTCCTCGACGCGGGGGAGCGCACGACCCGCGATGACGGACATCGCGTAGTCGATGTAGCTCTGTTCCATCTCGTCCTCGATTCGGACGTTCTCTACCGCTCGAGCCTCTACGTCTGTCGGATCGGGTACCTCTGAACTCATATCTTCATTGGGTTTCGTAGTCTGTGTGAATTAGCTGGCGAGCACTGCATCCGTGAGAGCGTCCGCTCTGCGGACGATCGAGCGGGCCGACGACCGACCCGGAGCGCGGCTTGCCGCGCGGCGGGGAGGGAGGAGTGCTTTTCATCAAAGCTAAGCGGGAGCTTCGCTCCCGCGAGGTCGTCGGGCGGCGTTCCCGCCCGACTGCTCGAGGGACTTCCATCCCTCGCTGTCCGAGAGAGCTTTGCTCTCTCGAGATTTTGCCGAGGGTGCGCCTTCGGCGCACCCGCAGCGCAAAAGTTTGTTAGATGTCGATCCATTCGGCTTCCGGCGCGTTCTCTTTGATGAACTGCTTTCGCGGTTCGACGGCGTCGCCCATCAGCACCGAGAACATCTTGTCCGCGGCAGCCGCATCCTCGATCGTGATCTGTTTGAGAATGCGGTTGTCCGGGTTCATCGTCGTGTCCCAGAGCTGCTGGGGGTTCATTTCACCGAGGCCCTTGAACCGCTGGACCTGGGTCGGATTGCCGTCGCATTTCTCCGCGACGATCTCGTCACGTTCGGCTTCGGTCATCGCGTCGTAGGTTTCCCCACGGTAGCGGACGCGGTACAGGGGCGGCTGGGTCGCATAGACGTAGCCACCCTCCAGCAGCGGCCGCATGTGTCGGTAGAAAAACGTCAACAGCAAGGTGCGAATGTGTGCACCGTCGACGTCAGCGTCTGTCGCCATGATGATCTTCTTGTACCGGACGTCCTCGACATCGAATTCGTCGCCGATTCCCGCGCCGATCGCGGTGATCATGTTCCGGATCTCGTCGTTCTCGAGGATGCGATCCAGCCGGTGTTTCTCGACGTTCAAGATCTTCCCTTTAATCGGCAGGATCGCCTGAAAGTCGGGATTTCGAGCCTGTTTTGCACTGCCACCGGCGGAGTCACCCTCCGCGATGAACAGTTCGGCTTCCTCGGGATCTTTGGTCTGGCAGTCTGCGAGTTTGCCCGGCAACGAGGTCGACTCCAGCGCCGACTTTCGCCGTGTCAGTTCTTCGGCTTTCTGGGCGGCTTTCCGGGCCTTTGCGGCCTCGACTGCTTTGGTGACGATCGCTTCGGCCGTGTCCGGCTGTTCCTCGAAGTAGGTACCAAGCCCGTCGTGCATCGCGCTCTCGACGATGCCCCGCACCTCCGAGTTGCCGAGTTTCGTCTTCGTCTGACCCTCGAACTGCGGATCGGGGTGTTTAATCGAGACGACCGCTGTCAGTCCCTCGCGGATGTCCTCGCCTTTGAGGTTCTCGTCGAGATCCGAGAGCAGGTCGTTCTCGTTGGCGTAGTCGTTTACCGTCCGGGTCAGTGCAGTTTTGAACCCGGTGAGGTGTGTCCCGCCCTCGCGGGTGTTGATGTTGTTTGCGAAGGCGTGGATCGAGCCCTGTAGCTCCTTGGTGGCCTGCATCGCCACCTCGACGTGAATGTTCTGAGTTTCGTCCTCGAAGTAGATGACGGTCTCGTGCATCGCCGAGCGCGTCTCGTTGAGATACTCGACGAACTCGCGGATACCACCCTCGTACTCGTAGGTCTCCGTGGCGACTCCAGCCGCGTCGTCGGCGTCTTCGCGCTCGTCACGCAGCGTGATCCGGACGCCGGAGTTGAGGAAGGCAAGTTCCCGAAGCCGGTTCGCCAGCGTCGAGAACGAGAACTCGTCGGACTCGAAGATACTCCCGTCGGGCCAGAAACGGATCTCGGTGCCGGTCTCCTCGTCCGATTCCATGTCACGAACCCGCTCCATGTCGCCGACGGGTTCGCCACCCTCGAACGCGTGGCGATAGACGCCGCCGTCGCGTTTGACCTCGGCCTCGAGTCGCTCGGAGAGTGCGTTGACGACGCTCACCCCGACCCCGTGGAGGCCGCCGGAGACCTGGTAGGACTTGTTGTCGAACTTGCCGCCGGCGTGTAGAACAGTCAAGATGACCTCGAGCGCGGGGCGATCGTACTCCTCGTGTGTGTCGACCGGAATACCTCGGCCGTCGTCTGTGACGCTCACCGACCGATCCTCGTGGATGGTGACGGTGATGTCGTCGCAGTGACCAGCCAACGCCTCGTCGATCGAGTTGTCCACCACTTCGTAGACGAGGTGATGGAGCCCTCGAGAGTCGGTAGAGCCGATGTACATCGCCGGACGCTTTCGCACGGCCTCCAGGCCCTCGAGGACCTGGATCTGTCCAGCGCCGTACTCGCTTTCCTGGGACATGAGAAACCTGCTTTCGGGTAGTGGACGACGACTAATAAAGGTTCACGTACGCGCGCGAGCGCGAGACACGCTGTGGTGCAACTATCAATTTGCCCATGAGCATGCAAGTAGCTCACACGCTCGTCAGTCTGAACCCGGACACTCGACTCACGCTCAGACGCTGCCAATCACTGTCCGGGCACGGCAGCGAGCAGTTTCGGCTATTCTGCCTCGAGCAACAGCGACTCACACAGCGCGTCTGGCCCTTCCTCTTCGAGCAGTCGGCGCTGCCGTTCAGCCCCACTCTCGCGTTCGTAGATCGTTTTGATCCCGTCGATCCCCAGTCGCTCGCACTCACGGTCGACGAGTTCGCCGAGGTCGACAGTCCCCTCCATCTCGCGGTCGAGGAGACGCGCGTCGTGACCGTGGCGGATCGCTCGCCACTTCTGTTCGTCGAGTAGTTCGCGCCGGTGTTCCCGTCCGTACCCCGGTGCGCCGTCCTCGTACTCCTCGGCTAGGGCCTCGACGAGCGCGTGAGAGTACTCGACGAAGGCCATCACGACGTCGGGATCTGCCTGGCCGTCCGGCGTCCGAATCTCGACGGTCCCGTGGGCAGTGTGGGGCCGGACGTCGTACCAGAGTTCGCCACGGTCGTTGATCGAGTCGGTCTCGAGCATCCGCCGTTCGAACCGATCGAACGCTTCGAAATCCTCGAAGTAGGTCGGCATCCCGGTGTTTGGCAGTCCCTCGAAAATCTTCGCGCGGGCGGACTGGAGTCCGGTGTCGAACCCGTTCCAGAACGGTGAATTTGCGGAGAGCGCGAGCATGATCGAGACGTACCACCGTAGCTCGTTTGCGATCCAGACGGCCTTGTCGGCGTCGTCGACGCCGACGTGGACGTGCAGGCCAGCAGTCGTGTTCCGGTGTTGTGGGTACTGGATGCGGTCGAGTTGTGAGCGATAGCGGGACTTCTCAGCGTGCTCGAGTTCGCGCCACCGCGCGAACGGGTGGAGGCCGGCGGCAGCGACATCGTAGCCGTGTTCGTGGGCGTGAGCGAGCAGTGCTCGGCGAATATCCCGCAGCGCCTCGCGGGCGTCGTCGGGATCTTCTATCAGGGGCGTCTGGGTTTCGACGACGAACTTGAACAGTTCGTGATCGAGTCGGTTCTCGAGGATCTCTGGCGGGTCGTGTTCGTAGACGAGTTCGTCGGTACCGCTCGTGGGACGGCCGTGCTCGTCGACGACGAAACACTCCTCTTCGATCCCCAACGTGCCCATACGCGTAAACGAATCCGGCGACCCGCGTTCCATCGTATACCCGTTTCGAGTCCGACAGTAAATACGGTTTGGAGTCGGAACTCTGGGCCCAGTCACCGACGACCGGCCCGGAGCGATCGTCGATCGAAGCTATTACCGTCGAAGGTGAGAATGGTCGAGGGATGCCCTCCGGCGACTTCGGTCGGACTCGCCACGGATTTCTCGCGGTGGGTACCACCCGCGTGACTGCCGGTCTCGCAGGTTGTTCCAACCGGATTGCCCGCGATACCGGCCCGCTCGAGGATGCGTCTCCGGCGGATCGTCGCGTGGCCGGCGACTACGCGCCGGACGACGACGCGTGGCTCGGTTACACGCGAACGCTTTCGAACGACCTGCCTTCACCGACGACGTCGCCGGCTGCGATAGTTCCGCGTCGGCGATGGAAAAAAGCAGGTTCGCCCTGCTCGAGCGGGAGACAGGGTCGACGCTGTGGGAGACGACGGTGCCCGACCCGGCTGGGCCCCCAGTAGTCGCCGACGGCGTCGCCTACGCCGGCGGTGCCCATCTCGGTCAGCCGTCGATCGACGTCGAAGTCCGTGACGAAACCGACGCCGAACCCGCGGTCGAAGGGAGTCTACCGGCCGAGAGCGGGACCCTGTCTGCGCTCGACGTCGAGACCGGAGACGTCCTGTGGCAGCGAACGATGGGTCCGTCCAGGGGTGGCTACGCGCTCGCGCCAGTCGACGACGTCCTCGTGGTCGGTACCAGTGACGGGATCGTCGTTCTCGAGTAACGGTCGCGTTGCAAGCTGACGGGATCGACTGTCGGTCGAATAGAAACAGCTACGTCAGGTCTCTTCGAGCGCGTAGACGGAGCCGTCGCCGCTGCCGACGTAGACGACGCCGTCGACGACGGCGGGAGAACTCGCGATCCAGTTTTCGGCGTTGAACTGGAAGCGTCGTTCGCCGGTTTCGGCCTCGAGTGCGACGAATGCGCCGCTCTGGTTGCCGACGTAGATGGTGTTGTGGGCAACGGCCGGACTGCCTCGAATCTCGCCGAAGTCGGTATCGTACCAGTAGAAGTGCTCGGGACGTGGCTCCCGGTCGCCCTCGGGTTCGTCGGCGGCAGCCGAGAGTGCGTAGAGCCGGTTGTCGTAACTGCCGACGAAGACGACGTCGTCGACGACGGCGGGTGAACTCGTCACCGATCCCTCCGTCACGAACTGCCAGTGCAGGTCGCCGGAGTCGGCGTCGATCGCGTAGAGGCTGTCGTCGTTGCTCCCGACGTACACCGTCCCGTCTGCGACTGCCGGGCGGCTCTGGACCCAGTCGTCGGTCTCGAACGCCCACACCTCCTCGCCGGAGGCGGCGTCGACCGCGTAGAGGAACCCGTCGGTGCTCCCGGCGTAGACGACGCCGTCGGCGACCGCGGGCGCGCGCTGTACCGAGCCGCCCGTTTCGAACGTCCACGACTCCTCGCCGGAGTCGGCGTCGATCGCGTAGAGGCTGTCGTCGTTGCTCCCGACGTACACCGTCTCGTCGACGACCGTCGGACTGCTCGCGACCATCTCGCCCGTCTGGAACGTCCACTCCTCTGCTCCGTCGTCAGCCTCGAGTGCGTAGACAGTCTCGTCGTGACTGCCGACGTAAACCGTTCCGTCGACGACGGCTGGACTGCTCGAGACTGTGTCACCGGTTCGAACGCGCCACTCTTCGTCGCCGGAGTCGGCGTCGATCGCGTAGAGGCTGTCGTCGTTGCTCCCGACGTAGACGACGCCGTCGACGACGGCTGGACTGCTGTAGACGGCTTTCTCTGTCGGGAACTCCCAGCGGGCCCGTACGTCGCCTGTCGGGCCGGAAGCTGCTGTGTAGCCGGTGTTTCCGGGGTCGAACTGAAAAGAGGGCCACGAGTCGGGCGCGTCATCGAGTTCCTCGAGCGAGAACTCCGGGGACTCGTCGTCGGGGACCGGTCCCTCCTCGTCGGCCGCACAGCCGGCTAACCCGACGACGCCGACGACGGCGGCCGTTCGCAAGAACCCACGCCGCGCACGTTCGTCTCTCATTGGCGAAAGCCACTCGTTCCGGCTACATATGCTTCTTGATACCTCTACGACCGCGCGACGATCCCGAGGTGGTCCGCGTGGTAGGGCTCGAGACGCTGGCTCTCGAGAATCTCGTATCCGGTCTCGAGTTCTTCGCGGACGTCTGTAAACACCTCGCTGGGGTCGCGCGTGACGTCTTCGCTTCTGGCTTTCACCGCCAGCAGGAGTCGGCCGCCGTCGGCGAGGAACTGCCGGTTCTCGAGGGCGACCCGGGCCTGGCCGCGGGTCGCGACGTCTTGGACGACGACATCGACGTCGGATTCGACGACGTGGCCGTACTCCTCGGGTTTCCGGGCGTCGGCGAGCAGCGGAAAGAGCCGCGGGCGGGAGTCGGCAGCGTCGAGCAGGTCGCGTGCCGGCCGCGCGGCGAACTCGACGGCGTAGGTCGGCCCCGCGAAGTCGGCGACGTGGCTCACCGTCGTTCCGCTTGCAGCACCCAGGTAGAGCACTGTCTCGCCGCCCTCGAGGCCGGTGTCCATCCCGAGTTCGAGCATCGCGCCGAGCTTCGAGCGGTCGGGGTTCCAGGCACGCCACTCCCCATCGGTTGGCTCGCCGTAGACCGGTTCGCCGCGGGTAGCGAGGCGTTCGGTCCCGTCGAACGAGCGGCGTTCGACGCCGTCGGGAAGGTTACTCATCGTTCTCACCCCCATCGTCGGCCGTTCGCGCCTGGATCGTCTCGATTCGATCCGCGAGTTCCGCGTCGAGTTCGGGCTTGCGCTCGCCCGAGTAGTGGTCGACGCGGGCCGCGATGGCGAGTTTGCCTGCCAGTGCCCGCGCCGCAGAACCGCGGTGCTCGGGATGAGTCCCCTGGATCGCCTCGTGCGTGTAGATGATCCCGTGTTTCGGCGAGGGCGCGTGACCACGCAGGTGGGCAAACAGTGCGTCCTCTGCACCCAGCACCTGGATCGTGCCGCTGGGTTTCTTCGCCAGCGACTCGAGACCGCCCGCAAGCGAGATCAGTCGCGCGGCGAGGACGGGACCCGCCAGGGCAGCGAGGTTCGGCGCGACCGTCGGGGTGCGTCGCTCGACGAACTCCCGGAGTTTCTCGGCCTCGCCGGCGAGGTCGGCGACGCGTTCGGCCAGCGAGACGATCTGGCCGTCGGCGTCCTCGAGGTCCGTGCGCTCTCCCGTCGCGAGTTCGCGTGCGTAGTCGACCCCCGTTCCGGCGTCGGGGTCGACGGTCCCGGCCCACTCGGCCAGTCGCTCCGCCAGTTCGTTGGCCGTCCGCTCGCAGTCGTCCATCGCTCGCACGGCGTGGACGAGCTGGCGGTCGTCTGCCCCCTCACGTTCGGTCACCTCGGCGCGGGCGGCCGCCGTCGTCGCCTCCTTCAGCGCGTCGTAGTACTCCTCGGCGTCGTCGGCGACGCCCGACTCGACGGCCAGCGCCGGCCAGTCACGTGGCTCGTCGGCCGAGCCGG
>JGI2924J29684_1076615_pt1 | contig 10337 bp, 11 predicted proteins | sample BenlonsequencITS_FD_29684 | JGI IMG/M metagenome (IMG submission 29684)
CGATTTAGTTATATAATGAACTGTACTGGTAAATGTTGTTGAATTCAAAACAACAATCTATCGACTTCTTTTTCCGGAAAACACGATATAGCTTGGCATCAGGATTAGATGACATTATACTTAACGTTCCTAGGTGCTAATGTTAGGCAAATTAAAATAGTATGGAAGGAAGATTACATTGAGCTTTTTATTTTTACTCTGGGGTGGGATATTTTTAGGGTTGATGGTGAGCATGAATGGCCAGTTAGCCATGTTTCTCAATATATTTGAAGTTAGCTTTATTGTCCATATCACCGGCGCAATACTTTTAATAAGCTATATTAAACTACTTAAAAAGGAAAAGATCTCTATAATTGGTGCACCTCTTTATGTTTATTTCGTTGGATTTTTAGGCGTAGCCATTGTTGCCGCCAGCAGCCTTTGTGCCAAATATATAGGAGCTGCTACAACCATGGCACTGTCCGTAACCGGTCAGTTATTTGTTTCAACAATCATTGATCACTTTGGATGGTTCCATGTATCTATTGTTAAATTTCACCCCAAGCGTATTCCGGCGTACGGAATTATTTTGGCAGGATTACTTTTAATGATTTACTCGTGATAAAAGGAGAATTACAATGTTGATTTTCGCGATTCTAGCACTAACAATTGGTGCCGTCAATGTTATTAACCTGATGGTAAACCTTCAAGCTAAAATTGCTTTAGGTACAGCCAACGGAACACTAATTAACTATTTGGAAGCATCTGTAATATCCTTTCTGCTTGTCCTTTTTACAGGTGAAATCAAACTGACAAATCTACTCTATCTCAAATCAATCCCGACTGTTTATTTTTTGGGTGGCATTTTTGGACTCATATCCATGGTATTGGTCCTGCATGGTCTGGCCATATCCCGAATTTCGTATGCTACTGTAGTAGTTCTGATTGGTCAACTAGGCGCAGGATTTCTTATCGATACTTTTATATCAGGAAAAATTATTCCCTTAAAAATCATTGGAATCTCAATGGTAGTGATTGGCGTATTCTTGGATAAATTTCTTATAAATAGCCAAAGAGAAGATTCTACTTCTTTAGGTTCACCTTAATTTTACATCTTGCAACAACACTAAGACAGTTTAACATTTTACGACGAGAAGACTCCCGCCTTCTTTAGTTGGTGAGATAAATCGCAGCCCCAGCGGTATTTTTATCGAAGGTTTGTTACAAAATAAAGCGCCCCCTATTTTTAAGAGACGCCTGTAAAATCAGCGACATAAGCTTGTGGAGAATTCAAATTGAGCTATCATCTTGAGTAAATCATCAACGCTATAGTTCTTCTGAAATCAGCCTTTCTAACTAATTTTCCTAATATTTAAGTCGTTATACATATTTATTAATGAATCAAGCCTCTGGCTAAGCTGAATAACATCAGGATCTGAAAGCGGTTTATTCAGACCCAATATATTTAATTTTTCTCTCACAATCTCGATTAATTTTAATATCTCAATAAGACTCATTACCATTCCACTCCACTTGACAGATTTAAACAAAATCTCAACACAACAATTGCTATTATATTCCATAAATTGTTGAGAAGCAACGAATCCGACAATATCTGTCATAGTGAGTTTTTATGCGAATCTCGCCTGCCTATAATTCGCTAAGACATGCTTCAGGCAAGCCAAAATCCATGTCTCAAGGACTTCTTATTAGCGATACCCCCCCGATAGGCGTGAGTCCATATACATTGAAATTTTTTATTCTGAAGTAACAATTTACTCTTTCTATTTAAGTTCGGCGTACTTACGGTGATCAGCTTTATTTTTTATTCTTAGTTGAATAGTAACCTGAATAATGTTAAGGTTTTGTGAAATCATTTAATCCCATTAGAATAATTTATGGATTAGTGTTAATATAAGTAGTAGCTAAATTCTATTTCATATTTTCGATAGCAAACATGAAAGAGGTGTGAGATTAATGTCTCCATTTAACAATTCGTCTCAGTATTATCAGGATCCCTATGTAATTGACTTGAAAAAAGTTAAAACAGTTTCATTGTCTCAGGTTATGGGTTTCTTATCCTTTATGTTCCTCGCTATGGCAGCAGGGGCATTCATGGTACCCCCTCAGTATTTTATGCCTGCAGCATTTCTGGAATTAGTTTTGATTTTCATTATCCCTATTTTTAATCAAAAAGCTGTAGTACGGGGAAATGATCCGGCCGCGGGTTTGACTGGCGGACTTGCTCTACTCTTCGCGGCATGTTCCGGAGTTGTTCTAGCCCCGATCGTTCAATCCTTAGCTGCAACATCTCAAGGGTTAGCTGTTCTTGGTCAGGCAGCTTTAGTCACATTTATTGTTTTTGCAGCTTTTGGCCTCTATGGAATTATGACGATGCGCAATCTCAACACCATGGCCAAAGCACTTTTTATTGGTGTATTAGTTCTAGTTGGAATATTGTTTCTTTCAATGTTCTTTAGCAGCTTTTTCAGCCCGTTTGGATTACTGATTGGTATTGGCGGCGCTATTCTTTTCGCCTTAATGACAGCTCTCGACTTTCAAAGAGCAAAATATAGTACTGCTGATAATGCTGTGTTAGTGACCTTAAGCATCTTTTTAGATTTTGTTAACCTGTTTACCTTTATCCTGAATATTTTTCTAATTGTCAGCGGCGGGGGCGGACGCAAACGTTAAGTCTACCTATTCATTAAAGGAAACTTTGTTTGCTCACAAAAAGGGGTCGTGTAAAAACTTAACTCAGAAAACCAAAAGCGGGGCAAAATAGCCAAAGGCGTTATCATTTCACTACTATAGTGGAGTGACAACGCCTTTCTTTAGTGATTAGGGAAGCAAACGTGGGGATGCAAAGCGGGGGCCAACAGGTTTCGGCACAGTCCCATTGGCTATTTGTACAAGATGCATAATTTTAATTAATAATGGTCTTCATTGTTACAATTATTACTACACTCATATCAAGTTTATTGTAGTAAACATGGGTTATTTTACTTCTTTTATAAAACAATCTATTTAAAGTTAAAAAGCATTGTTTTACTTTTTTAAATAATTTTGAAAAAGACATTTTATCTTTTTTCTCTCACCAAGTGCAGCAGGAATTTACATAATGGATAACGAATACACAACAATTGAATTCCGCACATTCAAACTCGCGGAGAGCAAGAAAAAATATTAAGGAGGAAGAAAGGACAATCATGATCAAAAAGAAAAAATGGTTAGTTTCAGTCTTGTCAGCCGCGCTGGTCCTAGGATCAGTGGTCACCGGCTGCGGAACCTCGAGCACCCAAGCAACTCAAGGGTCCGCTGATAAAGCGATGAAGGTGAGTTTCGATCCGGGCTCTGAACCAAAAACACTTGACCCTCAGATGTCTGACGGTGTCCCTGAAGCAAACATTGAGATGAACTTGTTTGAAGGTTTATGCCGCTTAGACAAAAACAATAACCCGCAATTGGCAATTGCCAGTAGCATTGATGTATCGCCTGATAATTTGACCTACACCATCAAGCTGAAAGACACTAAATTCAGCAACGGAGATCCTTTGACCGCTGATGATTTTAAGGCTTCTTGGCTCCACGCCCTTGATCCGGCGGCAGCTTCGAACTATGCTTACCAAATGTTCTATTTTAAAAATGCGGAAAAATATAATTCTGGAAAAGCTACCGCAGATCAAGTGGGAATCGAAGTCAAAGACCCGCATACTTTAGTACTTACTCTAGAAGCTCCTACCCCCTATTTTAAATCTTTGCTGGCTTTTCAAACCTATTATCCCGTTGACCAAAAGGTTGTCAAAGCAAATAAGAACTGGAATACAGATGCTAAAACCTTTGTCAGCAACGGTCCTTTTATGATGAAATCCTGGACTCATAACGACACCATGGTTCTTGTGAAAAATCCCAATTATTGGGACACAGCCAATGTTAAACTCTCAGAACTGGATTACAACTTAGTCGAAGATCACAAATCTGCTGCCACTGCCTTTGATGCCGGACAGCTGGATGGTTTTTATGACCCCACTCCGGAAGATATTACCCGCTATAAAAAAGCCGGTACCCTCAAACAAGCTCCTCAGTTGGGCACCTATTTCTATCGTTTTAATGTCACTAAAGCTCCTTTAAAAGATCCTCGCGTACGTGAAGCCCTGACCATTTGCCTCAATCGTCAGGATTTAATCGACCATGTCTTTAAAGGCGGTCAAACCCCGGCCTTCGCTTATATACCAGGCGGAGTTCCAGATGCTACGGCCGGTAAAGATTTCCGTACCGTTGGCGGAAATTACATCACTGAAGACATTGCTAAAGCTAAACAATTATTAGCCGAAGCCGGTTATCCCGATGGTAAGAATTTCCCAACCCTGACGCTTCTTTATAATACCAATGGTACTCACCAACTTCCTGCCCAAGCAATTCAGGATTTCTGGCATAAGAATTTGGGAATCAATATTAAATTGCTCGGTCAAGAATGGCAAGTTTACCTGCAAACCCAGCAAAACTTGCAATACGACATCTCACGTGCCGGCTGGCTTGGCGATTACATCGATCCTATGACCTTTATGGATATGTTCACCACAGGTAACGGAGAAAACCAAACCGGCTGGTCTAACGCTCAGTACGACAAGGATATCCAAACCGCCAAAAACACCGCTGATCAAACTGTGCGTATGAAAGCCATGCATGATGCAGAAAGTATTCTGATGAAAGAAATGCCTATTATGCCGATTTATTTCTACGTAAACAACTATGTATTAAAAGACAACATCAAAGGTGTAATTGTCAACCCTCAGGGTGACTTTGATTTCAAGACTGCTTATATACAATAAAATCATTTACGCGGACAGAAAGTTAAGGGGCAAGTTCCAATAACTTGCCCCTTACTTCTTTAATTCTGAAATTATTAAGGGGGGGGAATATGGTTCGCTATTTACTTGGACGAATCCTGGCGGCTATTTTAGTCATTTGGTTGGTTATAACTCTGACCTTTTTTCTGATGCATGCAATACCAGGCGGCCCATTCGCTTCCGAAAAAGTTTTGCTGCCCCAAGTTCTGGCCAACATTAATGCCCGTTATCACCTAAACGATCCTCTATTCAAGCAATACACCGATTATTTGAGAAATGCTGCTCACTTTGACTTTGGTCCTACTTTCCGCTATCAAGGACGTAGTGTCAATGATATTATTAAAGAGGGTTTGCCCAGAACGGCAGCCATCGGTTCCATGGCAACTATAATCGCCTTGCTCTGTGGCACAATCTTGGGCATTATTGCTGCTTTGAGGCAAAATAAAACAGCCGACTATGTGGCAACATTTTTAGCTACCATCGGAATCTCCGTTCCTAGTTTCGTCATTGCTACCCTTTTACAGTATTATGTTGGATTTAAACTGCACCTCTTTCCTCCAATTGGCTGGGGAGATCCAAACCAGCTTGTTATGCCTGTTCTTGCTCTAAGTGCCTACCCCGTAGCCCAATTTACCCGTCTTACTCGGACAAGCATGTTGGATGTCCTACATCAAGACTATATCCGCACTGCGAAGGCCAAAGGGCTTCCCGGTTATATCATTGTTTTCCGTCACGCCATGAAAAATGCTATTATCCCGCTTCTGACGTTCTTGGGGCCATTCTTTGCTTATATTCTCTGCGGCAATTTCGTTATCGAATATATCTTTAATATTCCCGGAATCGGACAATATTTTGTTACCAGTATTACCAATCGTGATTATCCCGTGATCATGGGAACGACGATTTTAGTTGCTACTTTAATGGTCACGTTTAACCTTCTGGTGGATATCGCTTATACTCTGGTGGATCCACGCATCAAGCTTACCGGACAAAAGGGGGACTGAGCATGAGTTTACCATTAGATTCATTTACTCCGCTGCAGCAAACCCAAAAGACTGATGTTATCAATAGACCGAGCACCACTCTTTGGCAGGATGCCCGCCGGCGTTTCAGAAAGAATCCACTGGCTATGGGTGGATTGATTGTACTTTTCCTAATATGTTTGTTTGGCCTAATCGGTCCATTCTTCTCTCATTTCAACTATTATTCCAACGATTTAAACAATACTTTAAACCCTCCCAGTTGGGTACATCCCTTCGGCACGGATGAATTGGGCAGGGATATTTTAACTCGGGCTATGTATGGAACCCAGATTTCGCTGGCCATTGGCTTTGGTTCCGTACTCATTAACCTGACCATCGGTATCATTTATGGCGGTATCTCCGGCTATATGGGCGGTCGTATTGATAATCTGATGCAGCGGTTTATCGATATCATTTTCAGTGTTCCTGACATGTTATATGTCATCTTACTGATGGTTACTCTCGGTTCAGGTCTGCGCAATATTTTTATCGTTCTCGGTATCGAGTACTGGGTGACCATGGCGAGAATCATTCGCGGTCAAATCCTGACACTGCGGGAGCAAGAGTTTGTTCTGGCGGCTCGTACGTTAGGGGCAAATACCCGCAGGATTCTATTTAAGCACTTGCTCCCTAATACCGTTGGACAAATTATTGTTGTCTCTGCTTTGCAGATACCTGCCGCTATCTTTATGGAAGCCTTCCTGAGCTTTATTGGATTAGGAGTTCAGCCCCCTATGGTCAGCCTTGGATATATGGCTGCCGAAGGACGGGGAGATATTCCCGGTTATGCCTTTGCTTTAATTTTCCCGGCAGCATTAATTGCTATTTTAATGTTAGCATTCAACTTTATCGGAGACGGGCTGCGGGATGCCTTCGATCCCAAAATGCGAAAGTAAGGAGGAGATATTGTGGCTTTACTGGAAGTGGAAAACCTCAGCACCTCCTTCTATACCTATGCTGGAGAAGTGCAGTCAGTTTCGGGGGTTAGTTTTCATGTTGATAAAGGAGAAGCTGTAGGGATTGTCGGAGAATCCGGCTGCGGTAAGTCTGTCACTGTACAGTCCATCATGCGTTTGATTCCTAATCCTCCCGGTAAAATTAAAAACGGTCAGATTCGTTTAGCGGGCCGGGATTTAGTTAAGTTATCAGAAAAGGAAATGCAGAAAATTCGCGGCAAGGAGATAGGCATGATCTTTCAAGATCCAATGACAAGCCTTAATCCTGTACTCACTATAGGCCGGCAGATGGCAGAAGTGTTACAGCGCCATGAAGGAATTGGCAAGCATGAGGCTTTAGGACGTTCTGCCAAGTATTTAACTATGGTGGGAATCCCTAACGCTGAACGACGTCTGAAACAATATCCACATGAATTTTCCGGCGGAATGAGACAGAGGGTTATGATTGCCATGGCCCTGCTCTGCAATCCTAAACTTTTGATTGCAGACGAGCCAACCACTGCGCTGGATGTTACCATTCAAGCCCAGATATTGGAGTTAATGAAGGAGTTAAAGGATAGGATTAATACTTCCATTATTTTAATTACCCATGACTTGGGAGTCGTAGCCGGTCTTTGCTCTCGGATTATTGTTATGTATGGCGGCAAAATCGTGGAAATGGGCACAACCCAAGAAATCTTTAAAAACCCCCGTCACCCCTATACTTGGGGGTTACTAAGAAGTGTTCCCCGCTTGGATGCCTCCCAACGCAGCAAATTGGTACCCATCGTAGGCAGTCCACCCGATCTTCTTAATCCTCCTAAAGGCTGCGCCTTTGCGGCACGCTGTCCGCATGCCATGAAAATCTGTGAATCCCAGCCTCCTGTTTACACTGATGTTTCTGAAGGACATAAAGCGGCCTGCTGGCTTCTCCATCCGGATGCTCCCCAGGTGACATATAACGGGATTGACGGCAAGGAGGCTCAAGCATGAACAACGATGTTATTCTGGAGGTCAATAATCTAGTCAAACATTTCCCCATTAAACAGGGCTTTTTATCACGGGAAGACAAAAAAGTTCATGCGGTCAACGGCATTTCCTTTAAACTTCATCAGAAAGAAACCCTTGGATTGGTCGGGGAAAGCGGGTGCGGTAAATCAACAGCCGGTCGTACGATTATCCGCCTTTATGAGGCTACCTCCGGTGAGGTAAAGTTTATGGGCCGCAACATTTATGACTTAAATAAGAAAGAAATGATGGCCGTTCGCCGGGACATCCAGATGATTTTCCAAGATCCCTATGCCTCTCTCAATCCCCGGATGACTGTTGGGGACATCATCGGCGAAGCATTGGATATTCATCATCTGGCCAGCGGTCAAAAACGCACCAATCGAATCTATGAATTACTGGAAACTGTCGGGCTAAATTCTGAGCACGCCAACCGCTTTCCTCATGAGTTTTCCGGAGGACAGAGGCAGCGCATAGGAATCGCCCGGGCATTGGCTGTCGATCCCAAACTGATTATCTGCGATGAACCTATCTCGGCTCTCGATGTCTCCATTCAGGCACAAATCGTGAACATGCTGGAAGAATTGCAGGAAAGACTTGGTTTAACCTATTTATTTATTGCTCATGACCTTTCCATGGTCAAACATATATCCCACCGCATCGCTGTGATGTACCTGGGCCGAATTGTGGAAATCACAACAAGTCAAGACCTCTATGACCATCCCCTGCATCCTTATACCCAAGCCTTATTATCCGCTATTCCGATTCCTGATCCGGAAGTGGAACTTAAACGTTCTCGAATAGTCCTAGAAGGAGGAGTTCCCAGTCCTATTGATCCTCCCAGCGGTTGTTATTTCCGGACCCGTTGCCCAAAGGCACAAGACGAATGCTCACAAAAGACACCCGAATTAAAAGATTGCGGCAATGGACACATGGTAGCCTGTCACCTGGTTTAAGAAAGGAAAACGAGACGATTGCTTAAATAATGCCAATCGTCTCGTTTTTTCTTTCTTGTAGGTTTAAATATTTTTTTCAAGTTTTCAGCAACAATTATTCTCCTTTCCTCTCTACGCTCTCTTTCCTTAGTAAAACTTATTTTTTACTAGGAAATATACGCCAAAAGAGGAATCTCGCCTCGAACTATTACAATCTACAATCTGTTATTATAATAATTTTCTTATCTATAATGCTTTGCGGCTTTTTGGCGGCCCCTATGATATTCAGCCCGTCCCTTCCGGTATTCAGCTCGACCTCTCTTATACTCTTCGATCCCTCTTTGATATTCTTCATTGCCTAGCTGCCATTCGTTCCCCCACCAAGGATTAAGGTCCCATTGGTTTCCAACAGCAATTCTTTGACCAACATAAATTCTATTAGGGTTGCTTATCCTAGGATTTGATTCTACCAAATTGCTGACAGTAGTATTATACTGGATAGCGATTTGGTACAAAGTATCTCCTTGCTGAACTATATAATACATTTTGAACATCCTCTCGATTTCCACTATTTTCTATAATCATTTTATAGAGAGACATCTATTACCTGTGCACGTACATTTAGGTTTGAAAAATCTTTATCATGAAGAAAAACCATGACGATGCATAATTATCGTCATGGTTTTGATTTCATAAAATCTATTCCTTCTCCATAAAATTAATATTTCAGCTATAATAGTAACAGAAGAATTCCCGGAGGTATCAAGATGAATCAAACATATAGTAACATTGACTTATCTGGAATCAACATCGTTGTGACCGGGGCATCAAGCGGCCTTGGTCTTGCTATGGCTGAAGGACTGCTTCGTGCAGGAGCTACGGTAGCTTTGGCTTCCAAGCCGGGAGTAAAATTGGATAATCAGATCAACCGGCTTAAAACTGCCGGCTTGAAGGCCTATGGATTACCTATGGATGTTCGCTCGGAAGTGTCAATTGCGGAATCTGCTGAATGGATTCGCAGAACTTGGGGAAAGCTTGATGTTTTAGTAAATAACGCGGGCATCGGCATGCGAACGGTTAATCCAAAATTTATGATAGAACCACAACCCTTTTTCCTGGTTACCCCTGACGGATTTCGAAATTTAATTGACACAAATCTTACCGGTTATTTTCTTGTGGCACGCGAGTTTGCCCCACTTATGATCAAGCAGGGATATGGGAAAATCATCAATATAACCATGAATCATGAGACAATGCAACGTAAAGGCTTTATCCCCTATGGCCCATCCCGTGCCGGAACTGAGTCGTTGTCGTACATCATGGCAGAGGATCTCCGACCCTACGGAATTACGGTCAATATGCTCCTGCCCGGTGGAGCAACAGATACAGGTATGATTCCTGAAGAACTTAAGAGCAAAATTAACGTTCCTCTGTTGCGCCCACGAATTATGGTCGAACCCATTATTTTCTTAGCTTCCAATAAATCGGATGGAATTACCGGAGAAAGAATATCTGCCCTGGAATTTTCGGAATGGCTAAATAAGGCTAATTTTTAGAATTTCAATAAAGAAAACTTAGCTGGCGCTAAGCCTCCGGCGAAGCGGCAGG
>JGI2924J29684_1076614_pt1 | contig 10335 bp, 8 predicted proteins | sample BenlonsequencITS_FD_29684 | JGI IMG/M metagenome (IMG submission 29684)
GGGATACTGGGTTCTCATTGCCGGCGTCACATTACGTATTCTAATGAAACGGCGCGCAGTTCCCTCCGCAATGGCCTGGTTATTAATCATCTATATACTCCCGCTGGTCGGGATCATTGCCTATTTGTCCGTTGGCGAATTGCACTTAGGCAAACGTCGCGCCGAACGTGCCCGCGCCATGTGGCCGTCTACCGCCAAATGGCTGAATGATCTCAAAGCCTGCAAACATATTTTTGCGCAAGAAAACAGTAGCGTCGCATCGTCATTATTTAAGCTGTGCGAACGGCGTCAGGGCATTGCGGGCGTTAAAGGCAACCAGTTGCAATTACTTACCGACTCCGATGATGTCATGCAGGCGCTTATTCGCGATATTCAACTGGCGCGGCATAATATTGAGATGGTGTTTTACATCTGGCAGCCAGGCGGCATGGCGGATCAGGTCGCAGAATCGTTAATGGCCGCCGCCCGCCGCGGCATCCACTGCCGGCTTATGCTGGACTCGGCGGGTAGCGTCGCCTTCTTCCGCAGTCCCTGGGCGGCCATGATGCGTAATGCTGGCATTGAAGTCGTAGAGGCGCTTAAGGTGAATTTGATGCGTGTCTTTTTACGTCGTATGGACCTGCGCCAGCACCGTAAAATGGTGATGATTGACAATTACATCGCTTATACCGGCAGCATGAATATGGTGGACCCGCGTTTTTTCAAACAGGATGCCGGCGTTGGGCAATGGGTTGATTTGATGGCGCGGATGGAGGGCCCCGTCGCGACAGCAATGGGGATTGTTTACTCCTGCGATTGGGAAATCGAGACGGGTAAACGAATTCTGCCTCCCTCGCCGGACGTGAATATTATGCCGTTTGAGCAGGCCAGCGGCCATACCATTCATACCATTGCCTCCGGTCCTGGCTTTCCGGAAGATCTCATTCACCAGGCGTTATTAACCGCCACCTATGCTGCGCGTGAATATTTAATTATGACCACGCCGTACTTCGTCCCCAGCGACGATCTGCTGCACGCCATTTGCACCGCAGCGCAGCGCGGAGTAGATGTAAGTATTATTCTGCCCCGTAAAAATGACTCACTGCTTGTTGGTTGGGCCAGTCGCGCCTTTTTCAGCGAGTTACTGGCAGCGGGCGTGAAAATCTATCAGTTCGAAGGCGGGCTGTTGCATACCAAAAGCGTACTGGTCGATGGCGAACTGAGCCTGGTCGGTACTGTTAATCTCGACATGCGTAGCCTGTGGCTTAATTTTGAGATTACGCTGGTCATTGATGATACGGGTTTCGGCGCCGATCTGGCTGCGGTACAGGACGATTATATTTCGCGCTCCCGCCTTTTAGATGCGCGTTTGTGGGTAAAACGTCCGTTATGGCAGCGAATCACCGAGCGATTGTTTTACTTCTTTAGTCCATTGCTGTAAAACGTGGTCAACATGAATAAATAGGTAGTCACCATGGAAATGGATCTGAATAATCGCCTGACTGAAGACGAAACGCTTGAGCAGGCTTACGATATTTTTCTTGAGCTGGCGGCAGATAATCTCGACCCAGCCGACATCATTCTGTTCAATTTACAGTTCGAAGAGCGCGGCGGCGCGGAGTTGTTTGATCCCTCAGAAGAGTGGCAAGAGCACGTCGATTTTGACCTTAATCCAGACTTTTTTGCCGAGGTGGTTATTGGCCTGGCGGATACCGAAGATGGCGAAATTAACAACATTTTCGCCCGCGTTCTGCTATGCCGGGAAAAGAACCACAAGCTGTGCCACATTCTCTGGCGCGAGTAAGCGTTTTCAGGCCGGATGGCGTTTGCCCCCTCCGGCAAGTGCGTTAATCAGGGAGCTTACTACCGCATCGATTGCAATACTGCGCGTTGTGTTCATGCTGGCTTTGCTGGCACTGCGGACATTTTCTCTGCCATTGACGTTTCTGAAACGCGCTGCTCATGTGCGTGGTAATTAGTCCAGTAGGAATCGCAATCACCGAATAACCAATCAGGATAAGCACCGACGCGACAATGCGTCCCAACGGCGTGTGTGGCGTGATATCGCCATACCCCACGGTTGTGACCGTCACTATCGCCCAATACACCGAGGCATTAAGCGTCGTGAAACCACATTTCGGTCCTTCAATAAGATACATCAGGGCGCCGAAAATAATCATCACGATCGCGATAAATGAATAAAACAGTATAAGCTGATGACGCGCGCTAATAATGGCGCTCCAGAATACCCGCAGGGATGGCATAAAGCGTAGCAGTTTCAGAATGCGCAATACACGAATTGCTCGCATGGCGCGCCACGCAAACAGGTAGTTCAGGCTGATTTCCGGCCACAGCCACATGACGTACAGTGGCAGAATCGTCACCAGATCAACAAATCCCCAGAAACTAAAAACGTATTTTGCCGGGTCAGGCCAGCTAAACAGTCTGATCAAGTATTCACCGGTAAATATCAGGGTGATACAAAGCTCCAGCCAGACGAAAATATGCCATTCATCAAATGTCAGGTGATATTCCGTTCCTATACCTGATTCAACGAAGATGACCAGTACGCTAAGCAGCGCAAATAGCGCACATAATCCTTCAAAGCGGCGACCTGAGCGCGTAGTCAGATCGAACAGATTATGATAAAGACGACGGCGAACCGACGACAAAGAAAGTGACACGGTAACCTCACCTGAAAGAAGGGCTGACAAATGGTCAGCCCTTGCGATTATAACGGGTCTACTTTAAGGCAGGAAACCGCATGGCGAAAACTCCCTTCCAGGACCGGTCGCGTTTGCGCGCACTCCGGTCCGGCTATCGGACAGCGTGTGCGGAATACGCAGCCGGAAGGCGGGTTAATAGGTGAAGGTAACTCGCCTTCCAGCAGTTGTATCGTCTTATTTCGCTCCAGATCGGGATCGGGAATCGGCACCGCTGACATCAGCGCTTTGGTATAAGGGTGCAGCGGATTATGGTACACCTCGTCATAGGTGCCTAATTCTATCGCATGACCGAGATACATCACCAATACACGATCGGATATATGCTTTACGACCGCCAGATCGTGCGCAATAAAAATCAACGATAGCCCCATCTCGCGCTGTAATTGCTGGAGCAAATTTACCACCTGCGCCTGAATAGAGACGTCCAGCGCCGACACCGGCTCATCGCAAATAATGAGCTTGGGTTCAAGGATCAACGCCCGGGCAATACCGATGCGCTGGCACTGCCCTCCGGAAAACTCATGGGGATAACGGTTGATGAGATTCGGCAACAGCCCCACTTTCAGCATCATTGCTTTCACGCGGTCGCGTACGTCCTGACGCGAAAGCTTAGGATGGTAAGTGCGCAGCGGTTCAGCGATAATTTCGCCAATCGTCATCCGCGGGTTAAGCGACGCAAGCGGGTCCTGGAAAATCATCTGGATATCGCTGCGCACCTCGCGCCACTCATCCGGTCTCATGCCCAGCAGATCTTTTCCCAGCCAGGCGACTTTACCATCTGTTGCTTTCACCAGACCAATAATGGCGCGCGCAAACGTCGACTTACCGCAGCCGGATTCGCCAACCACGCCCAGCGTTTCGCCTTCATACAGGCGTAACGTAACGCCGTCCACCGCTTTCAGCGTTTTCGGCGGTTGCCAGAACCACTGTTTCCCTTCTTTAATGTCGAAATGGACTTTCAGATCGGCGATTTCGAGGAGGACTTTACGTTGTTCAATCGCGGCATTCATAGCAGTTCCTCCACCGGTTTAAAACAGGCGCGTAGGCGACCAGGACTAAACACTTCAAGTGGCGGCGCATTATTACAAATCTCCATCGCATAAGGACAACGCGGCTGGAATGGACAGCCTTTAGGCAAACGCAATAAATTGGGCGGATTGCCCGGAATCGTTAACATTTCCCCTTCCTCGCCATCAAGACGCGGCACTGCATTAAGTAGGCCGATCGAATAAGGATGAACGGGCTGATAAAAGACATCGCTCGCCTTACCGTATTCCATTGTGCGCCCCGCATACATCACCAGGACCTTATCGCAAATGCCCGCTACCACGCCCAGATCATGAGTAATCATGATAATGGCGGTATTAAATTCGCGCTTTAGCTCGTTAAGTAAGGTCATAATCTGCGCCTGCACGGTAACATCAAGCGCGGTGGTAGGCTCATCGGCAATGAGCAGTTTCGGCCTGCACAACAGCGCCATCGCAATCATCACACGTTGACGCATTCCGCCTGAAAATTCGTGCGGGTACATTTTCATCCGCTTGCGCGCTTCCGGCATTTTTACTGCATCCAGCATTCTGACGGACTCATCAAAGGCTTCCGCTTTGCTCATGCCTTTATGCAGCATCAGGACTTCCATTAACTGCTCCCCAACGCGCATATAAGGATTTAGCGAGGTCATCGGGTCCTGAAAAATCATCGAAATCTGTTCCGCGCGCAGCGTATTCAGTTCGCGCTCCGGTAGATTAAGAATTTCACGTCCGTTGAAGGCCGCAGACCCCCCGATTCGGCCATTCGTCGCCAACAATCCCATTAATGCGAACGCGGTTTGCGATTTCCCCGAACCAGACTCGCCAACAATGCCTAACGTTTCTCCGGCGTGAAGCGTAAAGTTCAGATCGTTGACCGCCGTCACATCGCCATCAGGCGTGGTAAACGTGACGCGAAGATCGTTTACCTCCAGCAGTACATTCGCCTGTTGCTGCGCCTGAGTCGCGCTTGCGGTTTCTGATAAGCTCATGGCTGTACTCCTTAGCGATCTTTCGGGTCGAGGGCGTCACGCAGGCCATCGCCAATAAAGTTAAAACAGAATAACGTCACCACGAGAAAGCCAGCCGGAAACAGCAGCAGCCACGGTGAGACTTCCATTGAATTTGCGCCATCGCTCAGCAACGCTCCCCAACTGCTTAATGGCTCCTGCGTTCCAAGCCCCAGGAAACTGAGGAAAGACTCAAACAGAATCATGCTGGGCACCAGCAACGAGGCATATACCACCACCACGCCCAGGACGTTAGGCACAATATGGCGGATTACGATGCTGGCGGTCGACACGCCGCCGACCTGCGCGGCTTCGATGAACTCTTTACGTTTAAGACTCAGGGTTTGACCACGCACGATACGCGCCATATCAAGCCAGGAGACCATGCCGATGGCGACGAAAATCAACAGAATGTTCTGTCCAAAGAACGTCACCAGCAAAATCACAAAGAACATAAACGGGAACGAGTTGAGGATCTCCAGCAGACGCATCATCACGGAATCAATTTTGCCGCCCAGATACCCGGACAGCGAGCCATACAGCGTTCCAACAATGACCGCGACCAGCGCGGCGGCAATTCCAACCATCAATGAGATACGCCCGCCGATGGCGACGCGTACCAGCAGATCGCGACCGGAAGAGTCGGTACCGAAATAGTGGCCGGACGCCATATCCGGCGCGCTGGACATCATGCCCCAGTCGGTATCGAAATAGGTAAATTGCGACAACATAGGCGCCGCTGTCACGAATAAGGCAATCAGGAACAGGACAATAAGGCTGGTCACCGCCGCGCGGTTATGCATAAAACGTCGGCGGGCATCCTGCCAAAGGCTACGGCCTTCCACCTCCAGCTTTTCACTGAAATTTTCCAGCGTCTCGCTGTTTTTCTTACTTAACATCATTGCGAGCTCCAGTATCAGTAACGGATTTTCGGGTCGATAACAGCATAAAGCACATCGACAATGGCGTTAAACAAAATGGTCAGCGCCCCGACTAAAATGGTCAAACTTAGCACCAGTGAATAATCGCGGTTAAGCGCGCCATTAACGAAAAGCTGTCCAATGCCCGGTAAGCCATAAATAGTTTCAATCACCATTGAACCGGTAATAATGCCGACAAAGGCTGGCCCCATGTACGACAAAACTGGCAACAGCGCAGGTTTTAACGCATGGCGGAAGATGATTCTGCGCATCGGCAACCCTTTTGCCCGCGCGGTACGAATAAAGTTTGAATGCAGAACTTCAATCATTGAGCCGCGTGTAATACGTGCGATGCTGGCAATATAGGCCAATGAAAGCGCAACCATCGGGAGGATCATAAATTTCAGCGCCCCGCCGTTCCAGCCGCCGCCAGGCAGCCATTGCAACGTTATCGCAAATACCATCACCAGTAATGGCGCTACCACAAAACTGGGGATAACGACGCCGGTCATGGCAAACCCCATAACCGTATAGTCCCATCGTGTATTTTGCTTTAACGCGGCAATCACGCCAGCGCTGACGCCAATAATGACCGCCAGCAAAAAGGCTGCGGCGCCAAGTTTCGCCGAAACGGGGAAGCTGGAGGCAACCAGATCGTTGACCGTGTAATCTTTGTATTTAAACGATGGTCCAAAATCGCCATGCGCCAACTGCTTCAGATAGCTGAAGTACTGCGTCATGATGGGATCGTTCAGATGATATTTCGCTTCAATATTGGCCAGCACTTCCGGCGGCAATGCGCGTTCGCCGGTAAAAGGGCTACCCGGCGCGAGGCGCATCATAAAGAAGGAGATGGTAATAAGAATAAATAGCGTCGGAATCGCTTCCAGACAGCGGCGTAAAATAAATTTCAACATTGCCCGTACCTTCTGGCGTGTGCCTTTACTTCCCTGCCGTAACACACTGGCCCGTCAGGGAAAATTATAGTGCGATAAGAAAAGACACCATGGGATAACCGTTGTTATCCCATGTATTGCCATTAATGTTTAATAATATACAAGTTTTTCACATAGATATTATCCAGCGGGTCTTTACCGGTATAACCGCCCACCCAGGGTTTCACCAGGCGCGCGTTAACATAGTAATACACTGGCACAATGGCGGAATCTTGATCTAACTGCTGCTCCGCTTTAGCGTACAGTTCGCTGCGCTGCGCGTCATCCGTCACCTTCAGCGTGTCGGCAATCAGCTTGTCGAACGCCGGGCTCTTGTAATGCGCAGTATTGTTTGAGCTGTCGGATAACATGGTATTCAGGAATGAGGTCGGTTCGTTATAATCTGCGCACCACGCGGCTCTCGCAACATCAAAGGCGCCCTGATGACGGGTGTCCAGGAAGGTTTTCCATTCCTGATTCTCCAGCTTCACATTGGCGCCCAGATTTTTCTTCCAGATAGACGCCACGGCAATCGCCAGTTTTTTGTGCAGATCGGAGGTATTATACAGCAGGTCTAATGTTAAAGGCTTATCCGCCGTAAAACCGGCTTCCGTCAACAATTTCTTCGCTTCTTCGTTACGTTTTTTTTGTGACCATTTGAACCACTCAGGCTCTACAAGTTTTGCGCCATCGGTATACGGCGGCGTGTAGCTGTAACCAGGTAAATCGCCCTGATTTTTAACCTTATTAACAATAATGTCGCGATCTAACGCCAGTTTCAGCGCTGTACGCACGCGGACATCGTTAAACGGCGCTTTTTGGTTGTTAATTTCGTAATAATAGGTACACAAATAAGGGTCTACGCGAACTTCATTAGGGATCTCTTTTTTCAGTTTCTGGAATAATTCGATCGGCATATTGTTATAAGTCATATCGATCTCGCCGCTGCGGTAGCGGTTCACATCCGTCACTTCTGAAGAGATAGGCAAATAAGTCACCTGATTGATAACGGTTTTGTCGTTATCCCAGTATTGCGGGTTACGCTCCAGCACGATACGTTCGTTCACCACCCAGTTTTTTAACTTATAGGCGCCGTTGGTGACAATATTGGCCGGCTGCGTCCATTTATCGCCGAATTTTTCGACTGCTGATTTCGGTACGGGAGACACGGAGGGGTGAACTAACAATTTGTAGAAATAAGGCACCGGCTCACCCAAGGTCACTTCAAGGGTGTGATCATCAAGCGCTTTTACCCCCAACTCGGTGGCGGGCTTTTTACCGGCGATAATATCATCAATATTAGCGATATGCCCGTATTGCAGATAGCTGGCATACGGCGATGCCGTATTAGGATCGGCCAGGCGTTGCCAGCTATAAACAAAATCACTGGCGGTGACGGGCGTACCATCTGACCATTTCGCATTTTTGCGCAGATGGAATGTCCAGACTTTAAAATCTTTATTTTCCCATTTTTCCGCGACGCCCGGTGAAGGATGCCCTTCTACGTCGCTAATTAATAAGCCTTCGAAGAGGTCACGGTTGACGTTCGATTCCGGCACGCCTTCAATTTTATGCGGGTCAAGAGATTGCACTTCTGAACCATTGTTGCGCACCAACGTTTGCTTGTCAGCTAACTGAACGCCTGCGGGCACGTCTGCCGCATTCGCGGCGCTGGCGGCCATGAGCGCAGCGAGTATTCCCGCTGCAATCAAACTTTTTTTCGTGATGTTAGACATTGTGTTTGTACTCCACTCATTATAATTACTGGTTTTTACCAACCGGTTTAATCCCTTCAGGGTTCCTGTACAGCACCGGAGGTGTACTGTCAGGTCTGTCACTACTTTTGCTATCACCGACTTTATTTATTCTGACGATTCGTTCGATCGCCTTTCGTCGATTCGGTATACGACGTACCTGTCCACGTCGTACATTATTTTTGACAAACATCTAAATGAAACTAGTTATCAACAATGTAAAATCTTCTGCAAAATGTTTGGCCGGAAAGTATCAAATGCATTACTGAACCGCCAATACATTTTACGAATTTGTTAACCAATTCTCTTTTATAGAAAATTTTCTGCACGTAAAAACGGCAGCAAAGCGTTAAAAAATTTTAATTAATTATTTATAATCAAAGAAATAGAATAAAATCACTTCCTTATTGCTCTGCAGAATCTGGTTGCATCAAAAAACGCACACAAATTTAACAATTGTTCATTATTTAGCACATTCATCTAAGGCGGCGCTGAAACAACTAATAACATTTCAATAATCCTTCATCAAGCTCCAAAGTATGATGTGAATAAAATAACAGTCGCACCGCTTCTCACGGGCTGAATAATGTTAATAATCCTTTGATTAATAAAAATAAACAATATAAGGCTGTATTAGTATTCCTTATCATTTCAGCGCTGAATACTCATCAAAATAACAAGTTTTACGTGAGGATGTCACAAGGCGGCTCCTTAGGACGCCGCCTGTAAATCAATGGGTGGGAATTTAGTTGAGCAAGCCGGGGAAAATGCCTTTTATACCTGTGACAATAAATTCGATGCCGAGCGCCATTAACAATAACCCCATGATTCGGGTGATAACGTTGATACCGGTTTGCCCCAGTAAACGAACCAGCCACGGCGCCATGCGAAACACGCCCCAGCAGCAAAGCGCAAAAAGCGCAATGGCCACTGAAAAACCAAGCAGATGGGCAATGCTGTGATAACGCGTCCCCCAGACGATCGTTGAGCTAATCGCTCCAGGGCCCGCCATCAACGGTAGCGCTAACGGCACAACGCCAATGCTCTCGCGTATGGCTGTCTCTGATTTTTCTTGCTTGTTTTGTTTATCTTCCCCCAGCTTACCGCTGATCATCGACATCGCAATGGTGACGACCAGGATACCGCCTGCAATTCTGAACGAATCAATTGAAATGCCAAACAGCTGCAGGATGCCATCTCCAAGGAATAAAGAACTCCACAAGATAATCGCTACCGACAGATTCGCGGTGAGGTTGGTTTTATTACGCGCCGTGGCCGTCTGGTAGCTGGTCATGCTGATGAAAACAGGAATAATCCCCACCGGATTAACCAGCGCAAAGAGCCCAATAAAAAACTTAAAGTACACAGGAAAATCAAAAAGCGTTTGAATCACGGTCAGCTCCGAAGCGTCAGCCGGATGAAGTCAATGTTCGTTAATGCTCAAAACGCGCAGAAGATACGCCATTTATTCGCATAGTTCACCTCTTATCTACACCTAATTTCATCCATTCATTGCTGTTATTAATATGTACTAGTTATGCTAACCCACTCATTATTCATAACAACCATTTCTTAACACTTAACGTAAAACGCTAAAATGGCCTGCTGAAAGGTGTCAGCTTTGCGTAAACTTGATTTAGATCACACAATCACTACTCAGAAGTGAGTAATCTTGCTTACGCCACCTGAACGTAACGCGTTAGGGTTAAATGAGGCTAACGCAGAAGCTCTTTTAGTAAATCAGAGCGATACAGACGTTAAGTAACCGCCTGAATTTCAGGAAGTTATACAAATTATCGTCGATCTGTCTATACTCACGTATCGCGCAGATGATTTACTAAAAAAGTTTAACATTATCAGGAGAGCACTATGGCTGTTACTAATGTCGCTGAACTTAACGCGCTCGTAGAGCGTGTAAAAAAAGCCCAGCGTGAATATGCCAGTTTCACTCAAGAACAAGTCGACAAAATCTTCCGCGCTGCC
>JGI2924J29684_1076613_pt1 | contig 10327 bp, 9 predicted proteins | sample BenlonsequencITS_FD_29684 | JGI IMG/M metagenome (IMG submission 29684)
ACTCCGGTGCCCCGCCGAAAAAACGCCTGTCGGTTAATATAGAAATAGCATCCACCCCGGCATCCTGGTAAGCCTGCACTGTAGCTGCCGGGTTAAAATCCGCTTGAATAATCCCCCGGGATGGAGATTGCCTTTTTACCTCGGCAATCAGCGCCACCTGCCCGGGTAGCCGCAGCGCAGCAGCAAAGTCACGGCGCTGTGGCGGGGGCGATGACAACATATCTTTAAGCCGTTCTTTTATTTCCCGCAGTGGCAGCCGTCGCCGGGTTGCCACTACTTCCTCCCTTTTATGCTGCAATATCCGTTCTAAAATGCTATCATCAACAGATACCGTCATAATGCTCATAGCCCGGCCACCCTGGCTTTCCGGCACCCGGCGGTAAAGGTAATCATAGACTGTAGTTTTTCCCGGGCCGATCCCTGATCAATACTCCGGGCCGCCAGTTCCAGACCGGCGGCAAAATCATGAGCCAATCCGGATGCCATGAGACCCAGGGCGGCATTCATTAAAACCGCATCCCGGCGGTGGCCCGTTTCACCTTCCAAAATGCGCCTTACAATAACTGCGTTTTCTTCCGGGGAACCACCGGCCAGGTGCTCCGCAGCAGCCTGTCTAAAACCGTAATCCAGCGGATTAACAGTATATTCCTTAATACTACCGTTATTAACCTCACCAACTATGGTGGGACCAACCGGGGACATTTCATCCAAACCACCGGCACCATGCACCACAAAAGCCCGCTCCGCCCCCAGACGCAGAAGCACCTCGGCCATTACATGAACCAAAGTTGGGCTATAAACCCCCAGCACCTGGGCCCGGGCCCCGGCCGGGTTGGTCAGTGGACCCAGAATATTGAACACCGTCCTGAAACCCAGCTCCCGGCGCGGGCCGGCGGCAAATTTCATAGCCCCGTGCAATGCCGGGGCGTATAAAAAGGCCATCCCCACTTCATCCAGACAGGCCGCAACTTCATCCGGTTCCAGGTCCAGATTCACACCAAGCGCCTCCAGCACATCAGCGCTGCCGCACCGGCTCGATACAGAACGATTGCCGTGTTTGGCCACCTTGACGCCTGCACCGGCCAGTACCAGTGCAGCAGTTGTAGAGACATTGAAGGTATTGGCCCCGTCGCCGCCGGTGCCACAGGTATCCACCAGCAAAGGATGCCTGGAGGGTACCTGTGTTGCCTTACTTCGCATCACCCGGGCAAACCCGGTAATTTCGGAGGTGGTTTCCCCTTTCAACTTGAGCGCAGTGAGCAACCCGGCAATCTGGGCCTGGGTAGCCCGGCCGTCCATAATCTGCTCCATAGCCTGCATGGCCTCCGACTCGCTAAGATTTTGCCCGGCCACTACCTTGTGCAATAACTCTTTAAACACTCAGCTCTCCTCCTCTCAGCTCTTGTAACATGTTTATAATTGGGTGACATTTATAATGTCCATTATGGTGAAGTACCGCCCCCGCCTATGCCAATGCCTACACAGTATGTTTAATACATCACCATATTACCCAAAGTTAAAGTTATAGTTAGTTTAAGCCTGACCCCTTAAGAAAGTTGGCCAACAGATCCATGCCATATTCGCTGAGCATGGATTCGGGGTGAAATTGCACTCCCTCCACCGGCAACTCGCGGTGTCTAAGGCCCATGACCTCCCCGTTATCCGTCCAGGCGGTCACTTTAAGACAACTAGGCAGTGTTTCCTTTTCTACTACCAGTGAATGGTAGCGCACTGCCTTAAATGGTGAAGGCAGACCCGCAAATATGGACTTACCGTCGTGGTGAATCAAAGATATTTTACCGTGCATAGGCATTTTAGCCCGTACCACCCGGCCGCCGTAAGCGCGGCCGATAGCCTGCAGCCCAAGACACACCCCCAGTATAGGCCAGTGTCCCGCACAGTCCCGCACGGCCTGCATCAGTATACCGGCATTATCCGGTATACCTGGCCCCGGTGACAAAACCAGGTAATCGGGTTGCAGCTCCAGCACCTGGGCAACGGTAATGGCATCGTTGCGTTGAACGGTTACCGATTCTCCCAGCATGGATAGATATTGAGCCAGATTATAGGTAAATGAATCATAGTTATCAATCATCAACAGCATTTGAACCAGCCTTTCACGTATTTCCAGCGTAATTATCAACCAAGAATTAAGTACCTGCTACTTGGATTGAACCACTACAAGCTAAATTTATAGGTGCTGTCTAATAAATCAACGCTAGTGAATTAGGAAGCATAAGAACCGTCCCTTTTGCTTCGATGCCTTTTGCTTCGATGGTAACGCTAGTGACCAGGAAGCATGAGAACCGTCCCCTTGCTTCCCCCAAAACGCAAAAAACCGGCACTCAAATGAGCGCCGGTCATTAAATGGCCATCGTTACTCATCTCAGCTCAACTCTGATAAAATAAATTAAAGACTCAACTACGCTACACTCAACTAAACTTAAGGAAATACTATTTAATTACAAATGACTATACTACTTATCACATCGGCTGTCAATAATCCTTTTATCTTCCATGCGCTAAAATTATTCATTGCAGAGAAATTATTGACTCTGTGTCATGCTATTCACCCGTTAGCCACCTGCTTTTCCTCCACACCTAGTGTCTTGAACATAGCCCTGGCTTTACTGGATATTTCCGCGCACTCTTTAAGCGGGTGGGAGTCGGCTACAATACCTGCACCGGCCTGAATATATACTGTATGATCTTTTATTACCAGCGTGCGAATGGCAATGGCGGTATCCATGTTGCCGTTAAAGCCCAGATACCCCACGGCACCGGCGTAAATTCCCCGGCGGTAGGGCTCCAGCTCGTCAATTATCTCCATAGCCCTGACCTTGGGGGCACCGCTCACCGTACCGGCCGGAAAACAGGAAGCCAGAGCGTCCAGCGCACCGGTGCCGGGCGGCAGCCTACCCTCGACCCGGGAAACAATATGCATGACATGGGAAAAATACTCAATATCCATAAACCTGGGCACCTCAACGGTACCGGGCAGACAGACCCGCCCCAAATCGTTACGGCCCAGATCAACCAGCATCAAATGCTCCGCCCTTTCCTTCTCATCAGCCAGCAGTTCACCGGCCAACTGCTCATCACGGGCCGGGCTGTTACCACGGGGTCTGGTGCCGGCAATGGGACAGGTGGTCATGATACCGTTCTCCACGCGCACCAGCATTTCCGGTGAAGACCCAATAACCCTGATACCCCCCACGTTTAAGTAATACATATACGGTGAGGGGTTGACGCTTCTCAAACGCCGGTATACCGCCAGGTAATCCCCTTCAAAATCCACGGCATAACGCCGCGACAACACCACCTGGATAACCTCACCAGAGCGGATATATTCCAGTGCCTGTTCCACACGCCGACAAAAAGCAGCATCGGTTAAATCCAAACTGATGTCACCCCGCAGCATGAATTGTCCCGAAGCGGGCAGCGGTTTGTTTAAATCCTCGCGCATCCGGGCCAGTTTCTGCACGGCCCGGTGGTATACCACAGCCGGGTCGTCACCCTCCTGCAGACAATTTACCACCAGGGTTACAGTACAGCGCACGTGGTCAAAAATAGCCACCGTGCCGGGAAAAAACTGCAGGCAATCAGGGAGCTGCAGATTATCGGAAGCTGTCCCGGGCAAATTTTCAAGGGAGCGCACCGCGTCATAGGCCATGTAACCAACTGCACCCCCGTAAAAGCGAGGTAGCCCTTCAAATCGCGGCACCCGGTAGGATTGCATTAAATTATGCAGTGTTTTAAACGGCGGGCCGTTCGCCGGTCTGGTTATTAATGAACCGGGATAGGTTACCTTTCCCCGGCCTCCGGTGGACTCAAAGATCAGCAGCGGGTCCAGCGCGATGAATGAGTAACGTCCCAGGTGCTGTCCTCCTTCCACACTTTCCAGCAGACAGGCAGTATTACCTTGGGCCAGCTTGATAAATAAAGTGATGGGAGTTTCAGTGTCCGCAATAAATTCCTCAAACACAGGGATCAGGTTATATTGCCGGGCCAAAGTCAGGTATTCTTGCCAACCGGGCTTAATCATAATCTGCCTCCTTAATGCTTGTGAGCACCTTGCCGCTGCCAACGTGCCGCTACCGGAGTATAATTTCTCCTACAGGCACAAAAAACGGCACTCAAATGAGTGCCGCCCTGATTAGCGTGACAACAATACTCATCTAAGCTCAACTGAAAAACTGAACTAAACTCAACTCAACTCTTATATAGATATTGCATTTTACAAAAAATATAATATAAACTAAATATATAATTGTCAATAAGCATACAGCAGTTTATAAATAACTATCTGGTGACGCCAGATCGCTTTTTGTGACATTTCCCGTTAATCAATCGATCAGACAACCGATCAATTATCAATTTTTGCATATGGAGCGTTAGTTATGTTAACAATCTATCTACTGGTTATCAACATTATGGAGTTCAGCCTTTTCGGGCTGGATAAGCATCGGGCCCGGCGCAGGCTGCACCGGATTCCGAAAAAAACACTGTTTATAGTGGCTTTAGCCGGGGGAACAGCTGGAGCGCTGGCCGGCATATATTTTTGGCGCCATAAGACCAAACACCTTAAATTTACTGTTGGCATACCGGTTATTATGCTGGTACAAATATTGCTGTATATATTTTACGATGGACAAATCTAAGGATGGTTCATCCCATTTTAATACTATAATAGCAAATGAATAGCAAACGATATCCCACAAATTATTCTTTTTTGCTTTATTATGGTAAAATACATGGGTTAATAAAATCATTGGAGGTTTGTCAAATGATCGACCCCGTAGCCGTACAAATAGGCCCCCTGGCAGTAAGGTGGTACGGCATTATCATGGCTACCGCCTTTTTACTGGGCATATGGTTGGCTTATCGCAGAGCACAGCAAAACAATATTGACCCCAACCACATATTGAACATGGTCACCTTGATCATACCGGCCTCTATCATCGGCGCCCGGCTTTATTATGTTTTATTTACCTGGGAAAACTACCGGCTTGACCCATTGGAAGCACTCGCTATCTGGCACGGCGGGCTGGCCATTCACGGGGGCATTATAGGCGGGCTGGTGGCAGGGCTGTTTTATGTATACCGGTACGGTATTTCCCCCTGGCAAACGGCTGATATTATAGCACCCAGTTTAATACTGGGACAGGCCATCGGGCGCTGGGGCAACTTTATTAATCAGGAAGCCCACGGCGGTCCCGTGACAGAGCAGTTCATCAACATTTTCCCAGACTTCATTAAAAATCAAATGTTTATCCAGGGACAATATTACCACCCTACCTTTCTTTACGAATCGCTATGGAACTTGATGGTATTTATTATCCTTACCTTGCGCTGGCCTAAAAAAAAGGCCCCCGGGGAAATTGCCTTTTTATACCTGATCCTTTATTCCATAGGACGCTTCTTTGTTGAATCGCTGCGCACCGATAGCCTGATGCTCGGCCCTTTCAGGGTAGCCCAACTGGTCAGTGTAGTTTTGATATTAATAGGTACGGCAGGCTTATATTTGCTGCGCAGAAAAAAACCTCGCACGGGTTAAACCAGGCCGGACCGGTAAACCGGTCCGGCCTGACGTGCAACTAAACCCCAAAATATAACATAAAAACAAGCAAAAAAAAATCCCTTACGGGATTTTAAATATAATTAACATATCAAACAAACACATCATAGGCGGTAGTTTATGAACAGTTATATATTTCGACACGGTTAGCAAAAATCCTGCAAAAAAAATTACTCTGTACAACCGGCCCGTAGTCAAAACTCCGCCTGGGTCCCTGGACTTGCCCCGGCGACCATTTTATGGTAAGCTTCTAGATGAGATAATCCGCTAAAATGCTCCAAAGGAGGAGCCTATTTTGACAAAATCGGCGAAAAAGAAAAATTCTCCACCCAAACCCGGCCCCGGCATTATGCTGGATATAGCAGGACTTACCCTCATAGCTTTATCATTAATTGGCCTGGCAAGCATATTCACCAGCAACACGGGTTCTGTTGGAACAGTTGGATTACTAATTAAAAAAGGTTTAAAAACACTGGCAGGGTCAGGTTATGTAGTGTTTTTAATACTATTGATACCCGTTGGTCTAAAGCTTATGAACCGCCACAGATGGCGGGTGAACAGCCGTTTTTGGGGACTGCTGGTTCTTTTCGGTAGTCTGCAAATATTTCTGCACCGGCATATACCCATGTCCAACTCCTTTAGTGCCGGTCTTGCAGGACAAGGTGGAGGGGTAACCGGAGCAGCACTGGGTTATACCTTGAAATACTCCTTTGGCATCGTGGGCACGTATATATTTTTGGTCTTGTTAATCCTGGTGGGTATCACCCTGTGCACCGGCGTTTCCATTAAAGAACTGGCGATAAACAGCTGGTGTAAGGTTAAATCTGCAGCAGCCCGCGCAGGCAGCCTGGTTATTAATTTCTTATATATTGAAGTGGATGAATCAGAACAGCCCCGGGGAAAGAAGGACCGCCAGCCCGGAGAAGCCAATTTGGCAAAAGAGGATGGACAGATACAACTATCCGAAGAATTTACAGCGCCGGTCATCGAAGTGTCACGGTCCACCATAGCCCTGGCCGAACAGGATATCAGCAGAGATACACCGGAAGCCGCTATGCAGGAGAAATCACAACAGCCCCACGATTCAAACAATATAGAGCCAAATAACTTGCCGGGGGCGCAGGCTAATACACCGGCAGGAGAGCGAGAATACCACCTGCCACCGCTGAGCTTGCTGGCCCCCCTGCCGAACAGGGCGAATAATCAGGCCGGCCGGGACGTCAATCAACGCATTAAAGTACTGGAACAAATACTGGATAGTTTCGGCATCAAAGCCCGGGTCACCCATGTGTCTGTAGGCCCTTCCATCACCAGGTATGAACTGCAGCCACCGCCGGGTGTTAAAGTTAGCAAAATAGTAGGCTTATCGGATGACATTGCCTTGGGCATGGCCTCAGCCGGTGTACGCATTGAAGCGCCCATACCCGGTAAAGCAGCGGTGGGCATCGAGGTGCCCAACGGTGAAATTGCCGCTGTAGCACTGCGTGAATTGCTGGAGGACAAGACTTTTACCGGTTCGCCCTCCCGGCTCACCATCGCCCTGGGCAAAGATATTGCCGGAGCGGCAGTGACAGCGGATCTGGCTAAAATGCCACACTTGCTGATTGCCGGTGCCACGGGCTCGGGCAAGAGTGTATGCGTAAATACACTGATCTGCAGCATTCTTTACAAGGCCACCCCGGATGATGTTAAATTCTTAATGGTGGATCCTAAAATGGTGGAACTAGCCAACTATAACGGCATCCCCCATCTGGTCAGCCCGGTTGTAACCAACGCCAAAAAAGCAGCCGGGGCGCTGCGCTGGGCAGTACGGGAGATGGAAACCCGCTATGACCTGTTCGCGGCGGCGGGGGTACGGGACATCACCCGCTACAATGCCTTGTGCGGGGAATTTGAACAGGCCGGACAAAACCCGCTGCCTTATATAGTGGTGATTATTGATGAGCTGGCTGATTTAATGATGGTGGCACCGGCGGATGTGGAAGATGCCATTTGCCGCCTGGCCCAGATGGCCCGGGCAGCCGGCATTCACCTGGTGGTGGCCACCCAGCGTCCCTCGGTGGATGTAATCACCGGCCTCATCAAAGCTAACATACCCTCCCGCATTTCCTTTGCGGTTTCCAGCCAGACCGACTCCCGTACCATACTGGATATGGGCGGGGCGGAAAAGCTGTTGGGTAAAGGAGACATGCTGTTTTACCCGGTGGGCGCGGCCAAACCGGTGCGGGTACAGGGTGCCTTTATATCGGACAAGGATGTAGAAAACCTTGTGGATTTCCTTAAGGATCAGGCCAGACCTGTGTACAATGAAGCAGTGCTGGAAGAACAAGCAGGGAACGATGCAGTTGGGATAGAGGAAAGCGATGAATTACTTCCCCAGGCCGCCAGGATATTTATCGAAAGCGGCACGGCTTCCATTTCCATGCTGCAGCGACGGTTGCACATCGGTTATGCACGTGCCGCCCGGCTGGTGGATATTATGGAGCAACGGGGCATTGTGGGAGGTTTTGAAGGCAGCAAACCCCGGGCCGTTCTGATGACCATGGAGCAGTACCAACAGGTTTTTGAAATTCAGGAGGTATCACCGGACGCTAAAACCGCAGCTTCATGAATGAGCTGCGGTTTTTCCACCTTATGCATGTTATTTTTAAAATTACCTGGAGGTTACCAAATTGAGTGATACACAGATGATACCGCAAATTGAACTATATAAGCTACTGCGCGCCCTATCGCTGGCCATGGATTACAACCGCTCTGGATTGATGCGCCACCACCAGCGAGTAGCTTTGATTTGTTCTTACCTGGCTGAAGAAATACAATTGGATCCTGACCTGCTACCCCAGTTATTCTGCAGTGCCATAATCCACGATGCCGGGACAAGCACTTTTAAGGAAAAGGCCGACCTGGAGCGATTTGAAACTATTAATCCCTGGCGACACTGCAAAAGGGGTCATCAATTGCTCAGCAAAATGCCTATACTGAAACCGCTAGCCAAAGTTATATTATACCACCACGACCGTTGGGACGGGCAAAACCAGTCAGGTCTGTCAGGCAGCTCCATTCCCCTGCCCAGCCGCATTATTTTTCTGGCTGACAGGGTAGATGTGCTGGCCTACCAGACCGGTAATATTTTGGATTACCGGCAGGAAATCGTGGATCAGATCAATGAACAGTCCGGCACCATGTTTGACCCGGAATTGGTACACGTGTTTAATAAGGTGTCAAGCAAGGAAAGTTTGTGGCTGGACCTTACTTCACAGTTTATGGATAGCCAATTGGGCCGTAGACTGCACACCTGCCCGGTGATTACCAGTGAGAAGGAAATCATCGGTGTCAGCAAGATTTTTGCAGATATAATTGACAGCAAAAGCCCCTTTACCTACCGACATTCCCGGCTGGTGGCCGAAACAGCATCATTGCTGGCAGGCCAGGCAGGTTTTACCGGCCGGCAGCAAAAAAGAATGTATATAGCAGGGCTGCTACATGACCTGGGTAAACTGAGTATACCCGAGGAAATACTGGAGAAACCCGGAAGGCTTAACAAGCAAGAATATAATGTGATTAAACATCACACTTATATCACCCACCAGATTTTAAGCATGATTGACGGCTTTGAAGTAATTAACCAGTGGGCTGCCTATCACCACGAAAAACTAAACGGAGAGGGCTACCCCTTTCACTTAACGGGCGCAGATTTGTCCGTGGGTTCCCGAATTATGGCCGTGGCCGATATTTTCAGCGCCCTGGTGGAAGATCGCCCCTACCGCAAGGGATTACCCAGACACCGGGTGGAAGAAATAATGAACCACATGGTAGCAACAAAAAGCATTGACGGGGAAATAGTTCATATTTTGATGGATAATTACCGGGAGGCGGAAATTTTAAAAGAAGGAATGCCGGTGAATTGGGCAAATTAGTAACAAGGATACAATTTGTTTCTAAAAAATTATGGCTGGATACCGCTTTCGTAATACAATTAGTACAGCAAAAAGAGCTTATGGCAGGTAAAGATACTGTAACGCTTTTAAATAAATATTATCCAGTAACATCACACCTAACTTTAACTGATTACACCATACTTGTAGCCAGCTTATGCTGAAAGAAGGTTAGTAAATAATGTCAACCCATAAAACTACCAATATAGTCGATACCATGCTTACACCAAAGGATTATCAATACCTTTATCATCTTACAGCCGGACCAACACCGCTTCAAAAAAACTGCGGTGTCCTTTGCGGCAGTGTGTGCTGCCAGCCGGGGGAAAATAATGATTTGGGCATATATTTATTTCCTGGAGAAGAAGTCATGTTCACCCGCCGGGAGAGCTGGCTCATTTGGGAAGCCCAAGATCCCGCCGAGCAGCTATTCCCGGCTTCCTGGCCCAACCCGGTATATTTTGTGCGCTGCACCAGGTCATGTCCCCGGGAAAAGCGCCCGCTGGCCTGCCGCTTTTTTCCTCTAGCACCCCATCTCCAGCAAAACGGAGATTTATTAATCATTTATGAAACACTGGATTTACCTTACAGCTGTCCATTAATAACTCAAAACCTGCCGTTACAAAAAACATTTATCCAAACGGTGGCTACAGCCTGGCAGGTAATGTTGAAAGATTCGCGCATACGCGATTTCGTGGAGGAGGAATCCCGCTACCACGAAGCTCGGGGAATACCGCTGCGCGTGTTGAAAACCGAGCCATGATGCCGGCACACCGGAGATCGTTTACAACATTTTATCCGTTTTATCCACCAT
>JGI2924J29684_1076612_pt1 | contig 10319 bp, 7 predicted proteins | sample BenlonsequencITS_FD_29684 | JGI IMG/M metagenome (IMG submission 29684)
CGCTCGTCCCCGTCTCGAACAGCCGCCGTAACGTCGGTGTCTTCCCCGCCTCGAACAGCGGCTCGAGGATCGGCCGACAGCCGGCGTCGAGTCCGATGACGAGTAGTCGAAGCCCGTCTCCGTCGTTCGAACCATCCATAGGCGACTGCTGTGTCCGTCCGGGCTTTGTTATGCAACCGCTGGGTCGACTGTAGGTTGTCGCTTCGCCCCTTCGCCGGCCCGGGCCGAACGCGATCTCTCGGCGGTAAGAACCGCCTGCAGCCGGAAACGGTGCCGTACCGGCACGGTTCGACGGCGGGCGTTCAGTCGTCTGCCGACGCGTCGACCGCAGTCGCTCGGCCGCCGTCCTCGAGTGTGTAGGCGCCGTCGGCAGTTCGTTCGAGAACCGACCTGGTCCGAAGCTCCGAGACGAGACTCTGGACAGCGATCGTCGAGCGATCGACCCGCGTCGCCAGCGCCTCGGTCGCGAGTGGCCCCTCGCGAGCCAGCGTCTCGAGGACGCGCTCCCCAGTCTCGAGCGAGCACAGCGAGCCGTCGCAGGCCCGCTCGAGCGAATCGGCAACCGAGTCGTTCGCGAGGACGCCGTCGGCGTCGCCGTCCCGGTCCGCAGGGGCCGGGTCGGATTCGTCGTCGAACTCGGCGTAGCTGAGCTCCCGGCTCTCGTCCTCGAGCTCGGCGACGCGCTCGCGGAGCCGCTGGACCTCCTCGCGCAGCCGATCCCGCTCGTCGGTCCGGTCGGCGACCCGTTCGGTCAGCTCCTCGATGCGCTCCTCGCGGTCCTCGAGTTTCGACTCGAGCTCGACGACCTCCTCGTGGAGTCGGCGGCGCTCCTCGTCGTTGCCCGGCAGCTGGGTCTGGGTCGTTTCGACCCCGGCGACGGCGTCGGCCAGCTGCTGGGCGGCCGTCGAGATGTCCCGCGCGGATTCGAGCTCGTCCTCGAGGGTCGCGATGCGTTGCTCGCGTTTCTCGAGTTCGTCCTCGAGCTCGGCGACCCGGTTTTCCTCCCGTTGCTCCCGTTCGGAGATCGCCTGGAGATCGCCGACCAGCGTATCGGAGACCGACTTGAGATCGGGCCGTTCGAACTCCTCGAGCCCGGGGGTCGCGCCGGCGTCGAAGGTGCGCTTGCGGCGAAACTGGACCTTCCGGACGTCGGTCTCGGTCCAGTCGGTCTGGACGAACGCCTGGCCGTCGTCGAGCTCCGAGACGCGTTCTTTGTACTCGGTGTCGATGATGCGGCCGACGACCTTCGTGTCGTTGTCCCAGGTCAGGCGGTGCCAGACCAGCCAGTTGGCCTGCGTGATGAAGTCCTTCTTGACGTCCGCGGGCCGTTGGCTGATGCCGAGAATTCCGAGGCCGTGTTTCCGCCCGCGCTTGCCGATCTTGATCAGCATATTCCCCGTCTCGCCGACGCCGCCGCCCTCGGGGATGTACTCGTGGACCTCCTCAACGACCAGCAGGAACGGCTTTTTTAGCTTTTTCTCCTTGACGAACAGCTGGCGGGCGACCTCTCGCAACAGCTCGTCGGCGGCGTCGTCCTCGAGGTAGCCCGAGACGTCCAGGATGATCGGGACGTTCTCCTCTAAGGCCAGCGTCGCCATCTGCTCGGCGTGCTCGGGACCGATCTGGACGTCACACTCCTCGTCGGCGCCGGCGTGGAGCATCTCGTACTCCTCTTTCAGCCCGTAGTACTCGCCGTCGGTGTCGACGATCAGCAGGGGAAAGCCCGCCTCGAGGAGCTCCTCGGCGATCACCGAGGCGGTGTTCGACTTCCCTGAGCCCGACTTTCCGGTCGCGAACCCGCGACCCGTCAGCAGCTCGATCACCGGCAGCGTCAGCTCCGTACCGTCGGCGGTCTCGCCGACGAGGACCTCCCGCTGGTCGCTCACCGACCGACCACCCGCGGACGCGACTCGCTCATGATCACTGTGTTCGACGGCGAGACCTTGAATACTTTCTTCACGACGGGGTCGGCTACTCGACTCGTCGCCGTGACCCAAACGGACAGCCCCACGAGCCCGAGGGATGCGTCGGATCACGCGAGCACCACGAGGTGGTAGAACAGCCCGGCGGCCATCGCCGCGGCGAGCGTTCGGAGCATTCCCTGCTCGAACCGGAAGATCATCACGAACGAGCCGACGACGATCACCAGCGCGGCGACGTCGAGCGTCCCGAAGACGGGGACGAGGAGGTCCATCCCGTACGCGTCGTACGTCCAGTGATCCTCGAAGAGGACGTGCAGGCCGAACCAGACGGCGAGGTTGAGAATGATGCCGACGACGGCGGCGGTGATCCCCGACAGGGCCGCCGTCAGCGATTCTTTGCCGCGGAGGTACTCGATGTACGGCGCGCCGAGGAAAATAAAGAGGAAGCAGGGAACGAACGTCACCCAGGTGACGACGACCGAACCCAGAATGCCGGCAACGAGCGGCTCGAGGGTTCCTGGATTTCTGTAGGCCCCCATGAATCCGACGAACTGGACGACCTGCACGAGCGGGCCGGGCGTCGTCTCGGCCATCCCCAGGCCGTCGATCATCTCGCCCGGCTTGAGCCAGCCGTAGGTTGCGACGGCCTCCTGAGCGATGTAGGCGAGCACGGCGTACGCGCCGCCGAAGGTGACGACCGCCACCTGGCTGAAGAAGATCCCTTCCTGGGTAAAGATGTGGCCGGCGCCGAGAACGAGGTAGAGCCCCAGTAGCGGGCCGAACCAGAGTGTCCCCCAGAGGGCGGCGACGCGGGCAGCCCGCCACCCGGACGGTCGTTCGTGATCCGCGACGAGTTCGTCCGAGATGACGGCCTCGGTCTCGCTTTCGTCGCTCGCGATCGCTTCGCCCCGGTCGTCCGGACTCGCTTCATCCTCGTCGGGCGTTTCGGCCGCCACGTCCTCGTCGCTCTCGTCGCCACCATGTCCCGTGATAACGGTAAACACCTCTGGGGCGTACCGGTGGCCAAGGAAGCCGACGAGCCCTGCGGCGAGGATGATTATCGGAAACAGGACGTCGAAGACGAAGATCCCGACGAACGCGCCCGCGGCGATAGCGACCATCGCCGCGTTCGCCAGCGCTCGAGAGCCGATCCTGAGCAGGGCCTCGACGACGATCGCGAGGACGGCGGCCTGCAGGCCGAAGAAAATCGCTTCGACGATCGTCACCTCCCTGAACTCCGCGTAGAGGATACTGAGGAGGAGGATCGAGACGAACCCGGGGAGGATAAACAGCGTCCCGGCGACGATCCCGCCTTTCGTCTTGTGCAACAACCAGCCGATGTACGTCGCGAGCTGTTGTGCTTCCGGTCCCGGGAGCAACATCGTGTAGTTCATCGCGTGGAGGAACCGCCGCTCGCTGATCCAGCGCTTCTGCGAGACGAGTAGTTTGTGCATCACGCCGATCTGCCCGGCGGGGCCGCCGAAACTGTAAGCGGCGACCTGTACCCAGACCCAGAACGCCTCGCGAAACGAAACGTCGTGGTCGGGGCCCGAGGCGGCGTCCTCGGTCGGAGAAACCGTGTCGGTTGGTTCGTTCGAGCGAACCGGATCGTCCGTCATCAGTCACTATCGATCACGGACCGAAGTATAAGCTCAAGTCCGCCGTTCCATAGTCGGTTCGGGAGCCGACAGCCGCTTCGATCTCCCGAAGCGAGGGATGGAAAACAGGTATGCTCCCGGCCGCTGTTGGTCAGTGCATGACCGCCACCGAATGTGGATGTGGCTGTGACGAGCCCGAAGTCGCCTACTACGACCCGCTCGTCGACACGCTCGGGATCCTCGCGAACAAGTACGCCCTCGAGACGATCAGCGTCATCGACGCGCACGGGCCGATGCGGTTCGCAACGCTCGAGACGCACCTCCCGGACGCGAGCAGCTCGACGCTCTCGAGCAGGCTGCACGAACTCGTCGACGACGGGCTGGCGACGCGGACACAGTACGACGAGATCCCCCCGCGCGTCGAGTACGAACTGACCGAGCGCGGCCACGAACTCCGGGCGGCGCTCGAGCCGATACTCGAGTGGTCGTCGGCCCAGGAGATTCCCGCCGACTGACGGCTCGCCGGTATCGGCACCGACGTCTCGAGCTACTCCTCGTCGGTTCCCGCCGCGTCGACGTTCTGCTCGCGGACCGTGATCCCCTTCCGACCCAGGTGCTGGAGCTGTCGGCGAGCGAACTCCTCCTCTCGGGTGCCGCGGGTAGCGAGCACGTAGACGAGCGCCCCGCCCGCGGGTCGCATCGTGCGGCCGGCCCGCTGGGTTCCCTGTCGGCGCGAGCCCCCGAGCCCGGAGGCGACGATCGCCATGTCCGCGGTCGGGAGGTCGATCCCCTCGTCGCCGACCCGGGAGATCACCAGCAGGTCGCGTTCGTCCCGGCGGAACTCCTCGAGCAGCCGGCGCCGCTCGTGGTGGGGCGTCTCCCCGCTGAGGAAGGGGACGTCGAGCGCCGCGGCGAGCTCTCGACCCTGCTCCAAGTAGTCGACGAAGACCAGCGACTTCGCGCCCGGATGGGCCGACAGCAGGTATCGGATCTCGTCGATCTTTCCGCGATTCTGAGCCGCGATGCGGTACTTTTCGCGGCCCTCGGCGGAGCCGTAGGCGTTCTGCTGCTCCTCGTCGCCCCACGGGACGTAGCGGATCTCGAGTTCGGGCTCGGCGACGAAGCCGGCGTCGAACAGCGCCTCCCAGTCGGTGCCGATCGGCGGGCCGACCAGCGTGAAGATCTCTGTCTGGCGGTCGTCCTCGCGGATCGGGCTCGCTGACAGGCCCAGGCGGTGTCGAGACTGGAGGTGCGTGCTGCGACGATAGACGTCCGAGGGAACGTGCTGGCACTCGTCGAACACGACGAGTCCCCACTCGCGGTCGTCGAACAGCGAGCGGTGGCGATCCATCCCCGCGATCTGGTAGGTCGCGATCGTCACCGGCCGCACGTTCTTCTGGCCGCCGTGGTACTGGCCGATCTGGTGGGGGGAAAGCGAGGTGTACTCGGCGATCGTCTCGGCCCACTGGCGGGCCAGATCGCGACTCGGGACGAGGACGAGGGTCTCGCCGCCGACGTGGGCCATCGCCCCCATCGCGGCGACGGTCTTCCCGCTGCCCGGCGGGCCGACGAACACGCCCTCGCCGGCCTCGGCGAACCGATCGACCCACTCGTGTTGGTACTCCCGCAGCGAGACCTCGAGGTCGATCTCGAGTTCCTCGCCGGACTCGAGCTCGCGGTGGTCCTGGACCGGGTAGCCCGCCTCGTACAGAATGCGTTTGATCGCGGCCTCGGATCCCTCGCGGACCCAGTCCTCGGTCTCGGAGATCGGCGCGTGGACGTGTTCCTCGTCTAACTTCTGGCGGGCGACGTTGCCCATGATCTCCGGGGTCTGGGCCTCGAGGACGGTGTAGCCGTCCTCGTGAGTCGTCAGCCGGAACTGGTGGGCCCGATCCCACTGGCTCTCGACCCAGTCCTCGAGATCCTCGTTGCGCTGGCCGAGCGCCTGGCGCATCGTTCGGGCCAGCTCCTCGAAGGAGTCGTGGGGCGTTCCCCAGACGTCCTCGGGTCGGACGACGTAGCGGTATCCCTGCTCGCCGTTGGCGTCGGCGAGGTGGGCGAACTGCGAGAGCTGCGCCCGCGTGAACTGATCGGGCCGATCGACGACGATCTCGCGGCGCTTCGGGAAGACGACGACCCGCTCGCGGTCCGTGAGGTCCTCGAACTCGCTCGGGTACCAGACGACGGGATCCGTCGACACCGAGAGGCGCTCGAGTTCGCCCCGGTCGGCGAGGAGTTCCAGCCGTTCGCTCGCGTCTTCGTGGGGAATTTCGAGGGCACGGGCGACCGCGGCCGCGGTGAGTACCGGGGTCCCCTCCCGCTGGGAGGCGTCGTGGAACTCCGCGATCGTCGGCTCGTCGTCCTCGAGAGGCGTCGGCTCCGAATCGGTCGACGCTTCGTCGGCTGCGCTGCTCGGGGCGTCGTCCGTTTCGTCGGTCACCTCGCGCTCGGTGCGATCGTCGGCGTCGCTCGAGGAGTCGTCGGTCACTGGCGGGCCTAGCAGGAGTGCGGATAAACCGGTTGCGTTCGACGCGGCCCCGAACCGGTCCCCACACTATATGCGGATTGACACCGTAATACACGCCGCATGTTCCGCGCGATTCTGCCCGAGGGACAGGTCGTCTGCGAACGGTACGACCGAACCGACGACGGCCTCGAGCTGTACAACGCCGACGACGAGTTTGTCGCGTTCGTCCCCTACGAGAACCTCCACGCGTTGCTGGACGACGACGTCTACAGCGAGAACGAGCGGTCGATCATGTAGCCGGCTGCTGGTCGATAGCCTCGAGCTGCTCGCGGTACCGGTTTCTGACGGTGACGACGGTCGTCTGTGCCGTGTCGGCGACCGCCCGCTGGGGGATCGTCTCCTCGCAGAGCAACCCTGCGGCGTAGATGGCCGCGGCCGCGAACCCCGTGGGCGACTTGCCGGAGTGAAGCCCCTGATTCGTCGTCTCATCGATGATCTCGATCGCCTTCGACTCGACGTCCTTGTCGACGTCGAGCTCCGAGCAGAACCGCGGAACGAACTGGCGGGGGTTGGTCGGCTCGAGGTTGATGTCGAGTTCGTCGGCGACGTAGCGGTAGGTGCGCCCGATCTCGCGCTGGTCGACCCGGGAGACGGCCGTCACCTCCTCGAGGCTGCGCGGAATGCCCTCCTTTCGACAGGCGGTGTAGAGAGCACTGGTCGCGACGCCCTCGATCGAGCGCCCCCGAATGAGGTCCTGGTCGAGCGCCTGGCGGTAGATGACGCTGGCGGTCTCCTTGACGGGTTTCGGAACCCCGAGGGCGCTGACCATCCGATCGATCTCCGAGAGTGCGTACTTGAGGTTTCGTTCGCCGGCGTTTTTCGTCCGGATGCGCTCCTGCCAGACCCGGAGCCGGTGGAGCTGACCGTGCTTGTCGGCCGACATCGAGTGGCCGTTGGCGTCGCGGTTGCGCCAGTCGATCGTCGTCGTCAGTCCGCGGTCGTGCATCGACTGGGTCAGCGGCGCGCCGACCCGCGAGAGCTCGTCGTGTTCCTGTGCGTTGAACGCCCGCCACTCCGGCCCGTAGTCGATCGGGTCCTCGGTCAACACGAGTCCACACTCCTCACAGACCCGCTCGCCGCGGTCCGGATCGTGGACGATCGTCTCGGTTTCGCAGTCGGGACACAGGCCTGCCTCTCGACCGCGCGACTCCGATTCAGCTCTGGCGTGATCGATGATGGACCGCGTCATCAGTACCGAGAGAAGCCGTCCCGACACTGTAAGGGGTTCACATGGTTTCGCGAGAAACCGCGACTTACTGATTCGGCTCGGTCCCACCCCCCGCGAATCCACCGGCGGCTCGCCGACCGACTCGCCCGACTGTGGATTCGCGACGACGACAACGGCGGCCCTCGAGGGACGTCAACTGACGATACTGGTTGTCGCAACGGTGGCGGGCCGGAGGGCGCGTTCGCCGAAACCGTGCCGATTCTATCGTTTCGCCGGGGACAGATGGTAAATCCCACGTTCATTCTGTAACCCCCGTTTGCGCGTTCGAACCGTCGGTCGACTTTATAGACTTGCAGTCGAAGGGTTGGATCCAGTGTCGCGTTACCGACCTACTCGTCTTCACCGTCGACATCCCTTCGCTCGGTGTACGTGGTCACTACAGGTCGCCAATCGATCGATACCACGCGTGCTCGGGCAAGCGGATCGGGCCGCCTGCTGTCGGTTCTCGAAAGCGCCGCGGCGACCGATCGGTCGCCGCTCCGTCCGGACTTTGCAGACGGTGCGAAACGTAGTTGTGCTTAAGAGAATCAGTGTTGGCGTACAACCTGGTGTGTCAATCGTGATCGCAACGTCCCCCCCGAATCGACAGCGGTCGCTGTCGGCGCGACAGGCCGACCGACCGGACGACTACCGGTTTCGCGCGAAACCGACAGGAGCCGAACGGAAAGGTGGTGGAGGCGTCCCGTAATGTCCTCGATCGACAGCTCACTGCCTGACGAAATCGCGTCGGTCGCAGAGACCGACGAGGATGGCCGACTCTCGAAAGACATCATCTTCGAGCTGCTGAAAAACCGTCGACGACGGGAGGTACTAACCTACCTCCTCGAGGCCGACGAGACCGTCACACTCGGCGAGCTCGCCGAGCAGATCGCCGCCTGGGAAAACGACACCGACGTCAACGCCCTGAGCTCCGACCAGCGAAAGCGGGTGTACGTCGCACTCTACCAGACTCACCTGCCGAAGATGGACGACGCCGGGATCGTCGAATACGATCAGGACCGTGGGCTCATCACGTTGGCCGACAACGCCGATCTGCTCATGATGTATCTCGACACCGACACCCACCAGCAGGATCGGTGGGACCGGTGGTACGCCGCGTTGAGCGTCGCCGGGATCGCTGTCGTCGCCGCGGCGACGGTCGGCGTGCCGCCGCTCGCGGCCGTGCCGACACTGGCACTCGCCGGCGCCGTCGTCGGCGCGTTCTCCCTGCTGACGGTCGCCCACGTCGTCACGAACCGTCAGGAGGAACAGTCCGTCAACGGGAAGCTCTCACGAATCGAGTGAGCCGATCGCGATCCCTCTCTCGACTCGTCGAACGTCGCGAGCGGAGTCGGAAGACTGCGAGCCGCGATCGACGCTCGAGAAGGACTTTTGTTCACGGATCTCGTACTCATATTTGGCTCCCGACGTCGATCCAGTACCGGAACAGTTCGCGTGCCAGCTGCTGTTCCTGGCGTGGGGGCCATTCGTCAGCCGACCGAGTCGTGAGCGACGGCGCCGCTGTGTCCGTCACAGGCTCATTGCACCGGCGAGGACGGGCCGGCCGCACTCACTGATTGCGGGCGTTGTACTGGACGTCGACGTCGGCGTCGCCGTCGAGCTGGAACGCCGTGATCTCGCCCTCGAACCAGTAGGCGTCGATCCAGTCGGCGACGCTGCCCCGAACCGTCGCGCCCTCGATGACGTCTCCGTCGTCGATCGAGGCGTCGCGGTACTCCGATTTGACGACCTCGCCGTCGATCGTAAACGAGTACGTGCTCGGCCCGTCGGCCTCCGTACCGTCGATCACCAGTGCGTGGGAGAGCAGCTCCTGGTCGCCGTACTCGTCGGGGTCGACCTCCCCGCCGTCGACGAGGACGCGCGCTTCGCCCTCGGTGAACGTGACGTCGGTGAGCACCCCCGAGTACCGGAACCGCTGGCTGTCGTCGGTCACCGAATCCTGCACGGTCGAGCCCGACGTGGAGGGCGCGTCGGCCTCGTCGGCGGCCTCGATCGTGCCGTCGACCGTAATCTCGTAGCTCGCGGGCTCGCCGGTCCCCTCGACCTCGAGGACGTGGGGGAGCGCCGGCCCGTACTCGTCGGGATCAACCGCCTCCCCGTCGAGGACCACTGCGGCCGGCCCGTCGGCGGTGACGAGCTCGAGGTCGCCGTCGAACCGGAACACGTCCGTCCAGTTGCCGACGATTCCGTGGACCGTCCCGTCGTCGATCGGGTCCTCGCCCGCGGGGGCGACCTCGCCGTCGACGGCGAACTCGTAGCGGGTCGCGGTCGAGTCCTCGCCCTCGAAGCGGATCTCGGTCGGCAGCTCGGTCTCCTCGTCGGTCGCGGGGTCCGGTGAACGTCTTGATCTCCCTCCGGACGCGGCCTCTTCCGCGGAGGTCGGAACGCCCTCGGGAACCGAGAGGGCGGGACCGTTGGTGACGTCGCCGAGCTGGACCTGGCCCTGGGTGTCGCCGCTGTAGGCGCCCGACCGGAAGTCGATCGTTCCGCCCTCGTGGGTGAGCAGTGCCGCGGCGTACGGGCCGGCCGCGAACTCCGAGTTCTCGATCGTCACCGGACCGGGCGACCAGGCCCAGACGGGACGGCCGTGCTGTTCGGTGTACCCGCCCCAGCTCCCGTTCTCGGTGGAGTAGTCGGTGTCGTCGTTGTACGCGACACAGTCGACGATGACGTCCTCGGCGCTCGCTGCTCGGAACGTCGAGACGCCGTTGTTCTTGCCGTAACAGGACTCGAAGCGAACGCTGCCGCCGTTGGCCGTGTTCGAACAGTAGAAGCCGTTGTTGGGCCATCCCTGAACGTTGCAGTTCCGGAAGGTCACGTCGGCGTTACTGTCCCGGTGCAGGAAGATCGCGCCGGGTCCGTGAACGAAGCTCGCGCCGCTTTTGTTCGCACCGTCGCCGAGGTAGACGTTCTCGACGAGGACGTCGCCGGACGGGACGTTGATCGTGATCGCGAAGTCTCCACCCTGATAGAGCCCCGAGAAGCCGACGTTTCGGATCGTGGCGCCGGAGCCGGTGACGTTCAGCAGGATTCCGTTCCCGGTC
>JGI2924J29684_1076611_pt1 | contig 10315 bp, 6 predicted proteins | sample BenlonsequencITS_FD_29684 | JGI IMG/M metagenome (IMG submission 29684)
ACAAGGCGGATCAAGCCGAAAATTGGGGGTAGCCTATTTCGATGGGTAAATATGTTCTTCGCCACCTTTGGTTGCTATTTGACCACGGATGAACGCTGATAAATACAGATAGGACGCTTAAGAAATGGTAAATCTGTGTTCAAATCTTTTATCAGTAGCTTACTTGACTTAAAAGTTTACGATGCCCATGCATTTGGCTATGAAGAGGACTTCTCGGCAAAGCTTGGATTCATCCAGTTCATAGATGAAATAGCATCTTTTAAATAAAGCTGCCCCCAGAAATATGGCTTGATCCGTGGTATGGTGTATGATGTAAACTCGAAAGTTAGCCCCAAAAGGACGGCACATTCATAGCCATGGGTGAAGCCCATGGTAAATTACCCCATTCAACGTTTTCCGTTTTAGCCGCATGAACCACCCTATTCTCCACAACTTCCCGCTAAAACCCATTCGAGCGGATGGAGGAAAAGCATCGTTTTAGCGGTGTGAAATTTTCTTTCATAAAAACATGTCGAAAATCATCCCCCCAGAAATACTGCTTGATCCACAAAGACACCAAGTGTATGTTAGTCTTGCATGGAAAGGAATTAATCATTGCGATGAGCCCAGATTCGCTATGGAATAAGCTCCCTATCTGTGTTTATCCTTATTCATCCGTGGCCTACCATAAATATGACTTGATTCCAAATCCATCGGAAAAGTTGAAGACTGGAAATTTAGAATAGCCTACTTTTTTTTTCATTTCGTTACTAAATCAACAATTAACCTTCATTTTCCTTTCTTTTATGCAAAATTATAGTTTAATTCATAGGTATTTTGTACTAAACAGCCACCATCACTATCGATAATCACCATACATGAAAAGACGCAAATCACTTAAAATCATGGCATTGGGCGCATTGACACCAGGAATGGGCATGCTCTCCCCCCTATCCGAGACCGTTCGATTGGTGGAAAAAACCACTAGCCTGCATTTTAGGAGTGATTGGGAAAAATGGCCAGATATGGACTGGGCAGGGCCTGAATACTGGGCCAACCGCTTGCAGGACTGGAAAATTCAAGCGGGAAAAGCGGTCTGCCAAGTAAGTGGCTCCAATCGAACCCTTCATTGCCTTACCACTCAAGTCCAACCCACCCCTGGAAACCTAGAAATCGCCGTAGAGTTAACCCCGGCCAAAAACCTTCCAGTTGCTGACGAAAATTATTTTGGCATCCGGATAGGGATTAAGGGCAAATTTGACGATTACCGATCTGCTGCCGTACACGGTAAAGGTATCGACATTGGTGTGACCACTTCGGGAAAACTAAAAATAGCGGACCAGCTTTTCTCCCTTGACAAATCTCTATTAGCTGACCACGTCAAACTCCAGATAGTGGTGGCAGACCATTTCCAACATCAAGTAATCCTTACTTCCGAAGAGGGAAGCCATCAGGAATTTCCTATTCCCCAGGATCTCATCTCTCCTGAAAAATTAGCTGGAAATGTGGCATTGGTATCGTCTGTGCAAAAATCGGATGAGGGTGAAATAGAGATCCCATCCTGTACTTTTTCTCGATGGAGCATATCAGGATCCAAGCTAGTTTCCAGTAGCGAACATGAATACGGCCCCGTTTGTTTTGCTCAGTACACCATACATAAAGGAATACTAAAGCTCACGGGACAGCTGGCCCCAATAGAGAAAAATCCCGACCACCATGTTACCTTACAAATGAAAATTGATGGAAATTGGGCAGACATGGGGCAATCCACCATTGACCCACTTTCCAGAACGGTTCATTTCCGTCATGAACATTGGGATCATACAGAACAGATTCCTTACCGGCTTAAAGTGACACTTCCGCTTCGTGAAGAACATAGGAGCTATTACTACGAAGGGAGCATCACCCCAATTCCCGAAAATAAGCAAACCGTAAAAGCTGCAGTATTCAGTTGCAACTGCGACTATGGCTTTCCGGATGCAGAAGTTCCCGAATACGTCAACCATCACCAACCTGACTTGGCATTTTTTGTCGGTGATCAATTTTATGAAGGAACGGGCGGTTTTGGAATCCAGCAATCACCAGTGGACAAGGCCGCCTTGGACTACTTGCGCAAATGGATGATGTTTGGTTGGTCTTATCGCAATATCTATCGTCATATCCCTTGTGCGATCATTCCGGATGATCATGATGTCTACCATGGGAATATATGGGGTGAAGCAGGAAAAGCAGCCGATATTTCCAAGGGCTGGGGAGCCCCGGCCCAAGATTCAGGAGGCTATAAAATGGAACCCAGGTGGGTCAATATGGTCCAAAAATGCCAAACATCCCACCTACCAGATCCCTATGATCCGACACCCGTCAAAAATGGCATTGAAGTTTATTACACGGACTGGACTTTTGGAGGGGTCAGTTTTGCGATATTGGAAGACCGCAAATGGAAATCGGCTCCTAAGCATGTCCTTCCTGAAGAAGCTGATATCTGGAATGGTTGGATCAGAAACCCTGCCTTTGATATCAAAAAACACCGGGTCAAGAATGCCAAACTATTGGGAGAACGACAGCTAGCATTTTTGGAGCATTGGGCTGGGGATTGGTCAGGAGGTGTGAAAATGAAAGCCTTGGTTAGCCAAACAATCTTTAACACCGTTTCTACCTTACCCGCGGAGGCCATGGACGACTCCGTCGTGCCTAAATTGGAAATCCCCACACTTGCTGAATATGTAACCGGGGATACAATCAACGGCGACATGGACAGCAATGGCTGGCCGCAAGAAGGAAGAGATAAGGCCATAGAAAAGATCAGAAAATGCTTTGCGTTTCACATTGCGGGAGATCAGCATTTGGCCAGCTTCACGCAGTATGGTGTAGATGAATATGGAGACAGTGGTTTTGCCTTTGCCGGACCGGCACTCAATAATATTTGGCCAAGGAGGTGGTGGCCGCCTGTCACCGATCCCCGAAAACATTCACCGGAAACCCCACTTTATACTGGAAACTATGAAGATGGTTTTGGTAATAAAATGACGGTAAAAGCCGTGGCCAATCCCAGAAAAACAGGGATGGAACCTTCCATCGTGTATGACCGAGCTACCGGCTATGGCATCATCACTTTTGACAAAAAATCCCGTACCATTACCACCGAATGCTGGCCAAAATATGTGGATCCCCAAACCTCTCCGAACGGCCAATATCTCGGATGGCCCATCACGGTAAAGCAAGAAGACAACTATGGCAGAAAAGCGGTTGCCTATCTTCCTAAGATCAAAGTAAACGGCATGAATAATCCTGTCCTCGAGCTCATTAGAGAATCCACTGGAGAGTGCGTTTACACACTACCCCTAAAAGGAAATGGCTTTACGCCAAAGGTGTTTAACAAAGAAAAATTCACCATACGGGTCAAAGACTCCGAGACAGGAATAGTAAGAGTGAAAAATGGCATCAAGGCAGGCAATTCTCCAAAGGGCACCATCATGCTCAGTTAAGGTGATTAAAGCAGTCAAATCACCTAAAAGCCTCCTTTACAGCTAAATCCCCAATCATTCTTTAAATATCCAGGCTTAAAATTGCACGGATTTATAATTCTTCACAAGATGAAAGGATCAGCCATCCCATTTCGTCGCTTTATCCGTTAACTTTAACTGTTAGCGGACATGAGATTAATCTTTGGGCAAAGTTATTTTTTACATCCCTAAGGAAAATCTTAGCGCACCCTGGTTTATTATTTCAGCACGCCGACCAACTGGCAATAAAATAAAGTCAATTATGAAAAGCAGCTCATTTACGAATAAGCTATTGATGTTGACAATAGGGATTTCCCTTTCTCCATCATTTCTTTATGCTTCCGCCTTTGAGGACAAAATAGCTGATGTGATAAGTTGGGTTGCCCTCATTGTTGCCCCCATTGTAGGAATTGGTGCTTTTCTCATGGTACATGTACTTCCAGAAAAAATTGCCGAAAAAAGGAAACACCCACAAGCCCAAGCGATCAAGACGCTGTGCCTCCTTTCGCTGCTATTTGGGGGAATGCTTTGGCCAATAGCTTGGCTTTGGGCCTATACTAAACCCGTGTTTTATAAAATGGCCTATGGCACGGATGAAGGAGATTACCATGAACAAAGCTTTAGTGAATTTAAAGCGGAAAAAAACAAAAATCAAGACAGTAAAGACACCTGAACTTAAGACTATTCATTCAACTTATCATCCCCTGAAATATGGAAATACTTTTACTTTTAATTTACTCCGGCATTGTTTGGCTTATATTTTTCAAGTTCAAACTCCTACCTTGGAACACCGTCAGCCAAGTCATTGTCTTCATTATTCCGGTCGTGTCCATTGCCTTACTTATCCTAATTTTGAACATCGTAGCACCCTCTTCCCATGATGTCAGGGTAATGAATTATAATGTAGAAGTGGTTCCCCGGGTTACGGGCCTGGTAGTGGATGTGCCGGTGGAACCCAATGAACATGTAAAAAAAGGTGACACCCTTTTCAGAATAGACCCTTTACCCTTCGAGTTGGAAGTAAAAAATATTGAGGCAAAACTTCCCGGTTTGGAAGCCAAGTTGGTCAGTGCTGAAGCCTTTGATCGGGAGTTGGAATCCCAGCTCACCACTTCCAACAACCACATCCGAGTGATCAACACCCAAATAGACTTGGCCGTAAAGCGGCTGGAACAGACCAAAGAACTTGCCCAAAGCGGTGCGGGATCACAATTTGACTATGAGCAGGCCGAGACTAATTTAAAAAACCTAGAGGCACAGCTGGCGGTCGCAGAGTCGGAAAAATCTCAGGTAATTCAGCGGCTTTCTGCCCAATCTGATGAAGGAGAATTTGCACAGGTTTCAGAAGCCCGGGCGGCCCTTGAGCAGGCCAAATCGGATTTGGCCATGGCCAAGTGGAGGCTCGATCAAACGGTTTACCGTGCCCCTGCAGATGGAAGGGTCGTCAATCTCCAATTGAGGACGGGAGCCATGGCAGTCCAATTCCCCATTAAGCCTGTCATGTCATTTGTAGAAGATGAACAATGGGTCGTAGCTTTATTTGCACAAAACGAACTCAGAAGGGTAGAAAAAGGGAATGAAGCAGAAATAGCCCTACGGACACATCCAAATAGAATTATCAAGTGTACGGTAGACCATATCGTTTGGGCAAATGCACAGGGTCAGCTAACGGCCAGTGGCAGGATTCCAGACACCAAAGAAATGGGGCATCACGAAGGAAGGTTTGCTGTCAGGCTGACCATTGATGAAGACAACGACGTTTTTCTGGCTCCAGGAGCCGTTGGCCAAGGAGCCATTTACACGGAACATGGAAAACTGATCCATCTTATCAGAAAAGTGATCATCCGTGTAGGCACCAAAATCGATTGGCTCATCCTTAAATTACATTAATGGTATGAAGCGCTTTATAAACCTCATCTTCTGGGGATTACTGTTATTTGTAGGGTGGTATCCGAGTGGCTGTAAAGTCAAGTCCCCTCCTACTTCTGAAGAGCTCCAAGAGGAATCATTTGCCAATTTTATTCTTCCTTCCACTTGGCAAGAAGCCCAGGAAGGGCAATCAGATTCGACTGAGTTTACCGAAAACTGGCTTGCAGCATTTTCGGATCCGCTTTTGGACACCTTGGTAAAAGAAGCCATAGCTTATAACACCGACCTGCGCATCAGTCAATCGCGTCTTGAACAAGCTGAAGGGTATGTAAAAATGGCCCAAGGAGCGCTAAGGCCAGCTATAAATGGCATGGCAAGAGAAAACAGTAAGCTCGGGGGAAGTTTTGCTGGTGGACTGAACGGCGCTGTATTTTCGGCCTCTTGGGAAATTGATATTTGGGGAAAGCTCAGAAACACCAAACATGCCCAAATAGAGGAATATGAAGCCTTGGGAATGGAAGTAAGTTATGCTCGTCTTTCTCTGGCGGCTGCAGTGGTTAGAAATTATTATTTGGCAACTGAATTATACCTTGAAAAAAGCCTTGCTGAAGAGATGGTCAAGCTCTCAGAAACCTTGGTGTCACTCGCCCAAAAGCGACTGGACGTCGGTATCGGTAATGAGAAAGACGTGAGCGTGGCCCAAGCCAACCTCAGCTCTGCCGAAGATGGCAGTCGCCTGCTTGACCTGGCCTACCATAATCAGTTGCGGGCTTTGGAATTGATCTTGGGCAGGTATCCGCAGGCCGAAGTGGCCGTAAGGGATTCCCTGATGAAGATAAACAGCACTATTCCCGCAGGCATCCCCTTACAGCTATTGGAGCGCCGTCCTGATGTGCTTGCTGCCCAGCACCGCTTTAACGCCAGTTTTCACCGTGTCCGATCGGCCATAGCCGCCAAATTGCCCCAGCTAAGCCTTACGGGAAATTTTGGTGTGGTAAACAGTCAGGTTATCCAATTGGTACCGGAATTTTCGAACCCCATCCGAAGCTTGGGAGGCTCGTTGATTGCCCCCATTTACCAAGGAGGTATGTTAAAGCAAAATGTGGAAATCAAAACAATGGAGCAAGAACAGGCGACCATAGAATATGCCCAAACGGTCCTAAATGCCATAAACGATGTGGAAACGGCTTTGGAAACCGTTCAAAACATCGATTCAAGGGAAACCATCCTCACCCGTGAAGTGGCTCAAAACCAAAAGGCCTTTGAACTGGAACAAATTGCTTATAAAGTAGGGAAATCAGATCTGCGCAACGTCACCCTTCAGCAAATGGACCTGTATTCTTCTAAAATCACTCTACTTCGTGTCCAAACAGAAAAAATCATCCAGCGTGTCAACCTCTATTTGGCTTTGGGAGGAAACATGTAGCGGCATTAAACTTAACTAAACGCCTATTTTACCCCCTCATTCACTGTAAAATCTCTTTCAGCTTTTTTATGTATGCATCAGCATAGTGCTGCATGCCCAAATCCGTCGGGTGTGTTCCGTCCACAAAATCTTCATTCCCCAAGCCCATCTCTTCTTTCGAAAGCAAATACAAACCTTTCACGCCTGAATCCTTCAACGTCTGAAAGCAACTTGCTGCCCATTCATTCAAATTGGTATAGGCGCTCTTCCTATCTGGATCCATCCAACCGTCCGAATACCCCGCATGCTCTACCAGTAACACGGGCATTTTCGGATGAGCAGCCTTCAACGTCCTAACGGCCGCTAGGATTTTTGCTTTTACCACTTCTTCAGTAAATCCTCCCCATGGGCCAAGGTTGGGCAGACAATCCAATACAAATACCGCCGCATCAATCTGCTTCACATAATCCAACACTTCTGGCTCCAACCGCCCATTTCCAGAAAAGGCCAAATTGATCATGGGTACATCCAGGGACCGTCCTACGATATTGGTCCACGCCATGCCCGGTCGACTCGCACAGGCTCCTTGTGCAATGGATGTTCCATATACCACGATCGGTGCCGCTTCTCTTTTGGACATAAATGCAAACGTATCATCCTTCATCACTCCAACCTTAAGCGCACTCAGACTGTTGTAAAGGGGCAGGTACAATTGATATTCCCGATGAATTCCTGTGGCATTTGGCACGACAAAAGTATAGCTGACTTCCTCTGGTGAAAACCGATACTTTCCTCTCACCCATCTCCAGCTGCCCCTGTCGTCCCTCGCATAGAGGTCCAGTCCTGTCACCCCCGTAGAAGGCATATGGGGCATGGATAACCGGGAACCTGGTTTGAATTTAACGTGAACTTCAGCAGCATCTGAGGCAAACCTAATCAATAAACCAGCTGCATTCCGCGAAAGCCCCCAAACAGGCTCTCTTACCTGCGCTTTGGCATCGTCTGGCAACCGGTTAAACTCAATTCCCGACCAACCTTGTCCTTCGACGACTTCCTTTTCTGCCATTAAGGGATCAAACCACACAAGCTCCTGCGCGCACAAAAAAGTGTGTATCAGCACCAAGCTGAACATTAAAACAAACCGTTTCATTATTTATATATATTTTAGATTAACCTTTGCATGCTCTTTTCAAATATGGAATCAAAAATGGAAGTCTCTGAATAAGCACTGAACCTGCTGCCAAGCTGTTACCATTCCCTAAAACCCATTTGTAATGGGCCTATTCCAAATTTTAAAGCCTAAAACTACCATCTTCAAAAGATGTATGCAACCCTATTTGTACCACATCTATCTCAAAAAAATAGATACCCCATATTTATCTCAAGACCTTCCCCATAAAATCCCATTGTTCAAATGCCGGGGTTTTATGTTCCTCTTTAGCAATTTCATCAAGCCGTAAAATTATATCTTCATGCATGTCCGCTACATCTGTGGTCTCCTTAACATCGTTTTGAAGGTCGTATAACTCCCATTTGGCATCGGGATGTTGCTTTAAATTGGTTTTCACTCCCTTCCATTTCCCCATCCGAATGGCCAATTGGCCTCCCTTCTCTGGATATTCAAAATATAGGAATTCGTGAGGCTGTTGCGCTAAATGATCCCCCAACAATGTCGGAAGGAATGATACTCCATCCGTTTCGCCAGGTATAGCCGTTCCGGTAAGAGCTGCAAATGTAGCCATCACATCATATTGGGCAGAAACATGATCTGATTTGGTATTGGCGGGAACCTTTCCGGGCCATCTTGCGATCATCGGCATGCGAATTCCCCCTTCATAAACATCCATTTTAAGGCCCCTTAATCCAGCAGTGCTGTTAAAATAGCCCGCATCCACCCCACCATTGAAAGTAGGGCCATTGTCACTGGTAAAAATCACGAGTGTATTTTCATCCAATCCCTCTTCCTTTAACAGCTGAAGGATTTTACCTACTTCATTATCAAGGTAACTGATCATGGCAGCATAGGCGGATTTGGGAAATTCATGCGGAGCATAACCCTGCTGGCCCAAATACGGCTCCTCCTCAAAGCGACCCAAATAAGGTTTTACCGCTTCATCCGGAACCTGAAGGGAAACGTGTGGAATGGTATACGGTAAGTAAAGGAAAAAAGGCCCATCCTTATGGTTTCTGATAAACTGCGTCGCCTTTTCGGTCATGTGATCTACGGCATATTCATCTCCTTTATAGGCATCAAAGAATCCCTCGTCTCCGTATTTCAAACCACTCTTCGCAAAAGCAGTCATGGCCTGCACATTTGCTTCACTCCCACCTGCAGAAGGAGCATGAACGAAAATATAGGGATTTGAAAGACTGTCCCAATGATCGTTTTCCCACAGATGTGTAGGATAGTAATTGTGCGCTTGCCGTTGATCCAAGTATCCATAAAAATAGTCAAAGCCCTGCTGGTTCGGTGCTCCGGAATTGCCCGTCATGCCTAGTCCCCACTTTCCTATCGCCCCAGTCTTGTAACCCGCTTCTTGAAGTAACTTCCCTATGGTCAATGTTCCTTTTGGGAGAGGCTGTTGTCCATTTTCCACCTCATCGGTAAAGCTGGCCGGCATTACCGGTTTATTCCCTCTGATGTACGCATTGCCGGTGTGTAATCCTGTCATTAATCCGCATCGGGCTGGTGCACACACTGGCGATGATGTATAATGCTGCGTAAAAACCATCCCCTCCAAGGCCATTTTGTCCAGATGTGGCGTCTGGATCTTTTCCTGGCCATAAGCTCCAATTTCACCAAAGCCCAAATCATCGGCATAAATGTAAATGATATTGGGATGGGCATCCTCCATTAGGCGTTTATCTTTTCCCGACTGACAGCTTACCCCCCATATAAGTACCGAAAAAACACACACAAGCACTTGACTCTTCATAATCATTTCCTTTTGTTTTCAATAACTAAAAATAACAAATCATAATTATTTATTTTCGTTTAGGACAGAAAAAGCGAGTCTCAAGAATCAATCAATATTCTGTGGGCCATAAATTCCCCTATTTATCGTAACAATGAAAAGTCATTAAAGTACTAAGACTCAAAGCCATTATGATTGGATCATGCGTAAAAATTATGGGCATTTTACACCATAATGAAAATTAGCAGTTCCCCCAGAACAAACACTTTTAAACTATTAGTAAAGAGATGTCAGCCTGAATTAAAGGACTTCAAGGGGCTAAAAGCGATTTCCCTGATGGCTTTCAAGTGTGGCAAACGCCTTTGGTACTAATTTCGTGTAAAGGAGTTATCATCCGTGCCGCTGGCACTCCTTCGGGAGGTTGAGGAGCGCTTAAATTCCTGCGGATGAATCCGCAGGTTACAAAATTTATCGTGCCGCAGGCACTTTGCCGCGATTTGTACCTGGGAAATCGCAGTAGGCTATGGTGCCGAATGGCGGAATAGGCTGAAAGAATGAGTTGTTGATTTGGATCGTACAAGCCGTCGCAGCTATCTGCTCAGGTATAGTGGTTGGCTTGGTTGAGGTTAAACCCTGAATATGCG
>JGI2924J29684_1076610_pt1 | contig 10311 bp, 14 predicted proteins | sample BenlonsequencITS_FD_29684 | JGI IMG/M metagenome (IMG submission 29684)
TCTCTCTCTCTCTCTCTCGGTGGTCGGCGCCCAGTGCGGCCGACTCGGTAGCGACACTCGCGGTCGTTACCCAAGACTCACGTCCAAGTACAGCATGACGATCACCCCGGCCATGACGCCGAGGGTAGCGATCCGCTCGTGGCCGCGGGTGTGCGTCTCGGGGATGATCTCGTCGGAGATGACGAAGAGCATCGCGCCTGCGGCAAAGCCCATCGCGTAGGGGAGCAACGGCTCGACCGTGGCCACGGCGAGCGCGCCCAGCACGGCGAGGGGAATCTCGACGACACCGGATCGGAGCCCGGCGAAGACGGCGTAGATGCGTCGGTCCAGCCCCGCGTTGATGGCGGCGACGGAGACGGCGAGTCCCTCCGGAATGTTCTGGATACCGATCGCGAGCATGAGCGCGACCGCGTTCTCGACGTTGCCGGAGCCGAAGCCGACGCCGACGGCCAGCCCCTCGGGCATGTTGTGCAACGTGATGGCGAGGATGAACAGCACGACGGGGGCGAGGCGCTCCGAGCGCTCTGCGGCGGTTTCGCTCGCTCTCGATTCGGCCGGTTCTCCGGGGTCAGTTCCCTCGTCGGCGATCGGATCCCCGATGTCGGGCCGCCTGCTGCCCGTCAGGAGGTAGTGGGCGTGGGGGACGAGGATGTCCGCTCGATCGAGGAAAGCGACGCCGAGGGCGACCCCGACGAGGGTCGGAATCGGGTCACCGCCGGAGTACTGCTCGATGCCAGGGATGATGAGGCTCGTGAACGCCGCGGCGAGCATCACACCCGCGGCGAAGCCCAGCGCGCCGTCTAGCGCGCGTTCGGATGGGTCGCGCCAGACGAAGACGAGCGACGCGCCGAACAGGTTCAACGCGGCGATGACGAGGCCGCCGGCGAGTCCCTGCACGACGGGGTTCTCGCCGGTGAGGCCGACGAACGCGTCGACGAGGGCTAGCACGGTTGCCTCCCCTTCGTGGTCGTCGGTCCGATCACGGTGGTATCTCACGCTTACGATGGCCACCGGGAAATACGATCGGTCGATTCGCGCCACTGTCCGTCGTCGGTGTCGGTCTCGATCGAGAGAGACTCATCGGCACGGCACCAGCGCTTTATCACCAGTTTCGGTGTCTGTTCGGTATGAGTGCTCGATTCACTCGACGAGCGGTGTTACGAGCCGGGGCAGCGGTTGCAGCGGTGTCTCTCGCAGGTTGTGGCGGCGATGGCGGTGGACCGGGTGGTGGCGGCAACGGTGCGAGTAGCGTGACCGAACTCGAACCCGGCGCACAGATCGAGCTCGACGGCATCACGGCCGGGTGGGAAGGGCTCGCGCCGAGTGCGATCGAGGGGTCGACGAACCCGACGCTCTCGCTCGTCGAGGGCGAGACCTACGAGATCGGGTGGACGCAAGGTGACGGCGCCCAACACAACATCGCAATCCACGACGAGAGCGAGGCGGTCGTCGACGACCTCCAGACGGAGATCGTCACGGAACCGGGCGACGACCAGTGGCTCGAGTTCGAGGTCAGTAGCGAGATGGTGACCTACATCTGCGAGGTCCACCCGACCACGATGGTCGGCGACATCGAGCTTCGAAACGGGTAGGCCGCAGCCGTCCGCGCCAGGCGACACGAGACGTGGAGTAGACGGACGAGAGACGCTTCAGACGTGCGCGCCCGGCGGCACGAGGAGCACGTTTCCGTTCGCGCGAGCGACGATGTCCTCGGAGACGCTGCCGAGCAGCAGCCTGCGGAGTCGGCTGTGTCCGCGCGAGCCGACGAGGGTGGTCGACGGCTCGTAGTCGGCTTCGGCGGCCATGACCTCGTCGGCCGGGTCGCCCTCGCGAACCTCGGTCTCGACCTCGATGTCCCACGCTTCGAGCTGGGTCGCCAGTTCGTCGAGGCGCATCTCGGGGTTCGCGTCTTCCGGCAGGCCGGGATCCTTCGGGGTCTGTACGTGGACCAGCCTGGCCTCCTCGGTTGCGTTCTTGAGAACGGAGAACAATTCGAACGCGTGTTCGGCGTTCTCGGAGAAGTCAGTGGCGTAGAGCATCCGCTGGAACAGGTGCGACTCGAGCAGGTCGGGCTCGTCGGCCTCGCGCTCGACGCGGTTGACCAGCAGCGGCGTCTCCGTCGTCCGCGCGAGGTTGCGCGCGGTCGAGCCGATGACGCGGTTCTCGAGCGGGCTCTTCCCGCGCGACCCGACGACCGTCAGGCTCGCACCGATCGTCTCGGCGATGCCCGTGATGCGGCGGTGGGGCGTCCCGCGGACGACGTGGGTCTCGACGTCGAACCCGGCGTTCTCGATGACGGTGCTGTACCGGTCGAGGGCCTGTCGGCGTCGCTTCTCGAAGTCCATCCCGGGCATGCCCGCGTGGACGTTCGACGGGATGACGGTGACGAGGTGGATCTCTTCGATGCCGATGTTCCCGAGACACTCGAGGCAGGTTTCGTTCTCGATCGTGGCTTCGCTTGCGGCCGAGAGGTCCGTTGCGATGACTGCTTTCATATAGGTGTTCCTACGCACGCACGGTATAATATTGTTTGGATAGATCAATACCGGTACCCGTCGGGACGGCGCCGACGTGGCCGCGGCGGTCGGAACGGTCGAACGGCGGGCGTCCCCATCGCGCGTCGGTCGTGGGCGTTGCTACGCCCGCGCGTGGATCGGATCCGTGGACTTCGGAGCCGAAGGTATCGCGCGTGCTCCGGTGCCTCCGATTCGGGACCACCACGGGCACAGTATTCGGCGACTGTCACGTTTGCCCGCGCGCCTGCTCGCTCGTGGATCCGGCGGAGAGGCGCTATATTTAGAGAACCCACGGGAATATTCTCGTCGGTTAGCGATCACATACTCTGCAGTAATATTGTGTGGCTATCCCAAAAGCGTTATACGTGTTCTTGGGGTACGGTGAGGTGAGCAGAATCCCATGATTCACGCACAACCGAAAGACGAGTCGGGTCGATACCATGATTGAGCTAACCGCACTTTCACCGGAAGTACAGGCGGCCGTCCTCGTGGGCGCTGTCCTCGTCGAGGCCATCGTCCTCTACGGCGGCTACGGGCTCCTCGAACGAGTCGCAGCACCACCAGTCATCAAAGCGATCAAGAGTACATAGATGGAGCTATTCGGAATCGCGCTCACGATGATCATCCTCTTCGTGAGCTTCGGCTTTATGGTCGGCGTCCTGTTCGGCTTCTTCGGGATGGGTGGATCCTTCCTCGTCACGCCCGCGCTGCTCGTGATGGGGTACCCCGCCCGCGTCGCCGTCGGGAGCGGGATGGCGTTCGTCTTCGGGACGGCCGTCATCGCGACGCTGAAACACCACGACCTCGGACAGGTCGATTACAAGTTGGGCGGGTTGATGATCGTCGGGACCACGGTCGGCATCGAGGTCGGGCGAATCGGGGTGTTCTACCTCGAGGATCTCGGCCTCGCGGGCGGGGTCATCGGCGTCACCTACGTCCTCCTGCTTGGCTCGATCGGCGTGTTCGTTACCCGTAACGCCCTCAAAAACGACGGGAGCGACGATGGCGGCGGCGGTCACCACGATGCCGCAGACGGGGAGATCGATCCCGACGCCATCCCGGACATCGCGAAGAAGATCCAGTCCTACCGCGTCCCGCCAATGATGACGATCGCCGGCGGGATCCAGGTTTCCCTGTGGATGGTCCTGGGCGTCGCGTTCGCCACGGGGCTACTCTCGGGCTTCCTCGGCGTCGGCGGCGGCTTCATCCGCATGCCCGCGATGTTCTACCTGATCGGTGTTCCCGTCCCGGTGGCCGTGGGGACCGACCTGTTCGAGATCGTCTTCTCGGGCGGGATCGGATCCTTCCTCTACGGGATGGAAGGCGGCGTCGACCTCTCGATCGTCGCCCCGCTGCTGGCCGGGAGCGCACTCGGCGCACGGATCGGCTCGGCCGCGACCAGCATCGTCAACGAGGACGACATCAAGATCTACTTCGGACTGATGCTCCTGGGTGGATCGATCGCCGTCGCCTTCCAGCAGGCTGGCGACTACTTCGCCGTTGAACTGCTGAACACGGTCGGGTTCGCCCTGATCCTACTCTCGGCGTTCATGGTCGGCGGCGCCGTGATCTACAGCACGATCGCGACCATGCGGGCGAACGAACGATCGACCGCGCCCGCCGCGGACTAAGCGGTTTCGGCTCGTCGCGCGACGGTCCGTTTCTCGTCGCCGACGCATTCTATTCGAACCGAACGCGCCGGCGTCGCCGGTCGCGGCGCGGTTTCACGCACATATTTTCGTCGGCGTTTCCTTCCCCGCCAGCGGCGGGCCCGCCACGCGGCGACGAACCCGGGACGGCTACGGCGATCGACTCCGAGTTCCGTCCGATCCAACCCGGTAATTTCCGCGGAGAGCTGGTCTCGACCGGTTCAGCGAGATTGTACAATATACGCACAACCCTTTTATCGCTGTGGCCCCACCCTTCAGGTAGAAAATGGCACAGTCGATGGCGGAACAGCTTCAGCAGGACATGGAGTGTGAGGGCCTGCTGGAGTGTATCCACGGACTCAAGCAACTCGACAAGGACTGTTTCAGGGCGGTCGTCGAGAGCGACGAACCGCTGACGATCGACGAGATCGCCGACGACGTCGACCGCGAACGCTCGACGGCGTACCGGTCGATCCAGCGACTCCTCCAGAGTGGCTTCATCCAGAAAGAACAGATCAACTACGAGCAAGGCGGCTACTACCACGTCTACCGGCCCACCGATCCCGACCAGATCGCGAGCGACATGCAGCGCAAGTTGAACGACTGGTACGCGAAGATGGGCCAGCTCATCCAGGAGTTCGAGAACAAGTACGACGCCCCCGAAGACATCGCCGTCGCCGACAGCTAGGCCACGATGTCCGATCCTGCTCCCAGGTCCGATCCAGTTTCCGCGCCCAGTGCAGCGAGTTCGACCGACGACGAGACAGTTCGCGTCTGGCTCGTCGAGCGAACCTACTCCGACGACGAGCAGAACCTGATCATCCTCGTCTACGCGACCCCCGACGGCGAACGCTACTTCCGCAAGGAGCGCGCGTTGACGAGCAGTACCGATATCCGCGAGACGACGGCCGCCCTCGACGTGGCGGCCGACGACCTCGGAACCGTCCGGGACGACGAGCGTGAGCGCTACGCGGTCGAGGCGACGCGCATGGCCGACGAACACGACCCTGACGACGCGATCTGACGCCGTCTCTCGCTTCTCCGACTGCCTGCTAGTTACATCCCCGTCGCCGTGGTTCGACCCCCATGACGTCAGGAACCGAAGCGGTCGACTTCCTCGTCGTCGGCTCTGGATCCGGGCTCGACGTGGCGAACGCTGTGGCGAACCAGGACCAATCGGTCGCCGTCGTCGAGAAGGACCCGCTCGGGGGAACCTGTCTCAACCGGGGCTGTATCCCCTCGAAACGGCTGCTGTATCACGCGACCGTGCGCCAGACGATCGACCGCGCGGAGGCGTTCGGGATCCACGCCGACGTCACCGGCGTCGATTTCGCCGAGATCGTCCGCGAAGTGAACGACGACGTCTCGGGCAGCGCCGAGTCGATCCGCCGCGGACTGCGCTCGTCGAACCGCCACACCCTGTTCGAGGGGATGGGCCAGTTCGTCGACGACCACACGATCGAGCTCGTCGAGGGACGAGACGCCGGCGAGCGCGTCCGCGCGGAGACCATCCTCCTCGCCGCCGGGTCGCGACCGTCGATTCCTGACATCGAGGGAATCGAGGACGTCCCGTACCTGACGAGTCGGGAGGGCCTGCAACTCGAATCGCCGCCCGGGCACCTCGTGATAATCGGCGGCGGGTACGTTGCGGCCGAACTCGCGCACTTCTTCGGCACCTTCGGCAGCGACGTAACCATCGTCGGTCGTCGGCCCCGGCTGTTGCCACACGCGGACGAACCCGTCGGTATCTCGTTCACCGAGCGCTACAGAGACCGATTCGACGTTCACGTCGGCTACGAAGCCGTCACCGTCTCGGGGGACGACGACGCGGTCACCGTCGAGGCCCGACCCTACCCGCCCGCGTGGGACGACGTCTCCGAACTCGACGACGTGACCGTCACCGGCGACACGCTCCTCGTCGCGGCGGGCCGCCGACCCAACTCGGACACGCTTGCGCTCGACGTCCCGGGCGTCGAGACCGACGAGCAGGGGTTCATCGAGACGGACGAGTACCTCCGGACCACGGCCGACGACGTCTGGGCACTCGGGGACATCGTCGGCGAGTACCTGCTGAAACACAACGCCAACCACGAGGCCAGAACCGTCGTCGGGAACGTTCTCGGCGACGACCTCGACCCGATCGACTACACGGCGATCCCCTACGCCGTGTTCGCCTCGCCGGAGGTCGCCGGCGTCGGGACGACCGAACAGGCACTGGTCGCGGCCGACCGCGAGTACGCCACGACCAGCTACGACTACGCGGACACGGCCCGTGGGACGGCCATGAACGCCGAGGGCTTCGTTCGAGTCCTGATCGATCCCGACGGGACCATCCTCGGGTGTCACATCGTCGGACCCGACGCCTCCTCGCTGATTCAGGAAGTCGTCGTCGCCATGAAAGCCGGATCGGGGACCGTCCACGACATCCGCGAGTCGGTTCACATCCACCCTGCGCTCCCCGAGGTCGTCGACCGCGCGTTCTCGAGCCAGTTCGTCCTGGCCGGGCACGATCACGAACACGATCATAGCCATGGTGGCGGCCACGAACACGACCACAGCAACGGTGACGAGCACGAGCACAGCCACGATCACGATCGCAGTCACGACCACGATCATAGCCACGGTGACGGCGACGGTCACGGGGGCGACGAGCGCGACACCGGGGCCGACGGCGGGTAGTCGTCCAGATCGTGTCGGCGGCGCCCCTATCCGGCCGAATCAGGAACGGAGCGAGAGCAACACGAGCACCATGCCGCTCGAGACGATCGCCGCCTGAATGAGGCCGGCCGAGGCGAGCGAGGTGTCGAACGCGAGGTGGATGAGTCCCTCGCAGATTGCACCCGCACCGATGAAGACGAAGCCGGCGGCGACGTACAGCATCGGTTGCTCCCCGCTTCGGCGGTAGCCGTGGTAAGCCAGCGCGGCAACGACGAGGCTCAGGACGAAGGTGAGCGACTTCGCGACGAGGACGGGTGTTTCGATCATGAGCACTCCTTACGGCGTTTCGTCACGAAGGTCGGTCCAGAGGTCGGTGAACGAATCGGCGAGGTCGTCGGCCGTCTCCACGGTGACCTGGAACTCACCGTCGGCGAGATCGATGGCCAGTCCCTCCAGAGCGGTCTCGTACTCCCGTCGGTGCGCACCGTCCGGCCCGATGGTCGTTCGCTCGTCGATCAGATCGTGTTCGTCGAGCATCGAGAGCCGCCGGTAGATCGTCGACAGTGAGGCGTCGCAGGCGTCGCTGAGTGCCTTCGCCGTCTTCGGCGACCCGTCCGCGGCGGCGAGCATCCGGCGGGCGTAGTCGTCCGCGAGGACGTCGAAGAGCGCCGCCGGATCGGGCTCTCTGGCCATAGTCACTTCGTGGATCTCCGGCCAAAAGTACCCGCCGATCTCCCCTCTAGCGCACTCGCGTTTTCCTGATGCGGACGGAGCAGCCCTGCGTTCTCCGGATGCGGACTGTCCACAATACCTATGGGATTCGCTCGCCTGATCCGAGATATGGACGACGAGTCCGCGTCGCGACGATCGATCGTCGGCCTCGGCGCCCTGGCGAGTTTTTGCTGTCTCGGGCCCGGTGGGGCTGCGATCGCCGGTGGCACGGCCGCGACGTCGGGCGGTGCGGCCGTCGGTATGGGTGCCGGCATCGTCGAGGCACTCTTCGTCGGACTCGCAATCTTGGTCGTCGGCGCCATCGTGCGCTGGCGCACCGGCTGTGCGTCTTGCGAGTCCCGAAACGCGTGAGCGGGACTGGTCGCGGACCGCTCACTCGATCGAGCAGGCGAGACACGATCGGCGGTTCCGGACGTAGATCAACCCGCCCAGCATCGCCACCGAGACGAGCCCGAGAATGGGCCGTAGCGGGTCGAAGTAGGTCATCAGCGCCGAGGAACTGAACAGCGCGAGCAGGAAGACGTTACAGATCGGGCAGCCGACGGCGAGGAACCCGCCGACGAGGCCGCCGATCGCCCACCGGTCCTCGCCGGCAGCGTCGGCGGACCCGGGGATCGCGGTCGCCAGCCGCTGGGCGACGTAGACGCCCGCGAGGATCGCCGTCACGGTGAGGAGCAGGTAGTCGACCGGCGTTCGCGGGACCATCCGGACGTACAGCGGGTTCTCGATCAGCCCCGTTACGACACCGAACAGTGCGAAGACCCCGACGGCGGCGAGGGCACCCCAGCCGATCGCTCGTCGGTTCGTTCGAGCGAGGCGGACGCTCCAGCGCAGCCGGGAGCCGATGCCACTCATCCGTCGGTCACCCCCGGCGAGACGACACAGCGTTCCGGGTGCCCGGCTCGTCCGAGGAAGAAGAGGAGGAGTGCGAGCCCACCGATCCGCACGAGTGCGCCGTCGTAGGGAAGCACGGCGAGGCCGCCGGCGAATCCCAGAAAGCCGAGCAGTCCCGCCCCGCAACTCGCACAGCCGGAGGCGAGCAGCCCGGGGAGGACGCCGGTGAGATCCGTCAGGCCGCCGAGACCCACGAGCCGAAGCTGGGCGACGGCGTTGACGACGGCGACGCCGGTGAGCAGCGCGTAGGAGACGACGATCCCGAGCCCGACGGCACCGTCGGTTCGATAGATCGTGTCCGTCAGGTCGACGATGACGGTGTCGAACCAGTGGATCCCGTCGCCGAGCATCTGCAGGGTGTACTCGGGCATCGACGCCAGCACGAGGAGCACGTACGTCGCACCCGTCACGCCGACGAGCCCGATCGTGCCGGGCCACGACTCGAAGGGGTAGGTGACGGCTTCGACCAGATTTCGCGCGGCTGTCGACGCCCACCGACGCGTGCGACCGATACGGTCCATCGTCCGACAGTGAGGGCTGGCGGGGACAAAACTGCCTGCCTCGATTTGCCGAGTCAGCGAAACGCCCCACTCGTTTACCGTCCCTGTTTCGAAGGTTGCAGCTAGCTAGATGGCGCTCGATTCGAAATCCAGGCGCGCGGTCGTGGCCGGTGGTGTGCTCGCCCTCGGCGGGAGCGGTCTCTTTCTCGCGAGTTCCGGCGAGGAGGACGCCGCTTCCGACCCGATCTCACCGACGATGCACGGGAGCGAGGAAACCACGCCGGTCGGTGTCGATCTGACGGGCAAGCCGATCCTCGGCCAGCCGGACGCGTCGCTCGAACTGTACTACTGGACCGACTTCCAGTGTCCGTTCTGTGAGACGTTCGAACGGGAGACGCTTCCCGACCTGGTCAGGTCCCACGTCGAGTCAGGGCAGGTTCGCATCGTGTTCGTCCCGATCGCGGTCTTCGGCGAGGACTCGTTGACGGCGGCGATCGCTGCACGCTGCGTCTGGGAACACGTGCGCGAAGACGACCCTGCCGCCTACTGGGACTGGCACGAGGCGATCTTCGCTCGACAGGACGGGAAGAACACCGGCTGGGCGGACGCCGGAAACCTCGTCTCGTACACACGCGAGGTCGACGGCGTCGACGCCGATCGACTGCAGACCTGCCTCGCCGACGACCGGGCCCGGTACCAGTCGATGGTCGAATCGGACGTCGAGTTCGCCGCGTCGTTCGGCGTGTCCGGGACCCCGTCGTTCCTGGTGTCGAACGCCGATACCCGTGAACAGAGTTTTCTCGTCGGTGCCCAACCCCTGGAGCGATTTACCGCGGCGATCGACGACGTCGAGTCGTGAGGCGGCGGGTGATAGCTTCGTGAAGTGGTGATGATGGCTGCGTGAAGTGGTGGTAATGGCTGCATGAGGTGGTGATGATGGCTTGCAGACCCACGTTCGGGGTTGATCCACGCTCGTGCTGTCCTCCAACCCGATGTCGACCGATCGATCCGAGGAAACGTGGCTGGGCGTTCGCGAGCGGGCGGCACCGTCGATCCGGGCAGGGATCGTCCTCGGCGTCGGTCTCGGCGGCTTCTTCGACGGGATCGTCCTCCATCAGGTGCTGCAGGTCCACCACATGGTGTCGTCACGCGTCGCCCCAACCGACGTGGCGGGGCTCGAAGTGAACGTCCTCGCCGATGGGCTTTTCCACGTCGGCACGTACCTGTTCACGATCGTCGGGGTCGTCCTGCTCTCTCGCGCCTGGCGGCACTCGGATGTCTCGGTGACCGGGCGAACACTCCTCGGCTCCGTGCTGATGGGCTTCGGCCTCTTCAACCTCGTCGAGGGGGTCGTCGACCACC
>JGI2924J29684_1076609_pt1 | contig 10307 bp, 9 predicted proteins | sample BenlonsequencITS_FD_29684 | JGI IMG/M metagenome (IMG submission 29684)
GCGGAAATCTCTGGGATGCTGAAAAAAGCTCCCGGCTCTAAGTTGACTATCTTGGGTTAACTTGGATGCCCCTCACTTTAGTGCACTTTAGTGAGGGGAGGAGGTCACCATGATTCTATAAGTTATCATCATTCGACACGATATCTGAAGGTATTATGTCCGGAATCGTCTAAGATAAAGATGATCTGCCAGTGACTCTGACCAGGGGGTATATCTATGGTAAATGAGGAGCGGACCAAGGAGCAATTAATCAATGAGTTAAAGGCAATGCGCCAACGGGTTGCGGAATTGGAAGCATCCGAAGCAAAACTTAAAAATAGCCTTAAAGAGTTAAACAAGGTTAAAGAAAATTATCAGATGCTGGTGGATAGTCAAATTACTCTGATAGTAAAATTCGACTTTAATGGTAAAATTTTATTTGTTAATAAAACTTACTGTCAAACCTTTGGCAAGGAAGAATCGGAGCTTTTGGGCGCCTCCTTTGTGCCATTGGTACACGTGGATGACAGGGAAGCCACTCTAAAGGCCATGGAAAATTTATATAGACCTCCTTATTGCAGCTATGTCGAACAAAGGGCGATGACCAAAGACGGCTGGAGATGGATTGGTTGGACCGGTAAAGCAATTTCGGATGAGCATAATCAGATAACAGCAATTGTAGCTGTGGGCAAGGATATCACTGAGCGTAAATGCGCAGAAAAGGCTTTGGAAGAGGCCAATCAACAACTGATGGATATCATTGAATTTTTGCCGGATGCCACCTTTGTTGTTGACAGGGATAAAAAGGTCATTGCTTGGAATCGTGCTATTGAGGAAATGACTGGAGTGCATAAAAAAGATATTATTGGTAAGGGGAATTGTGCTTACTCAATACCCTTTTACGGGAAGCCAAGGCCGACTTTGGTGGATTTAATTGAACAAGACGAAACTCAGATCCAAATGTACTATAAGAGTGTGCAAAGAAATAATAAAACCCTTTACACCGAGGTTTATATTCCACCCCCGTTTAACGGCAGCGGGGCAACTTTATGGGTTAAGACTTCTCCGCTTTATGATACCGCCGGTAACATTTGTGGTGCTATTGAATCCATCCGTGATATAACCGACCGCAATAAAATGGCGGAGGAGTTGAATAAATACCGTAAACACCTTGAGACGATGGTAAATAAACGAACTGCCATGCTGCAAAATGCCATGGTGCAACTACAACAAGAAGTTGCCGAGCGTGAGCTGGCAGAGGAGGCCCTGCGCCAAAGTGAACTGCAATTGCGCCGCATTACTGATAACATGCTGGATGTAATCGGTATGGTTAATACGCAAGGAATCATTCATTACCAAAGCCCATCCTGCAAAGATGTTTTGGGCTATGAGCCGGAACAAATGGTGGGAAAGTCTAAAATGGACTTTGTGCACCCTGACGATCTTAAACAGGTACATACTGCCTGGAAGCAGTGTATCAATACGTTATCAAGTAATAAAATAGAGTTTCGTCACCGGCAAGCCAACGGTCAATATATTTGGGTGGAAACATCCTGTAAACCAATCAGCAACGAAAATGGTCTGGTTGCTGAGGCTGTGTTGTGCAGCAGAGACATCACCGAACGCAAGAATGCAGAGCATATGCTGCGCCTTTCAGAGGAACGGTTCGCCAAATCCTTTAATGCCAGCCCTAATATTATGAGTATCAGGACATTGGCTGACGGACGTTATATTTTCGTTAATGATAGTTTTGTTAAGCAAACCGGTTACCAGCATGAAGAGATTATCGGCCGTACGACGGAAGAACTGAATATTTACGTTGACTCTAAGGAATATGCCAGGATGATGGAATCATTTACCAAACAGGGATTCGTCCACAATTATAAGCAAAAATTCCACAAAAAGTCAGGGGATATTCGTCTGGGTTTAATATCTATAGAGTTAATGGAGCTTAACGGGGAGAAATGTATATTATCTAATGTTACGGATATTACTGAATTCGACCGCTTGGACCGGCAGATGGCCCGCCTGGACAGGCTTAATCTAATCGGTGAAATGGCTGCCGGCATTGGGCATGAAATCAGAAATCCAATGACCGGCGTACGTGGACTGCTGCAAATACTTAATAGCAAGGATGATTTTAACGGGTACAGGGATTATTTTAATGTCATGATTGAAGAACTTGACAGAGCTAATTCCATAATTACTTACTTTTTATCGCTGGCCAAAAATAAACCTGTGGATAAGGTTAGTCAAAGTCTAAATAATATAATAGAAACTATATCTCCACTAATCCAGGCGGGTGCCAATGAAGCTAACAAATATATAAACATCGAACTTCGAGATATTCCAAATTTATTGCTGGATGAAAAAGAAATGCGCCAGCTTATTATTAACTTGGTCCACAATGGGCTGGAAGCTATGGCCTTAGGTGGAATACTTACTGTAAAAACGTATACTGACCGCCGGGATGTGGTTTTGGCCGTTCAAGACCAGGGCCAGGGAATTAAGTCGGATGTATTGGAAAAATTAGGTACACCGTTTATTACTACTAAGGATAACGGAACAGGCTTAGGGCTGGCAGTTTGTTACAGCATCGCTGAAAGACATCAGGCCAAGATCGAAGTAGATACCGGCCCTTATGGTAGTACTTTCTTTGTGCGTTTCAAACAATAATAAATGCACAGCAGTGGCTTCTAATGTAATTCGCAATCAGAGGGTATAAGTCCTCCGCAAAGACATCGTTCAATCCATTAATACCTGTTAATAATATATAGCATCTGTATCAGTGACATTTAATGCCGAAAATATATCAAACAGCATGGTATCCAGCACTACACTTACTATTTCAGGGTCGAATTGAACCCCGCTGAAAATTTTTAACTGATCAACCACCTTTGGCAAATCCAGTGCTTTTCGATATATGTAGTATGTTATTTAACGATATATAATCCATTAGGCTATTTTTGTTTATCTCGTTCATTATATGTATAAACACCCCATCCATAAAGAAAAGGCCTGTTAGAAGAAACTAAACAGGCAGAACATAAAAAATCCGGCAGCCTGACTGTCATAGCCCTTTCAAAAACCTTAGACTCATGGCTTTGCGTCCCTGTCTTTCAACAGGTTTGCCTTTTCAGAAATTATTTATCTTATATGAATGAAACCTGGTTTTTACCGCTTTCTTTACTGATTTATAACGCCTTATCCGCAATGTTTACCAATTTACCCACAGTTTTAGCGTCTTCAGGGAAACTGGATACTCCAATGCTTACAGTTACCGGCCTGCGATTGCCATCCTTATCCATAAAACTTTCCGAGCCAATGGACTCCCTGATACGATCGGCTATTTTGCAGGCGGCTTTTTTAGCGACTCCTATCAACAACACTGCAAATTCTTCTCCACCATAACGTGCTATGATATCTTCATCCCTGGTGCATGATCTTAATATACCGGCAATAATCTTCAACAGTTTATCTCCGGCAACGTGCCCATAGGTATCATTATAATTTTTAAAATTATCGATATCGATCATGAGCAGGGAAACAGGCATTTCATGATGTATGGACCAATCAAGTTCTCTCCTAAAACGTTCATAGAAATAGCGGTGATTGAAAACGCCGGTTAAACCGTCGGTGATAGCCGTCTTTTTCACATATTCATAATCAGTGGCATTCTTAATAGCTATGGCCACGTGGGAAGCCACTATAGAAAGCATTTTGAGCAATTCATCAATGATTTCCTTTTTTTGATCGGTAGTTACGCTTAATATGCCGAGAATCCGGCTCTCCACCAGCATGGGCACAGCCAATAGCATACCTGTTCCGGAAAAAGCAGAGTCCCAAGCCTGGGTTTTCAAGTCAATCACCTGGTTTTCCTTCTTGTTTAATACCAGTTGGTTAACTTGCTGTAGAATGTTGCGCTTGGCTTCTACCTGACCGATAATACTTTCGTAGTGTTTAATTAATACCAAATCGGTGGATTGATTATCCATCAAATAAATATAACAATCCTCGTAGTCGATAATTTCCCTGACACAGATCAAAATTTGATCCAATAAATTATTAAAGTTTAGATCAGAGTTTATGATTTTGCTTATTTTATGTAACGTTCCCAGCTCCAATACTTTTCTGTCCAGCTCTTCGTTTATTGAAGCCAGCCTTTGGGTGATAAATTCAATTTCATCCACATAAACCTGCAGCCGCTTATAGGCTACTTGCATAGACATGGCCTGCAGCAAATTATCCTTAAGGTCCAGGTATTCTTTATAGGCATTACCGTAAAAGGTCATAATTTCAATCAATAAATTAAAAGATTTATAGATTTTTGGTACCCATTCACTATAGGGATAGGATTGCAGCACTTCCTTAAAAGATTTTAAATGTGTCTCTATAATTTCCTCAGGCCTGATACCATTATTTACTAATTTTTTACTGAATAGAGAGGCCTGGTACAAACAAGACTCGCTTTCGTCCTCCAAAAAATTTTTAAGGATTTTAACGTATTGCTCATCGAAGTCTTTATGCAAAAGAACCCCCTCCCTTTTTTGTATTGTTATTCTATTTTAATAACCATAATTGTCCGGTCGTCATTTTTCATATATTCTTTTTCAATTTTATGGGCCATATCCCCGGGGTCTTGCAGCAACAAACTGTTTTGTTTTAAAAAGTTACGTGATATACCATCAGAAAAGATATAAATATAATTAACACTTTGAACCGTTCCTTTATTAACATAAGGTAAATGGGGTATGGCACGGCCGAGCGTGCCGTTATTGTTAACTAAACCTACGGGCTTGTCCCCCTGTATATAACCTTCGACATTGCCGATGCCGATATATTCAAATGCGCCTGAAACAAGGTTCAACCGCAATACACTTGCCGCAGCACCGCGTTCGCCTTTAACATAAAGGTGACAATTTAACAACAAATCTTTGACATTTAAATGAGTATGTTCTTTAAAAAAGCCAGTTATCCTGTCAACAGCTCGAAAGGCATCTGCTCCACTGCCCAAACCGTCCATAACGGCAAACAATGCATAATCATTCTTGACAAAGGCCAGGTAAGCGTCACCGTTCAAATCACCCTGATGCTTGGGCAGCGAGACCACCCCATAATCTATCTTAACCATTTACGCACAATCACCTGTGTCCCTTCGCCGAGGCTCGACTTGATACTAAATTCATCCATTAACCTTTTGGTGCCGGGAAGCCCGGTACCCAGACCCCGGGAAGTGGTATAGCCATCTTGCATGGCCAGTTTAATATCAACAATCCCGGGTCCATCATCCGAAGCCAATATTTCAATACCTTTTCGTAAACCATTGTTAATTACCCTAAGATATATAGAGCCTTCCCCTGCATAGAGAACAATATTACGGGCCAGTTCAGAGATAGCGGTGGTGATCCTGGTTTGGTCCACTAGCCCAAAGCCCATCGATTTGGAGACATTTCGCACTGCCTGCCTGGCTGCGACGATATCAAAATCATTTTTAAGATATACATTTATTTCTTGCATGCTTTCCATATTTTACACTCCTTACTTACACGAAGCACGAAGAAGATCAATACCTTTTTGTAAATTCAGTATACCACCCAGGGTAATGCCCAATTCTATCAAGGTAATTGCCACACCAGGCTGTATGCCGGTTACCACCACATCAACACCCATCAGCTTGGACATGGAAGAAATATCCCCTAGTACTTTTGCCACAAAGCTGTCTACAATTTCCACCGCTGTCAGGTCTACCAGTACTCCCACGGGTTCCTGCTGTGATATGTCCCTGGCCAGGCTTTCCTGAAGATCAAGGGCTGCTGTGTCGGATAAGCTGCCCTGTATGGATACTACCAAGCAGTTGTCTATTTTTAAAATAGGAATTTCCATGGATTATATACACCTACCTTTTTGCATGGCGTTTATTTCCAAGCCAATCATACCAAGTGCTGTTTCCAAACCTTTTTTCAAGTTTGTATTGGTGATGATTTCATTAAATAAATTTACATCCAGCTTAATAATGGTTTGGGCCATATCAGGGCTGATACCCACTAAAATACAAGTGCTGCCCAATAACCTGGATGCCTTGGCGGCATTAAGCAAGTTTTGGGCGACGGCTGTATCGATTATCGGCACCCCGGTGACATCAATGATTACAATTTCCGCCTGCTGGGAAACTATGGCGTTTAATAAATGCTCTATTATTTGCTTTGCTCGAAAGGTATCGACAGTACCAACCAGAGGTACCACCACAATTTTATCGAAAAGCGGTATTATTGGAGTTGACAACTCGTTGAGAGCCTGCTGCTGCTTGATTATTGTATTCTCCCGTACCTCCATGTACACCTTGGCCATGCGAACCCTGGATTCGCCGATAATATTGGTTAATATCTTCAAGTACTTGATTATCTTGTCCGGTTGGTCATAAAATTCACGCTCAAGTACGTCTATTAACTTATCACGTAATATCGTCATTACTTTTTGAATATCATTAATGCTGTAGCCTTCGCTGACTTTATGACAGATTAAATCGTAAAAAAAATTAATAAAGTCCTCATCTACACCTGATTTAATTGCTAATACCAATTGGTGGACCAATTCGCGCATTTGATGCCTCAAGTCAGAGTATTCAATCTCATTAATTAAAGGAATATCTAAATTCTTTAATACCGTCGCTGTTTCATGTGCAATTTCTTCAACATTATTAGTTAAGGTTTGGGTCAATCCCATTTGCCTACCTCCTGGATATCATTATATGGAATGTTTAGCCTATGCCGCCAGTTTGTTGATTTTGTATATAGCACTAAATGTTGACCCTATTATAATCCAAGATTTGGCTAAATTCGTCTTTTCGGAAGCATTGAAAAAAGAGGGTGAACCAAAAAGCAAAGGAAGCCAAGGCCTGCGGGCTTAATTTTTTTGTCAAGTTTTTGCGAATATGTGTTGTGTAAATATGTGCAATGAGATAGAATAGCAGAATAAAGGGGCTACGCATATGTATCTACGAAAAACCTACTCGAAGCAGACAGGCAGGACATATTTGTCCATAGTGCAGGGGTACCGGAACAAGGAAGGAAAGTCAAAACAAAAAACGGTTCAAAAGGTTGGTTATCTTGATGAATTAAAAAAGGAATATGACGACCCCGTTGCCCACTTCACAGCAGTTGCGGCAGCAATGGATAAGGAGCGCCAGGCAGCAAAGAGCGTGACCATCACCATTGACATGACCGGCCAAATTGACCGCAATAACGCAAACCGCAAAAACTACGGGTATATCATTTTCAGCGAGATATATCACGAGCTAGAAATAGATATATTCCTAAAAAATGCACGCAGGCACGAAAACTTCATTTTCAACACAGACGCAATTATGCGCCTGCTTGTATACACAAGACTTTTATACCCCGGCTCAAAAAGGGCGTCGGTACTAAACAAAAAACGTTTCTTTGACAATTTCAAGTTCTCGCTTGACGATGTCTATGACGCGCTTACGCACTTCGACAAGATGTCTGGCGCATTGCAGCAGCATCTTCACGAAATAGTTACAGCGCACTATGGGCGGGATACTGACCTTGTCTACTATGATGTCACAAACTATTACTTCGAAATAGACAGGCAGGACGATCTGCGAAAGAAAGGGCCATCGAAGGAACATAGGAAAGACCCTATTGTCCAAATGGGCCTGCTGCTTGACAAGCTCGGTCTGCCTATATCATATAAACTGTTCCCCGGAAACACGCACGATTCACAAACGCTTATGCCAGTCCTGACAGAAGTGAAGAAAAAATTCGGCGTACGGCGGATAATAACAGTCGCGGACAAAGGGCTTAACAGCGGGGACAATATAGCTTACAGCACTGTACTTGGGGATGGGTATATTTACAGCAAAAGCGTCAGGGGCGCAAGCGAAGATTTCAAGCAGTGGGTGCTTGACGAAACAGGGTACCGGCAACTCACGGACAGTTATAAGTTAAAGTCCAAGCTTGTCCCTGATGCAGAAATCAATGTGACGGTGAAGCAAATCGGGAAGAAAAAAATCAAAAAGAAAGAAACCGTAGAACAGAAATGGATTGTATTCTACAGTGAAAAATATGCCGCTAGGGCAAAGCATAAACGGGAAGAAGCGATTGCCAAGGCAGTCAGGATGATAGAAAACCCTGCAAAATACCGGCGTACATTTGACTACGGTGCCGCCGGATATATTGAAAACCTCAAAATCGACAAAGAAACCGGGGAAATAATGAACACAGAAGACACCCTTGTGCTTGACACCAGGAAGATTGAGGACGAGGAAAAATATGACGGATATTATGCCATTGTGACCAGCGAGCTTGACGATGCAGATGAACATATCATTGAAATGTACAGGGGGCTATGGCGCATAGAAGAATCGTTCAAAGTAACTAAGAGCGTCCTCGGTACAAGGCCGGTATATCTTCGTACCAATGAACATATTAATGCGCATTTCCTCATCTGTTTTATCGCCCTTTTGATTGCAAGAATCGTTGAAATGAGACTCGGCGGCAAATATACCATATCCAAAATAACAGAAACTCTGCAGAATGTAGCATGCAGTCACCTGGATCAAAATTTATGGTTGTTTGATTTTGCCGACGAGGTCACGGATGAGTGCAATGCTGTTTTCGGTACGGATTTTGGCAGAAAAGCCATGACACTTCAAGAAATCAAAAAAAATTTCGGGAAAACCAAAAAACACTAAAATTACACTACAACTCCTCGCAAAATAACAAGTCCGCAAGTCCTTGTAATTACATGGCTTGCGGACTATTTGGTTATTTTTGGCTTCCGAAAATAAGTATAGCACTAAATGTTGACCCTATTATAATCCAAGATTTGGCTAAATTCTATCATAATACACTTAAAATAGCTACTTATTGTTTTTTAAAAGCGGATCTAAGCTAAATAAGTCATAAAATATCATAAAAGCTCTAATTAAGTTTAAAAGATTATTAATGGATTTTTTCAATGTTTATGTAATTTTTTTGGGTAAGAATAAAGAGGAGAATAACAGCTCATAAAGAATATTACGGTATTTGAATTAGGAGGTGAATTAGGAGGGAGGGTTAGACCAAATAGCGCGTTTGTAGCTGTATAAAATAATTTAAGGGAGGTAAGGAAATGTTTCAGAGTAAATGGATTTTATGCATAACCTTTGTTGCTCTTTTCTGTCTGCTGCTGGCCGTGCCGGCGTTTGCCGCCCAGAGCAATGCTGTAATCTCAGCCGGGGAACTTAACGGTTTTGTAGATAGTGAAGGCGTGGTTATTATTGATGTCAGGGCTGCTGATGCATATGGTGCGGGGCATATCCCGGGGGCTGTGTCGGTACAAACATCCGAGTTTTTCGAAGAGCTGGCCGGGGTTAAGCAAATGGCTGCCGGACCGGAAAAGTTTTCGGCGTTACTGAGCAAAACCGGCGTGGCTGAAGAAAGCCAGGTGGTTATATACAGCGCAGGTAATGACTTTAAGCATGCCGCGCGCTTATGGTGGACGTTTCACATATACGGCCACCAAAACGCCCAATTGCTGGACGGTGGTTTTGATACCTGGGTAGCGGCGGGTTATGATGTTTCCACCGACCCGGTAACACCTGCTGCTTCGGTATACACCTTGACAGCGGAAGATGTAAATCAGGATGCTGTGGCAACTACTGATGAAGTAAAATCTGCGCTTGGTACCGATACGGTAATTATCGACTGCAGGGATGAAAATTACTATCAAGGTAAAAAATATAAGGCCGCGCGCAGCGGGCACATAGCCGGAACATCTTTACTCAGTGAAAGTGATAACTATAATAGTGACGGAACATTAAAATCCGCCCAGGAACTAGCGGAAATTTATGCCGCCAAGGGTATTACGGCCGATACCCCGGTAATAACCTATTGCAACACAGGGACAACTGCAACTGTTCAGTATTTTGTGTTGACACAAATCCTTGGTTATACCAATGTGCAAAATTATGATGCCTCATTGACAGGTTGGGCCGCTGACCCGGCTCTGCCGATGGAAAGTAGCTATGATTACTATGCAATAGGTTCCACTACCGCCGAAGTAAATGCATCGCTGGTTGACTTGCCCGTGGCTCCCTTTATTGAAGAAGGTCGTGCTTACCTGCCGGCGGATGTGCTGGCCCAAGGCTTGGGGGCTGAATTAACAGAAATACTGATGCAGGATATATTGGTCATTGCCGATGGTGCCGATTGCGTGCCCGTTCGTTATGTAGCTGAAACTTACGGCGCCGAGGTAGACTGGGATAGTGAGAGTAAGAAGATTTCCGTTTACTTAGAGTAATCAGTTGTTAGGTTAAGCAACAAGCG
>JGI2924J29684_1076608_pt1 | contig 10300 bp, 12 predicted proteins | sample BenlonsequencITS_FD_29684 | JGI IMG/M metagenome (IMG submission 29684)
GATAGTTTTGCCCAGATAAGCCCCAAATTAAATGCTTCCCAAACGGGTATTCGCTATATGCCTGAGTGGGAATACCTCGTTGACATGTCGACGCGCCTTGGTGGGCCTGCCGATCATTTTGTGCATGAAAAAGCCTATCCGCGACAAGCTCGCCGCTCCATGGGGCGCCTTGCTGTGATGATGGTCAAAACAGGCGAACATGCACTTGCAGATGCCGGTCTTACTGACGATCCGGTGGTTAAAAGTGGTCGCATGGGCGTTGCCGCTGGTTCGTCTTATGGGTCAACGCCGGCCACGCTTGATTTTGTCGAGTTTCTCGAAAAAGGAAAAGCAAGAGGTTTAAACGCAACCAGCTATATTCGAATGATGAGCCACACAGCGCCCGTGAATATGGGTGTGTATTTTGGCTTGCAAGGGCGTGTCTATACAACATCTTCTGCTTGTACATCTGGCGCGCAAGGCATTGGCTATGCGTTTGAAGCGATCCGATCTGGCGCGCAAGATTTGATGATGGCAGGTGGATCGGATGAGTTTTGTCCGACTATGACGATGGTATTTGACCGCCTATATGCGACTTCTACACGCAATGATGATCCACAACATGCTGTGCGTCCTTTTGACGAAAGCCGTGATGGCTTGGTCATTGGTGAGGCAGCTGGAGTCCTTATCTTAGAAGAGCTAGAGCACGCGCTTGCACGCGGTGCAAAACCTGTAGCCGAGATTGTAGGTTTCTCGACCAATTGCGATGGTCAGCACATTTCTCAACCAAATCGTAAAACGCAGGAAACTGTGATGCTTCAAGCCATGTCCCAAGCAGGCATGAGCGCGGACGATCTTTCATTCGTATCAGGGCATGGAACGGGAACAGCAACAGGTGATGTGGAGGAGAGCCATGCGACGCATGCTGTCTTTGGTGACAAAGTGCCTTTTCATACACTCAAAGGAAATTTTGGGCACACACTCGGTGCTTGTGGTGCAATTGAGACTTGGCTTGGTATTGAGCAACTCAAAGAGGGGCTAATTTCCCCAATTGCAAATCTCTCAAATGTTGACCCCAAATGTGCGCAGCTTGATTATGTGAAGGGTGAAACACGTAAGGTTTCCAAGAATGCATTTTCATCAAGTAATTTTGCCTTTGGCGGCATAAATACGTCTTTGGTCGTGGCCAATTACGAATAATAAAACGAATGTTTGCAAGGGGAAAACATGGCGAAGACATCGAAGGCTTTTATTTCAGGCGCATTGCTTTGCGCATCCGCCATGCTTGTGTCGGGTAATTTAAGTATATCTGCTCAAACAGTCGAAGAAAAAAACAATTATGTCCCCGACGAACCCTTATGGGAAGTGCGAATTGGCGGAACGGGATTATATGGCCCAGATTATCCAGGTGCATCTGATAATTCAGGTAATGGTGTTGTAGCGCCCTTAGTTATTTATCGCGGTGAAAAAATCCGCTTTGGCGAATATGGTGTTGCGCGTGCAATCGCAGCTGAAAATCAGCGCTTTGAATTAGATCTGTCTCTTGATGCCGTTTACTCTGCGAATTCCACAGAAGGTGGGGTGCGAGAAGGCATGCCGGACCTTGATTATCTTTTGCAGATTGGTCCGCAACTGATTGTGAATTTTGCCGACACTGGTTGGACAGTAGATGGACGCAAAAGCCTCAAATTGCGCACACCAATTCGTGCCGTGGCTGCCACTGACTTCACAGGAATTGAACATGTTGGTTACATTGCAGAGCCACAATTAGTGTATCAACGCAAATATGGTGGAGATTTGCGTTCCGGTTGGTCAACCACACTATTTGCGACTTTTGGTGATGAGGGCCTGAATGATTACTGGTATGGAGTCGGTCCGCAATTTGTGACGGCTGATCGAGGTTATCATGAAGGGAAAGCAGGGTATGTCTCTACCGGTTTTCGAGCATCTTGGACACGTGAACTTACCGATGACTTTCAAATATTCCTGACATATCAAGGCCGTTCATTTTCCGGTGCGGCCAATGAAGATAGTCCTCTATTGCAAGAAGATTTCACCCATGCAGCGAGTGTCTCTTTTGTCTGGAAAGCTTTCAAAAGCAAACGCGCCGCTCGCAATGATGATATGTAGTTCAAATTGATAAAAAAGCCCCAGCAAATATGTATGCTGGGGCTTAAATTTATTTATTTTTGAATGACTTAGTTCGAAGCTGTTCCGTTCAGAGGTGTTTTTGCGACGAATTTATTTTTGTAACAAACATACTCAGTTGCTGGGTTGAAATCAGTACCTTGAGATGAGTGAATACCTGTTACTTTGCTAGCCCCTTTTGAAATCGCAAGATCTTTCATTGCAATTAAGGAGTTGAGCAAAGCGCGTTCGCATGATGCTTGGATATCTTTGTGAAACCCGTTTGCAGGGCGCCCACCAGTTGATACGTCGCCAATCTGGGACCCTGATGCTGATTTACCCCAAACAAATTGAAAACCATCAAGCGCTGATTTGTTTTCTTCCTTCGCCATGAAGTCAGCAACAGAGAAAACATAAGGTTTAGAGGCAGCTTGAGCAGTTGGCACTCCAGAAAAAAGAACGACTGCAGATGTGGCTAATACAAGTGATTTTATGGACACGTCATTTCCCCAAAATTTAACAATGATAGATATTCAATTGTGCTAAACCAGCTTATAAGCTGGAAAAACGGCATGTTAAAGGCAAATCTTTGCGCTGTTAAGTTTATTCATTCAGTCCAACAATTGTTCCTTTGAGCAGAACACGGGAATTTGTGTGCCCTGTTAGACACTGATAGTGTGTTGCTGAAACATAATCTGCACTTGTTGCTGTGGACATTATTGCTTCAACAGCAATTCCATCTAGTTTTTGGGCTTCTTCTTTCAAAGCAAGCAGAGCAGATATCATCGCCCATTGGCATGCGCTTTTATCTGTTTTTCCGATGCCATTGGTAGCGTGTTTAACGTTGGCAATGCCCAGTGGAGTTCCAAGGACTTCACTTCCGAACGTAAATTTAAAATCTCCAAGTCTTGTTTGAAAATCTTCACTCGCAAGGAGTTCTTCAATTGAATAAAGCTGAATGTCAGATTTTGCGTGTGCAACAGGGGCTGCTGCGGCCATGACAACGCACATTGAAGAAATGCTTGTAGCAAGAGTTTTGAATGAAATTTTCATAGGGTCTACCGTTATTACTTCTGATTTATATGTGTATATAGAGTTCAATCTTGACAAGATGGGGGCAAATTGACGATCTCCTTGTCTAAGCAACCTTAAATTTCAGTCATAATTATCGGTATTGTTTGATATGATGTCAGAATTTCAGATTGGAGCCATCGTTCCAACTTATCGTCATGTCAAAGCATTGCCTGCGATTGTAGATCAATTGGTCGCACAAAATTGTCCTGTAATAATCATTGATGATGGCAATTCACCTGAACTAGCGGAAGTCATTGAATCCCAACGAGAACCAATGCGTGGGGTGGACGTTATTCGCCTACAAGAAAATGGAGGGAAAGGAGGCGCAGTTAAGCAAGGTTTTCTTGCGGCTCAAAAAGCAGGCTGGAGCCATGCGCTACAGATAGATGCAGATGGTCAGCATGATATTAGCCAATTGCCACACCTCATACATTTAGCCAAACAAAATCCTGAAGCAGTGATTTGTGGTGTCCCAGTTTATGATCATACCATACCTAAGGGACGCAAAATTGGACGTGAAATTACACATTTTTGGGTACGCATAGAAACACTTTCTCTTGAAATTAACGATTCAATGTGTGGGTTTCGTGTCTATCCTGTGAGTGATGCTGTGCATGTGGTTCGTCATGAATTTATTGGGGCTCGCATGGATTTTGATACTGAAATGCTGGTCCAATTAAACTGGCGTGGATTAAGAGTTGTCGAGCATCCGACCAAAGTGATTTATCCAGAAGAAAATGTGTCTAATTTCCGCATGCTCTGGGATAATGTCCGTATCACTGCCATGCATACAAGACTAGCCATACAAGCCCCTATTCGCGTGCCGGTACGGATGATGCGTCGTTTGATGAGCAATAAATATCCTAAGCCAAATTAGGTGCAGTAATCAGTGGCAGAATTTCAATGCCGTTAATATGGCCTTGGCCTAGCACTGTAAAAAAAAACGCATCGGCGATTGGCATGTGATACCGCCAACCAAAGTGTGTGGAAGTCAAACCTTCTGTTTCGCCATTCGGCGCATTGATGACTTCCAACAATTCTTTTGGCTCTGGGTATGTACCAAATGCTTTGAAATAGGCTTCTAGATACGTCCAACCTTTGCACAATGCTTGGGCTGATGAGGATGTCAGATCTTTATCATCACAAAAACGCGATAGTATGGCGGGCCAATTTCTGCGCGGATCCGTATATTCAATATCAAAACCTATGAGTTGATCAGCCCCAATCACAGCTGCACCACAAATGCCGCGGCAATGAGATCGACTCACATTGTTTCTTTCCGGTTTGGACAAGCAAGACGTTGCTGCATTTTGTGCAATATCTGTCCAGCGGCGCTGTAGCTTAACGCCATGGCGGGTTGTTAGCTGGTTTGAGAGGCATAACCCAACATATACTTTCATCAGATTTGACTCATCTTCTTGCAAGCAAGCGCACGTCTCTATAGCAATAGGGGATTGAGTTGATGGGGACAAGCTATTCCCATAGACACGAAAGACATGATGTGGGGTACAACGTGTCTTGGCAAGCGTTTCGCTTGTAAACGGGGCGGATGAGAATGAATGTACACTTGGCAGTGAAGGGTTTTAGCGGTCTTGTTAGAGAACAAGAAGTTTTGAAACCTTTTGGAAGTTTAAAGCCATTTACACAATTGCCGAAAAGAGCAGTTAGGCGATTATCTGACCTTGAGCGCGGCGTGGCAGCATGCCTTATGGGGCTGGATGAAAGTCAAGAAAATGGCTTGGGCGATAGTGCGATTGTTTTAGCATCGCGCTATGGGGCTATGACGAACACACTTGAGCTGCTTAAATTCATCAACCAAGATGAAGCACTTTCTCCAACATCATTCTCATTGTCAGTGCATAATGCTGCTGTCGGCGTTGCCAGTCAGTTGACGAAAAATCATGGTGGTCACACAGCAATTGCCGCTGGTGAGAGATCTCTTTTGGAAGGACTGACAGAATGTTACGCGCGCATCAAGGATGGCGCTACCTCCATCGTATTTATGTATTCTGATTGCCATCTGACGCAGGAATATGCTGAATTTGGCGATACAGATAAAGATGTTCAGTTTGCGTTATTGCTGGAAGAAGTCACCATTGGTGAAAGTGGACCATCTCATCAAATTGAAGGTGGTAGTGCTGGCGCACTTTCATGTCTTGAGGCGATAAGTGATGGTGTGAGTGAGATCCAATGGAAAATTTAGATATTGGACCAAGAACGAAAGCGCCATGGACAATAGGGCGGTCAATCCGGTTGGTAACGACTGGTCTGTCATTTCTGTTTTTTGGTATTGGTGGCTTAATCCTAGCCTTGGTCTATTTTCCGCTCATGCGATTATTTGTGTGGGATAGCGATAAACGAGCTAAAATTTCCCAAGCTTCTGTCCATTGGGCGTTTCGTTTGTTTATCGAATTTATGCAATTAATGGGCACTGTGTCCTATGAAATACATGGTGCTGAAAAGCTAAAAAACTGTCGTGGGACAGTTGTCGTAGCGAATCATCCGTCTTTATTAGATGTGGTGTTTATGATGGCTTTCATGCGGCGGACACGCGCTGTGGTGAAAAATAGTGTGGCGACTAATCCTTTTATGGGCGGCGTTATCAGATCCTCTAATTACATTCCCAATACAGGTGATCCTGAGGCGCTTATCCAAGCGTGTTCAGATGCCTTGAGTGAAGGAGCGAATTTGTGTGTTTTTCCAGAAGGTTCTCGCACGCCCATTGGACAGAAAGTTAAATACCAACGCGGTTTTTCCTATGTGGCATTGAAGAGTAAAGCGCCAGTACTGGTTGTCACGATAGAAGTCACTCCGCCAAGCCTGAGAAAAGGTGAGCCCTGGTATTCAATTCCCGCCAAAAAGTCGCACTGGATAATTCGCGTCCATGACGTCATTGATACTGCCGTCGATTATGGTAATGACCGTGCTGTTATTGGTGCTAGGCGTTTAGCTTTGGACGTTCAAAATAAGATCGAGAAGGAACTTCAAGTATGACAGAGCTTGAAATCGAATTAAGAGCATTGATTATTGAAGTGCTGAACTTGGAAGATCTTACAGAAGATGAAATCGGTGTAGAGGATGATCTATTTTCCGATGACGGCATCGCTTTGGACTCGATTGATGCATTGGAATTGGGCGTCGCGGTTCAAAAGAAATATGGTGTAAAGCTTGAGCCCAAAGACGAAAAGCTTCAAAAATACTTTCAAAATATTCGCCTATTGGCCGAATTAATTGAAATGCGCCGATAGGAGTTTGAGACGTATGACTAAAGATGAAGCCTACGCTGAAATTAGCAAAAACCTGATTGAGATTTTTGAAATTTCTGAAGCTGAAATCAAACCTGAAGCTAAGCTGATGGATGACCTTGGTTTGGATAGTATTGATGCAGTTGATATGATGGTTCAACTTCAAGAAACGACGGGTCAGAAAGTTTCACCTGAGCAGTTTGAAAATGTTGTTACTGTTGATGATCTTGTTGGTCTCGTCATCGAACTTACAGAAAAATAGTTTTTTTGATTGATTATTTGCATATCCGCTAGGGATAAAGGATCAGTGTTGGAATAGGTTTCCGGCTTTTATGTTGAAGATTGAAAGTGGAAATTTATGAAACGCTTTGCCAGTGTCATTATAGCTGGGCTTATGATAATTTATCCATTGATTGCAGTTGTGCTGTTAAAGCATTTTTCTCCGATTTGGCTCATCTTAGCGTTGGTGTTCGCGCTGACATTTAGATTGTGGCTAGGTGGCAAATCTGCGCCATTGTCTATGATTGTCGCAAGCATTGCAGCAATTATCGGTATCAGCGTCACAGCAGTTTATGATCAGGAATTATCCATTCGACTCTATCCAGTCTTTATGGGGGGCGCGATTTTGGTGGCGTTTTTAGTTTCACTGATAAGACCGCCATCTATGATTGAACGGTTTGCGCGTTTAGCAGAACCTGATTTGCCGCCTCATGCTGTCAGATACACCTACAAAGTCACCATATTGTGGTGTGTGTTTATCGCATTGAATTTAGTCGTCGCTTTATGGACAGTTTTGTATGCCAGCACCGAGGTGTGGGCGATCTATAATGGTGCAATTGCCTATGCGTTGATGGGCATTTTATTCTTGAGTGAATTAGTTTATCGCAAGTTTATTCGAAAAGCCGAATAAAGCATGAGGTCGTAGGTTTTGACGAAAATTATTGATGCACTTCTTGCTAGGGATGCGGGGCAAGTTGTTTTTCGGTCTGTTTCTCATGGTGACATCACCTATGGCCAGATAAGATCAATGGCGAGTTTGCTTGCAAAACAGCAAAAAGCGACCAGCGATAAAACATATGTTTATACGCGTTCGGCGTCAGTGTTTTGCGCGGCGTTTATTGCAGCGGTGCTGGCTGGAAATGACCTCATTGTTTTACCTCAAGCAGGTTCAGATTATCTTGCTCAAATCGGCGCAACAGGCGATCAACTGATGAGTGATGCTGTTGATGGCGCGCTAATGTTTGATTGGGCCGATCTGAGCAATAATGCAGAGTTTGCGCCCTCAAATGAAAATGACCCGCTACTTACATTTTTTACGTCAGGTTCTTCGGGTGCACCAAAGCAAATTGTGAAACCGATAAGCGTAGTAGAAGCTGAAGCTAAAGTTTGGGTTGATTGGTTTGCCAATGACATTGACCATATAGCCGGCAGTGTTTCACATCAGCATATTTATGGTTTGATATTCAGGCTGGCATTGCCTGTATTGGGTAACATCACAGCCCAAGATGATATGGCTCTCTCTTGGGAAGCACTGATGGATGTCGTATCACCTAAAACCCTCATCGTTTCTAGCCCGGCGCATTTATCGCGTTTGCCGGAAAAGGGGGCGATATCGCACACGCAACCAGCCTATATTCTTTCTTCGGGTGGTCCACTGAAAGCTGATGATTCGTTTGCGACGGCTAAATTATTGGGTGTGCAGCCACTTGAAATTCTTGGCAGCACTGAGACAGGCGGCGTTGCATGGCGTCAGCGTGACGTTGAAAATGAACCGTGGACACCTGTCGCCGGAGTAAAACTAAGTTTGGGCATTCAAGGCGAGCTGATGGTGACATCCCCCTTTATTCCTGATGCTGAGCCAGTAAAAATGGGAGATCGCGTCGAGATTGGCGAAGACGGTCGGTTTGTTCTTTTGGGACGTATTGATCGGATTGTGAAAGTTGAGGGTAAACGCGTATCGCTGCCGCGTGTAGAAGAAGCGTTGTCGTCTCATCCAATGGTTGGTGACTGCGCTGTCATTATGACGTCTCAAAATGGCCGAGACCGCTTGAGTGCGTTAGTTTGTCTTACTCAAGAAGGCCAGCTTGAGTTAGGAAAGCTAGGCTCATTCAAAATGTCGCGTTATCTGCGCAAATTATTGAGTGATAATTTAGAGCCTGCCGAATGGCCAAAACGTATGCGTTTTGTCAGCCATATTCCAACAAACAGTCAATCCAAACGGGTTGTCGCGGAAATGCAAAGCGTATTTGAAAGCGTGCGGTTGCTGGAAGTGTTGGCTCCGTCATATCTTCAAGTTGAGGGTTTTGACGCTGAAATTCGCTTCACTGCTAAACCACATCTGCCTTGGTTTGAGGGACATTTTAAAGAAAATCCTATATTGCCGGGAGTTGCCCAAACACACATTGCAGCGCGTCTTGCTGAAGAAATTTGGGCAGCCTCACCGGCTAGTTTCAACGTCAATCGCATGAAATTTCAACAGGTTATCCAACCACATGATGATATAATTCTAACACTGGGTTTTAAGCCTGAGACTGAAAAACTAAATTTCGCATTCAAGCGCGGTGAAGATAAACTTTCATCTGGAACGATAGGTTAGCCAACATTATTCAAGTGGGAAGCGATCAAGTGGCAGACCTTTGGATATCCAGCTTGTTCCATTTGGGCTGCCTTCAACACCTTCTTTGACGTTGTAAATATGCTTTATGCCAGCTTCTTCCAGAATTTGGGCTGCGCGTGTCGATCTGGTGCCAGAGCGACAGATAAGTGCAACTGAAGCATCGGGCCTTTCCGCTTGTAGAGCATTGATTGTTGATAAAAATCTCTCGCTTTGCAGCGTTACAAGACGGGCCGATAATGGGGTGCCAGTCCGTGTCCATTCTTGTGGTGTGCGTATGTCGACGAGAATAACTTCACCATTGATGGACTTTTCATAAGCATCTTCAACAGAAATAAGCTCTGTTTCAGCCGTGGCGGTCATGAATGTTAAGCTGGCGATAACACTAGTTATTGCTGCAAGAATGAATCGTTTGGATCGATGGGGCTTCATGGTTACATCCCGATTTTTAAAATCTTAATTGTTTATTTTGGCTGGAGAGCAGGGCAAGAACAAGGCAAATTTCATTGATTTTGAATGTGTTCTGTCAAAATTTAACTTAGTTGGAAAATCCAAACCCATATCAATTTGATGGGGTGTTCTTTTTTCTTTCTCAGGCGTATGAAGAGCGCTGAACTTTCGTACATCGCACAGAGATGGGAAGCCTCGTTGTGTTGGGTGTGCTGATTTGTAGAGCAAGAATACCCCATCACATTCAGATTTAGGGTGTTTTGGGTAGGGAATGGAATAAGACGATGGCTGCTGATACTGGTGATTTTCCAAGTTTCACTTTTGGTGAAGCGCAATTGGACACGGCAATTCTGGATGATTTAGCGTCGCAGCGGGTTCAACCACGCCTTTCAACGAATCCTGATGTGTTGGCTGTGATCAATAATTCAGCCAAACACGTCACTGATCTGCTCAAGAATGATGGTAAAATTTACGGTGTAACGACGGGCTATGGCGATAGCGTTGTTCGCGCTGTCCCGCCTGAATTAGTCGCTGAGCTTCCATTGCATTTGTCGCGCTTTCATGGTTGCGGCATGGGGCGTTTTCTAACGCCAGAAGAAACACGTGCAACGCTGGCTGTGCGTCTGGTAACATTGGTGCGCGGTTGGTCGGGTGTGTCTATGGATTTGGTTGAGTTGCTAGCTAACATGCTGCGACTTGATATTTTGCCGTGTATTCCTTCTGAAGGATCAGTGGGAGCTTCAGGTGATCTAACGCCGCTTTCTTATATTGCTGGTGCATTGGCGGGTGAGCGCGATGTATTGCACAAAGG
>JGI2924J29684_1076607_pt1 | contig 10293 bp, 11 predicted proteins | sample BenlonsequencITS_FD_29684 | JGI IMG/M metagenome (IMG submission 29684)
AGAAAGCGAATCAGGCTGCGGAGTTTTACCTGATAGTCGCCTTCATCTGTCCCAGGACGGAATTTAATTTCCTTAACCTGGATAACTTTTTGCTTTTTCTTCTGTTCCTTAGAAGACTTACTCTTTTCATAGAGGAATTTGCCGTAATCCATTATACGACAAACCGGCGGCTCGGCGTTAGGGCTGATTTCGACTAAGTCTACTCCGGCTTCTTCAGCTTTTTCCAGAGCTTCTCTCAGACTCACAATACCAAGCTGCTCGCCTTCCAGACCTGTTAAGCGAACTTCTTGCGCGCGAATTTCGCTATTAATACGATTCGGACGCGCCGTTTGAACTCGTTTTCCGCCTTTAATACTTTATTCCTCCAGTTGTTGAAGACTGCGGCTGCGAATCTCTTGTTGCAGCTTCTCAATCACCTCATTTACGTCCAGGCTGCCCAAGTCTTTACCGCGGCGGGTGCGAACGGCAACTTTGCCTGCTTCCACCTCTTTATCACCACAGACCAACATATAAGGGACACGACGTAAAGTGTGCTCGCGGATTTTAAAGCCAATCTTCTCATTTCTCAAGTCTGCTTTTACACGAATGCCCGCATTTTGTAGTTTCTGCGTCAATTCGTTAACGTATTCAGACTGCGAATCGGTAATATTCATCACCACTACCTGAACCGGCGCAAGCCAGGTCGGGAAGAAACCAGCAAACTCTTCTGTCAGGATACCGATGAAGCGTTCCATCGACCCAAGAATCGCACGGTGAATCATTACCGGCACCTTACGCTCGTTGTCTTCGCCTACATAGGAAGCGCTCAGACGAGACGGTAAGGAGAAGTCCAACTGTACTGTACCGCACTGCCATGCCCGATCGAGGCAGTCATATAGGGTAAATTCAATTTTCGGACCGTAGAATGCGCCTTCACCCAGTTGATACTCAAACGGAATATTATTCTCTTCCAGCGCAACCGCCAGATCCGCCTCAGCACGATCCCACATCTCATCGCTGCCAATACGTTTGTCAGGACGAGTGGAAAGCTTGACGACAATCTTCTCGAAGCCAAAGGTGCTGTACATATCGTAGACCATACGAATACAAGCGTTAACTTCATCGCGGATCTGCTCTTCTGTACAGAAGATATGCGCATCATCCTGGGTAAAACCGCGCACGCGCATCAGACCATGCAGCGCGCCTGAAGGCTCGTTACGGTGGCAACTCCCAAACTCCGCCATACGTAGCGGCAAATCACGATAGGATTTCAGACCCTGGTTAAAGATCTGAACGTGGCCCGGGCAGTTCATCGGTTTTATGCAGTATTCGCGGTTTTCTGAAGACGTGGTGAACATCGCATCTTTATAGTTGTCCCAGTGCCCGGTTTTTTCCCACAGCACGCGGTCCATCATGAACGGGCCTTTTACTTCCTGATACTGGTACTCTTTGAGTTTAGAACGAACAAAGACTTCCAGCTCGCGGAAAATAGTCCAGCCGTCGTTATGCCAGAATACCATGCCCGGCGCTTCTTCCTGCATATGATACAGATCGAGCTGCTTACCAATTTTACGGTGGTCGCGTTTTGCAGCCTCTTCCAGGCGCTGCAGATAGGCGTTCAGGGCTTTTTTATCTGCCCACGCCGTGCCGTAAATACGCTGCAGCATCTTATTATTACTGTCGCCGCGCCAGTATGCGCCTGCGGTTTTCATCAGTTTGAAGTGATGGCAAAAACGCATATTCGGTACATGCGGACCACGACACATGTCGACATATTCTTCATGGTGGTACAAGCCAGGTTTATCATCATGGGCAATATTTTCATCAAGAATAGCCACTTTGTAAGTCTCGCCGCGCTTCACGAAGGTTTCGCGCGCGTCATGCCAGCTCACCTTTTTCTTGATAACGTCGTAATCTTTCTCGGCGAGCTCATGCATCCGCTTTTCGAGCGCTTCAACATCTTCCTGGGTTAGCGTGCGGTCAAGATCAACGTCATAGTAAAAACCGTTGTCGACAACTGGCCCGATAGCCATTTTCGTGTGCGGCCAGAGTTGCTTGATGGCATGGCCTAACAGATGCGCACAGGAGTGACGAATGATCTCAAGCCCCTCTTCATCTTTTGCGGTGATGATGGAAAGCGTCGCATCATTTTCAATCAGATCGGAGGCATCAACCAGCTCGCCGTTCACACGACCCGCAATGGTGGCTTTCGCCAGGCCAGGACCAATGTCCAGCGCAACATCCATTGGGCTTACAGGGTGATCATAATGGCGTTGGCTGCCATCAGGAAGAGTAATAACAGGCATGTTATATCCTTATTTGCAGTGGTGACCCATACGCAAGATCACATACAAAGAGAAAATTAATTTATTAACAGTAAGTTGCGTATCCATCTAACCAACAATTGCTAAATTGGTACACAATCTGGTACACAAATGATCATCCGCTACGCGTGATCTGTCATTTGGTCAAATGATGGTAACACTAATAAAAGGGAGATTGCACCTTTCGTGTTACATCACCGTTCCATCATCAAATTCCCAGGATCTCATGATGTTGGAGAGAAGCAAGCTGGGGAGGTAATTCCCGCCTGTGCCGCGCCGACAGAAAAATTTATCTGGCGCGCTGTGGGGGATGTGAAAAATCAAGGCCAAGAACTGATGGAGCCTGTTACCTAACACGCAGTAGATCAGAGTACCTTGTGGTGTACCGCGGCGAAAGCATTTCTCGCTTCATAGCCCACTGTCGCAGAATCCCCTGCCCGGCGAAGTACAGCGTCCCCTTCCCGTCTTTTGCGTTAAGGTGGTCCAGCACTTCCATCAGTTTCTCGCTACCAGCGCGCGGCGCGTTATCATCGAAAAGGTTGAGTTGCGCTACGCCCTGGCTGAAGAAGTCACCCAGCATCACACCCGCTTTCTGGTAGCGGTGGCCATCTCGCCAGATTTTATCCAGGCACTTCACAGCCGCATTGATAATGTCGCGTGAATCCTGCGTGGGGGTGAGAAGCATCACACTGGCGCTGTTGCCGTAGCATGGCTCGTTCAGGACAAAGGGGGATGTTTTGACGAATGTTGAAATGAAACGACAGTACTGATGCTCGCCACGGAGTTTCTCTGCCGCGCGCGCAGCGTAGCTGCAAATAGCCTGGCGCATCTCCTCATAGCTTGTGACTCGCTCGCCGAAAGAACGGCTACAAACGATTTCCTGCTTTGTCGGCGCAAACTCTTCAAGTTCCAGACATGGCTCTCCGCGAAGCTCTCTCACGGTACGCTCCAGCACTACATTGAAATGTTTCCGGATAAAGCGGATATCGGAATCAGCCAAATCCAGAACCGTTCTGATGCCCATGACTTCCAGCTTCTTGTTGATACGATGCCCTACACCCCAGACTTCACTCACCGGCAATACCGCCATAAGTTTACGCTGACGCTCAACATTCGATAAGTCGACTACGCCGCCCGTTGATTGCTGCCACCGTTTTGCTGCATGATTAGCCAGCTTTGCCAGAGTTTTGGTCTGCGCAATTCCCACCCCCACAGTCAAACGCGTTCGTTGTTGTATCGTGGCGCGAATCTCCCTACCAAAATCTGTCAGATCGCGGCAATTTCTTACTCCTGTCAGATCACAAAAAGCCTCATCGATGCTGTAAATCTCAACCCTCGGCGACATCTCTTCGAGCATGGTCATTACCCGATTCGACATATCAGCGTAAAGCTCGTAGTTGCTGCTGAAGCAAACGACACCGGATCGCCGGAAGAGTTCCTTCTGTTTGAAGTATGGCTCGCCCATTGCGATACCGAGCTGTTTCGCCTCAGCGCTGCACGCTATGACGCATCCGTCGTTATTTGAGAGAACTACGACAGGGCGTCCCTTCAAATCTGGTCTGAATACAGTCTCACAACTGGCGTAAAACGAATTTACATCGCAAAGCGCGAACATACTTAACTCGCTACTTTAACGATGAAAGTAACGACGCCGAATACGTCCAGCGTGTCTTCACTGCCGATGATGATCGGTGAATAGGCGCTGTTCATCGGATTGAGCTGAACCGTAGGCCGCAGCTGCAGACGTTTAACAGTAAATTCCCCCCCCACAGCCGCGATAACAATATCGCCGTGTTCAGCAGTTCGTGAACTATCTACTACCAGCAGGTCACCGTCGCTAATGCCTGCTTCAATCATTGAATCACCAGTTGCTTTGACAAAATACGTTGAGCCAGGGTGAGAAACGAGCAATTCGTTAAGATCGATACGCTGTTCAACGTAGTCCGCCGCGGGACTGGGGAATCCACACGGCACTAAGTAACTGAAAAATGGGAGAGAAATAATTCCAGGCAATTCTGTAGGTCTGAAAAACTCCATAATCCATACCTTAAATACTGTTTTTATATACAGTAGTTTTAAAAAAGAAATAATTCAAGCATGTCATCACCTATCAACTGCTTAGATGTAGTAATTCTTTGATTTTTCTTATACAAAACTTTTCTAAAAACCAGTAATAGCGAGTTGACAAGTAGCACCAATGGGGCTATATTTAGACGCATGAGGTAACGGAAAGGCCGCCGTTCGAATCCCGAAAGGAAGAACGATGAGCACTAACGAAATGACCCAGGCCGAATTAGCAAAAATCAACGCTGAAATCGCTAAGCTGACTGCTGAGACATCGAAACTCAACAGGGAGTCAGCCTGGTATCCAATCGTCATTGCTATTGGTCTTATTGGAGCCGTAGCAAAACTGATTTAACAATTTAAGCCCCGGTAGGGGCTTTTTACAGGTGATACATGCGACTGATCAAAGACTACACGCCACCTACGCCGGAAGATCTGAACCAGTTAAAAGAGAAACTGGGTTATACCGGAGCACAGATGGCTGACCTTGCTGGCGTGGCAAGTAACAGCCAGTGGCGTAAATACACCGGCGGTGAATCCCCCAGAGCAATGTCGCCTCATATCCTGTTTTTTATGGCGGCACAACTTGCTTTAGACGATAAGGAATTAGCTTCCGTTCTGGAAAAAATGCAAGAAATCGGAGCTTCGTTTGAGAATATATAATGTTTTCTACAGGTTCTGCTTTCGTATTAAAAATTAGGATAAGAACATATTATAAATATTTTGAGGCAAATCATGGTTGATAAGATTATTTTAACTGTTACACCTATTTTTTCTATTCCGCCACGCAGCGCAGCAGCCGTCGAGACCTGGATGTATCAGGTTGCCAAGAGGACAAAGATACCAAACCGGATAGTATGCATAAGGGAAGAAGGATATCCGGATTTCACTATAGTTAACGAAAGATGCTCTATTCACCGCATCGGGTTCAGTAGAATTTATAAACGTATATTTCAAAAGTGGACTCGTCTGGACCCAATCCCTTACTCACAGCGTATTCTGAATATTGCAAAAGACTTCAATATTACTGACGAAAGCGTAATTATTGTACACAATAGTATGAAATTATACCGACAAATTCGTCAGCGCGCTCCTCATGTAAAGATGATAATGCATATGCATAATGCCTTCGAACCGGAAGGGTTAGATAAAGATGTCAAAATGATCGTTCCCAGTGAGTTTTTGAAGAATTATTACCGCAATCATCTCCCTTATGCAGATATTTCTATTGTCCCTAACGGAACAGATCCTTATTCCCTCGATAAAGACCTGGAGAAATTAAAGAAATCTGATCTAAATATTCCCTCTGATAAAAAAGTAATTTTTTACGCTGGCCGCATTTCTCCTGACAAGGGCGTAACTTTGCTTTTACAGGCTTTTGAATATTTGCTCAAAGAACGCAGCGATATAGAATTAGTTGTCGTTGGTGACTATATGAATAAAAGCAAAGGTGAAAAAGCCGCCTATCAGCGCGAAGTGCGAGAATTAGCAGAACGGCTAAAACCGCACTGCCATATGCTGGGAGGGGTTGCCCCAGAAAAAATATATAGCTATTATTCTTTGGCAGATTTAGTTGTTATCCCCTCTCAATTTCAGGAACCGTTCTGCATGGTTGCAATTGAGGCGATGGGCACAGGAAAACCTGTGCTGGTCAGTACACGCGGTGGAATGACAGAGTTTGTAAAAGAAAATGAAACCGGGTATCACTTGCAAGAGCCAATGACACCATTGACTATTGCACAAGATATAGAAAAAGTGCTCGATGCTCCTGACCTGAGCAATATAGCAAATAATGGAAGAAAATATGTTCTTGAAAATTATCTATGGTGGCATGTTACAAATAAATTCGAAAAAGTAATTGAAAAATGGTTTGATTAAATGTATTAGCTCAGACCTGATCTGACAGTTACTGGTTATTTATACAGGCATCTGTCAGATTACATCTGGCTTAACTTTTTCTCAGCCCAAATGCGCTTTCTATCAAGTAATATTTCCCTCGTCGTACGGCCACAACACATTTTCCCTGATGGGTTCGCTCATTATTATAGTGAGCCGGTCATTCATCAAGATCCAATTATAATGTATCAAGATCGACATATAACTTTTTACGGAACGCCACTTGATAAAACTCATTCAGTATCGTTTTATGGAGCCGCTCGCGGATGCCGTTAGTCTGCGGCGACATCGCTTTGATTTTCGTGTGGTCGATATCATTTATCGCCAGATAAAGCTGATCATCATGGTGCTCCATTTTACCACAGCACTCAGTGCCTCTGCCGGTCAGTATTCTCAGCACCAGCCGTAAAATGGCAGCACACGATTATTCAGCAGATCCGCCTTAGTAATCAGCGCCTTGGTGATATACAACTTACAGTGAACAACTTTCGAGTACGTATCAACAAATATCTGCTGATAAATACGTCCGACGCCTTTCAGGTTGCCCACACAGAACGTCCTGTGAACCCAGATAACCCAGATGAGCGGTTTCAATCTCTCCACAGGCTTCGTCATCACTGACTTTACGCTCCAGCGCCGCGATCTGGCTGTCGGTCAGTTCGATGCCATTGCTGGTCACTTTCTCCTCCAGCGCTTTCAGGCATTTTTTGAAGTTCTCAGGGGGATGACGTAACCAGATGGAACGGACACCACTGCCGTAAATAAAAATGCCCTGTTTACGTCGCTCGTTGCTGGTCCGGTGCTGGCCGTGAGCCGGGAATGCGACAGCATAATCAACAACAGCCCGCTCAGTGGACTCATCGGTACGGTTTTTAAAGTTAGGCGAGCAGCGTCTACGATTTATCAACGCATCCACGCCCCACATAGCGCATCTCATCGACAACCTAACTTCTGCGCCAGATTCCCCTTTGTCGTTTTCACCTCGTTGGCTACCGCTTCAGGCAAGGCAGACCACAACGTCAGCACTGGCTTCGTTTTATGTTCGATAGCGTCCACAGTAACCTGGTAGTCGCAAAAATTCGCCGATCGGGGCGTATTCTGATCCATGATAAACGCGGCATAATTTCCTTCACTTTTTGACGGCGCCGTTCCGGTGAATAAAACTTTCCAGTAGCCGCTGGGAATTTCTACTGTAGCATCTTCTGGCAATGTAGCGATATGCCGCTCAAAAAGCGGGCCGGTTACCACATGTACTACGGATATATCAGCCTGTTTAGCAAGTTCGCGCACCCGGTTTTCCAGTGAAGCCCATGCCCCCTGATTCAGGGCGGATTTCTGCGGCGTAATATTCGATAAATAATTTAACGACGGCCAGTCTGATATACCGCCCAGCCCAGCCAACGGTGCCTGATGTCCCCTGTCGACTTTTAATAGCGCATGGGCATTCTTATAGGCGGAGGGCGCCAATGTATCCGAGGGCGGTAAATCGGGATCCTGCGCCCAGTTTCGCGGACGACCGCTTGCCTGGCTGGTTTTTGTCACGCTATAGGCAACCCAGTTCGCAAATTTCGTGGCGCTATTATTATTGAGCGTATAGGCATAACGGTAGAGGGTTTGATGACTTCCTCCCTGAGGACAGCCAACACTACAGTTATCAGGTTGCTGAACGAGTCCTTCACGATGAGGTAGCGCGGGCGCCGATGTTGTATCCTGGGGATGATACGATGTTGTACAGGCACTTAATAAAATTACGGGCAGTAATTTTAACAAATTAATGGTTTTACACACACTATTTTCCTTAATAATAAACACCCTAATAATACATGAGACAAGAATTTGGTGATCTTAACCCGGCAGAGATTAAGAAACCCCATCATTAAGGACAACATTACCACAGAAAAAATTAATAACAGGTTAACATTAAAACCATCAAATAAAATGAGCCCAAAAGGACACTCATGTTATTACATACAGGCATCATATTATATGCATAATCATAAAACCAACAATTGTTCGCACTCTGATAATAAATGAAAAAATGGGTACCCAATAACGGCTGTGGCGCAGATTTTTCAGGGCCATTTTTTCAACATTAAGGCAACGTATCATCTCAATAACTCGCTGCTGGCAGGAGTTCAGTTATATTAATGTTTTAAGAAGCACTGCGTGTCTTGCCTCGGTGCTTATTGCTTTGTGAAAAATAAGAGTATTCACTTTCATAATCAGGGGTAAAAAGTGAACAAATACAGCTATTATGCAACAACGTTTGCCGCCATACTCAGTACGACCACAATGGCTAATGCCAGTAGCCTTGCCATTTCATTGGCGAATGATGATGCAGGTATATTTCAACCAACATTAAATACTCTTTATGGGCACCAGGCTGCAGACCGGGATGATTATAGTTCTGGGCTATTTTTAGGCTACAGCCACGATATCAACGACGCCAGTCAGCTCTCTTTTCATATCGCACAAGATATTTATTCTCCATCAGGTGCTAACAAGAGAAAGCCCGAGGCTGTTAAGGGTGACCGTGCGTTCAGCGCATTTCTTCACACCGGACTGGAGTGGAATTCATTAGCTACGAATTGGTTACGTTATCGTTTTGGTACCGATATCGGTGTTATTGGTCCTGACGCAGGCGGTAAGGAGGTTCAGAATCGGGCGCACCAAATAATAGGCGCAGAAAAATACCCTGCCTGGCAGGATCAAATTGAAAACCGTTATGGTTATGCGGCAAAAGGCATGGTGTCTCTTACGCCAAGCGTTGATATTCTTGGCATCAATGTGGGCCTCTATCCAGAAGTCTCTGCAGTTGGCGGCAACCTTTTTCAGTATTTTGGCTATGGTGCAACTGTTGCGCTGGGAAATGATAAGACCTTCAACTCTGATAATGGATTTGGGTTACTAGCTCGCCGTGGATTAATGCATAGTCAAAAAGAGGGATTAATATATAAGGTTTTTGCTGGCGTTGAGCGTCGGGAAGTTGATAAAAACTACACGTTACAGGGGAAAACGTTGCAAACAAAAATGGAAACGGTGGACATTAACAAAACCGTGGATGAATATCGCGTCGGTGCTACCGTCGGCTATTCTCCCGTCGCATTTTCGCTTTCTTTAAATAAAGTTACGCCGGAATTTCGCACCGGGGGCGACTATTCTTATATAAACGGCGATATCACCTTCTTCTTCTGAGGCGCCATTGCGGAATAACCGGGTTACGCAACGTAACCCGGGGCAATATTACATCTTATAACCCAGCGTTACCGTAGTGCGACGATCGGTATGTTCAGGCGCTGATTCAGGCGGCTGCGAGTTCCATGTCAGATTATACCCCACCTTTAAACCAAAATGTTCGTTAATGGCGACATTGAGGGCCGTTTCCGAGTTCAGTGTGGTATCTTCTGCGCCAAATATTGACACTCCCTGCGTAAACTTAGCATTGTCGGTCAACTGCCAGGCATAGCTGCCGGAGGCATAACCCAGCGGCTGCGTTTCAGTGGTATCGTCCGTATGTTCGTCATAGCGAACCCCCGGGCCAAATTCAAAACGGAAGCTGTGTACTGGACCATTAAGGAACTGCCGCCCGTAACCGGTGGTCAGTACGTCGCGCTGACGATAACCGTTAAAACGATCTGTCAGCCAACTGGCCTGACCAAAGGCATAATCATAATTCGTTATATTAAAACGGTTACGCGCGCCTACCGCATATTTTTCTGAAGAGCGTTCATCATTAGAAGAAGTATTGCTGGCATTGCCCCATAACGACCATGCGGTACGTTGTCCGTACCAGGTCATCGTTGTGTCAGCCGTTAAAGAAGAACTTTTTGTATTGCCTGACTGGGCAAGGTAACCCGCATTCAGATTACCTTCAAAAGGTTTCTTCGCTGTGGAGGGATCATCCATGACAGTAAAAACGGAATCATCGGCGGCTGCATGCAGAGACGCGAACACGCCACCCGCCAGCATAACTGCAGCGGGTACTGTCTTCAAAAGCTTCATTTATAAAGAGTCCGTACAACTAAAAAAG
>JGI2924J29684_1076606_pt1 | contig 10271 bp, 8 predicted proteins | sample BenlonsequencITS_FD_29684 | JGI IMG/M metagenome (IMG submission 29684)
GTGCGCTTTACTCCTGATCGAGAATCGTGATTGGTTTGGGCCAACTCTCAACTAGTCGGTTCACGCTTGGGATGGTACTAGCGGCGGTCCGAATCTGTACTGCTTGGTCGAGGTCGTATCGGCCGGTTCGTCGCGGCAGTCGACAGAAAACGGTAGTAGAGCTCGTGATCGATCCGACCGACAGGACTCGCTGCCAGTCGGGCACGCTCGACTGGACGGCAGAAAGTGGTTCGGGTAACCGTCCGGGTGGAGTCAGGACGGCGAACGGGGAGGCTCCCCCACGGGAGACGCGATCGGTGTGCAAGCAGTGTCAGCCATTACTGTAGCGCCGAGGCGACGGTTCGAAGTACTGACGCAGCTCTCGCCCGAACTCCTCGAGCAACACCGTCACTTCCTCGTTGACGAGTACCTGATACTCGGACTCGAGTGCCGTCTCGACGTGCGCGCCGAGTCCGACATCGAAGAGCCGGTCGCTCTCGAGAAACTCGCGTGCGGCGGTGAACTGGCGGTCGCGTTCGGTGACGTAGCGGCCGCCTTCGATGAACGGCCCGTACGCGTCCGGGTCGGCGGTGTAGGCGTCGTAGAAGCCTTCTGCGTGGCCGGGAACGTGTACCGGCGGTCCTTCGTGGCGTTCGACGATCGGCAGTTCGCTGACGGCGAGTTCGACGAAGATAGCTGCGGTGTCGTCGGCGAGCGTCGTTCCGCGGAAGACCTCGAACCCGCGGTCGTCGAGTCCGCTGGTGATTCCCTCGATCGACTTCTCGAGTTGGGGGTAGAGTTGGTCGTCGACAAGATCAGGTGCGTCGAACCGGACCGCGATCGGTGTCGTGCCACGGTGCTCGAGGTGCTCTCGGAGTTCGGTTTCGGTCAGCGGTTCGGGATCGAGAGGCTCGAAGTACTCGACAGAGGGGGTGGCGAGGAACTCGCGGGCGTAGTGTTGGAGTCGTGCGACGTTCTCTCCGGAGCAGACGGCGGCGACGTTGCGCTCCGGATCGGTCGGATCGACGACGACGAGGGGGTCGCCGAACGTCTCCTGGCCGTGGTCCTCGGGATCGAGTTCGACCTGGGGGTGCCAGTCGCGTACAGCCTCGAGCAGTGCCTGGAAGCCGCCGTACTCGCAGACGAGCAATTCTGTGAGGAAGCCGCTGAAGCCCCGTGTCCGGAGGTCGCTGCCGTAGGAGCCGATTCCCCGGAGGAACTGCTTCGTGAGTCGAACGTCGGCAGCGAGGTCGTCGTCGAGTCGCTTTCGGAGGTACTCGTTGTGAAACGGCGTCCGGTCGACGGCCGACCGGATTTCGGTCGCCGATTCGAGGCGAAAACAGGGGACGACGTCGATGTCGAACCCCTCGACGGTACCCTTGACGTAGGGATGTTCGGCGTACTCCTCGTGGCCCTCGGGGAGAGTGTCGTGGCCGACGGCGAGACCGTACTCCTCTAAGGTATCCCGATCGAGATTCGGCGGGAACCGGGCGAAGATGTCGATGTCGCGATTGCCGCTGGTCCAGGTTCCTCTGGCGGTCGAGCCGACCCGAATCACGTCGGCGTCGGCACAGCGGGCGGTCGCTGCGCGTTCGGCGCGGTCGGTGAGCCTGTCCGCTACCTCGCGGAGACGGGCCCGTTCGTCCGCGCCTGGGTCGACGCGTTCACGAACAGTGGCCACTACGGCCGCGAGGTCGTCCGGATCGTCGTCACGATCGCTCTCCTCGAGGTCGTCCGAGTCACTCATTGGTGGTCTCTACTCGAGCGGTGCGTGAAAGGGTGTCGAACCGCGGGAAGCAAAACGAAAGCCCTATCAAATGCACTCGACTACTCGATGTTGAGCCGAAGTAGCTCAGATGGTAGAGCACCTCGCTGTTAACGAGGTTGTCCCAGGTTCGAGTCCTGGCTTCGGCGCTCCTGTTCTACCGAACTCTGTTTCGACACTCGAGTCGCCGTTCCAGTTTGACCTCTATCCACTCTTCGAGATCACGTGCTGGCTCGACGCCGAGCGCCGAGCGAACGCGCTCGAGGTCGACATCGAACCGATCGACGACTGGCGAGTTCGGATTCGGTCGCTCTCGGAGTTCGATACCGCCCGGAGAGCCAGTGCTGGCGTTGTGTGCGTGGGCGACCAGTCCCGCGATTTCGAGGACGCTGTAGGAGACGCCGCGTCCGAGTACGTACGACCGGGCGATGGAGTCGGCCTCGGCGAGTCGGTCGACGGCTGTGGCGATCCCCGAGGCGACGTCGTGGACGTGGATCAGGTCCCGTTCTTGTGTTCCCGGCCGGTGGACTGGGAGGTCCTCGCCGGCGGCCGCTCGTTCGAGGAAGTAGTCGACGACCGACTCACCGTCGCCGTAGACGTTCGTCACGCAAAATGTGACCGAGGGGACGCGTCCGTCGGTCAGCGTCCGGACGGCGCGTTCGCCGGCCAGTTTAGTTCGCCCGTAGGTCGTGGTCGGGTTTCTCGAAGTTGTTGCGGTGATCGGAAACTCGTCGGGATCGCCGATGGTAGCGACACTCGAGAGGTGGACGAGTGGAACGTCGGCGCGGACACACGCCCAGGCAACGTTCGACGCCCCAGCAGCGTTGATTTCGAAGGCGGCGTCGGGTCGACTCCGGCAGGCGTCGATCCCGACCAGTCCGGCAGCGTTGACGAGAGAGTCGACGTGCTCGAGGAACGGCTGGATCGCGCCTCGATTCCGGATGTCGACCGCAGGGTACTCTTCGTGAGCGGAGCCAGCAGCGGGGTAGACGTCGTAGCCGCGGTCCTCGAGCGTCTGGACGACTGCCTGCCCGACGGAGCCGGTTGCACCGAGGACGCCGACCCGATCACTCATCGTTTGCAACGTCGTCCGTCGCGGACGGGCTGGCGTCGGTCGAAGTCGGTTCACTACTCGGGCCGCCGTCGGCAGCGACCGTTCCCACGTCTTCTCTCTCGGCGTCGCCGATCGTTTCCCGGACTATCTCGACGATCTCGTCGTGGTGCATCTGCCGAGTGTTGGCGGATGTGTACTCGTTCTCGAGGTCGTTCGAAACGTCTGGGTTTTCGGCTTGCGGATAGAGGACGTATCGGTCCGCTCGTTCGTCTGCGTAGCGGATCTCGTCGCTGGCGACCAGTTTTTCGTGGTATCGTTCGCCCGGTTTCGGGCCGATGAGGTCGATCTCGATCTCGTCGGGGTCGTCGCCGAACTGCGGCGCGAAGTGGTCGCACATTGCTTCCGCGAGGTCACCGACTGTCAGCGCGGGCATCTTCTTGACGAACACTTCGCCGCCGTCCATCTCGAGACAAGAGTCGATCGCAAAGCGGGCAGCTTCCTGGGGTCGCATGACGAACCGGGTCATCGAGGGGTCGGTGACGGTCAGCGGACCGCCGGAGCGAAGTTGGTCGTAGAACAGTGGGACGACCGATCCCGTCGTGCCGACGACGTTGCCGAAGCGGACGGAACCGAGCGTGAGGTCCTCGGGCGGCCGGTGTTTGTCGAACGAGGAGATGATTCGCTCGGCGATGAGTTTCGTCGACCCCATCGTCGAGGTCGGGTTCGCCGCCTTGTCCGTGCTGACACCGAGCAGTCGGTCGACGCCGGCCTCGGCTGCGGCCTCGACGACGTTTCTGGTTCCGGTGACGTTCGTCTGGACGGCCCCGTAGGGGTTGTCCTCGACCATCGGGACGTGTTTCATCGCCGCGACGTGGAAGACGACGTCGACATCGCTCATCGCGATCGCGAGCTGGTCTTTGTCGCGGATGTTTGCGAGGACGCAGTCGATCGTTGGCTCGACGCCGCCGAACGATCCGCTAAACGCCGCCAGCCGCTGTTCGCTGTTGTCCACGATGCGGATCAGGTCGGGGTCGTCGTCGACCAGTTCCGAGACGACTTCGGCACCGATCGAGCCACAGCCGCCGGTAACGAGTACGTTCCGCCCTGCAAGCGTTGTCGACATGTAGCGTAGCCATCCTCCGGGCAGCCTTTGTAATCCGAACGCTACACTGGAGCGGGCGACGTTGGCTTGCCGTACAGCGGTCTCGAGTTGCATCCGGACGATCGGCGTCCGGTGTGGATCGCGGTCTGGGTGGCCGAGGTCGGCTGGAATCGACGGCGAACCGACGAAGTCGGACCGAAAGCGCTGTTTGCTCTGCCTAACCGGTTGCGCGGCGTGACTGTCTCCGTGAGCGAACGAATTAACAATGTGTTCGACGACGGACCGCAGGCACGACGGACCGATGACCGTGAACGTCCTCGTGTTGACGACCTACGACGAGTCACCGTTTCTGAACCAGCAGATCGTCGCCCTCGAGTCTCGCGGGCTCTCGGTCGACACACTCACCGTCTCTGGCAGCGTCTCCGCGGGCGAATCACGGGGTATACTCGACTATCTCCGATTTTTCCCCGAGGTGAGACGCGAAGTGCGACAGGGCGACTACGACCTTGTGCACGCCCATTACGGGCTGACCGCTCCGATGGCCCTCGCACAGCGAGCGGTCCCCGTCGTGCTCACGCTGTGGGGAACCGACCTCGAGGGGCCCGGCGGCCCGGTCAGCCAGTTCTGTGCGCCCCGCTGTGCGGAGGTGATCGTCATGACCGAGAGCATGCGCGAGGAACTCGCCAGCGACTGTACGGTCCTGCCGTTCGGGATCGACCTCGAGCGTTTCCGTCCCGAATCGACGGCCACAGCGAAAGCGCGAGTTGGCTGGGAGCTGGACGAACACCACGTCCTCTTCCCGTACCCCCCCGAGCGGACGGTCAAGAACTATCCGCGGGCAAAGCGGATCGTCGACGCAGTCGACGACCGGATCGACTGCTCCGTTCGACTGCAGGTCGTCCACGGCGTCGATCACGAACAGGTGCCGACCTACATGAACGCCGCGGACGCGCTGTTGCTCACCTCCAAGCACGAGGGGTCACCGACCGCCGTCAAGGAGGCTCTTGGCTGTAATCTCCCGATCGTCGCAACCGACGTCGGCGACGTCAGCGAACGACTCGAGGGGGTCGATCCCTCCACGGTTGCGACGAGCGACGACGAACTCGTTCGTGGACTCGAGGCGGTGCTCGAGCGAGGCGAACGGTCGAACGGTCGACGGGCTGTAAGAGCGGTGAGTCAGCGGCAAGTCGTCGATCGGTTGCTTTCGGTCTATGGCCGGGCGATCGACGGGCGGCTGACGATCGAGCGGGACCCGGCGGCGGTGTGATACGGTTCGTTGGAAGTCAGTTTCGGCGCAACCGCGCGCTCTTGCGGTCGCGCCGGGACATCGGGACAGCAGTCCGTCTGAGCTGTGACTGTCCTCGAGCGGTTCGGGACGCCCAGCGATACGACGGCAGGTCGCCGGCCCGGCGAAGGAGAGCAACAGTTCGATCGTCACTCGAGCGTGAAAACGCCGACGGCGGGAACACACGAGGAATCTGGAGAGCTCGCCGCCCAGTATGAATCTACCACCTTATAATAGTCAGACTTAACAATATAGGAGTTTGTGTTCATAACAGTGCTATGGCTGACCAACGCATCCCAGTGACCGTCCTGAGCGGGAGTCTCGGCGCAGGAAAGACGACCGTCCTGAACCACGTCCTGACCGCGGATCACGGCCTCGAGGTCGCCGTCGTGGTCAACGACATGGGCGAGGTCAACGTCGACGCGGAACACGTCACCCAGCAGTCGGATCTGGGCGGCGAGGAAGAAGTCGTCGAGATGTCCAACGGCTGTATCTGCTGTCGGCTGCGAGGCGACATGCTCGAGGAGATCGGCCGACTCGCCGACAGGCGGGAGTTCGACTACCTGCTGGTCGAGTCCTCGGGCATCTCAGAACCGATCCCCGTCGCCCAGACGTTCGCGCTCGGGTTCGAGGACGCGGAGTTCGATCCGACCGACACCTATCGGCTGGACACGATGGTGACAGTCGTCAACGCCCACAGCTTCTGGGAGTCGTTCGACTCCGGATCGGCGCTGGCCGCGGATCGACTCGAGGAGCATTCGGGGCGCGTGCCCGAAGAAATCCTGCTCGATCAGATCGAGTTCTGTGACGTGCTCCTGTTGAACAAGCGCGACCTCGTTCCTGACGACGAGTTAGAAGAGATCGAGGCCGTCCTCGAACGACTCCAGCCGCGTGCGAAACTCGCTCGGACGGAGTTCGGGAACGTCGATCCCGGCGAGATACTCGGGACCGACCGGTTCGATTTCCAGCGCGCACAGAACGCTGCGGGCTGGAAACACGAACTCCAGCACGATCACCACCACGACCCACAGGAGGAACACGGCGTCACCTCCTTCGTCTACCATCGCCAGCGGCCGTTCCACCCCGAACGGATCGCCGCGCTGCTGTCGGACGTGCCCGACGAGGTCGTTCGAGCGAAGGGCTTTTTCTGGAGTGCAGGCCGGGAAGATGTCGCGATGGGCGTCGACAAGGCCGGCACCTCCGTGCGTGCAGGGCCGGCCGGAACGTGGCTGGCGGACCTGCCGAAAGCCGAACGCGAACAGGACTTCGCTGCCCGCCCGGACCTGAAAGACGACTGGGACGAGGAGTACGGCGACCGCATGACCCGCCTCGTCTTCATCGCCCGCGAGTTCGACGAACACAGGTTGGTCGACCGGCTCGACGACTGCCTGCTGACCGACGCCGAGATGGACGAAGACTGGAACGCCTACACAGATCCGTTCGAACCGCAAGACAGACGTGAACTCGCGCTCTCGAACCAGTAAATGTCCGTTCCGGTCACCGTCCTCTGTGGCGAACTCGGCGCAGGAAAGACGACGCTGCTGTCGGGGTTGCTCGAGTCACCCGACACCGATACCGAGCGCGAAATCGCCGTGCTCGTCAACGACGTCGGCGCTGTAAACGTCGACGCCGACCTGGTGGAAGCCCGAACCGATCTGGCGACCGGCGAGGAAGTCGTTGCCCTCGAGAACGGCTGTATCTGCTGTAGTCTCGGCGGCGAACTCTCGCGGGCGGTGATCCGGCTCTGGAAGGAACACGAGTTCGACCACCTCGTCGTCGAAGCCTCCGGCGTCGGCGAACCGGAGCCGATCGCCCGCCAATTCGTCCACGGCCCCGCCGGCGGCCCCTACGATCTCGAGGCTGTCGTGACGGTCGTCGACGCCCGGCGGTTCCACGATCGGTTCGCGGACGTCGACCTCGCGGCCGACGAAGTGCCCGCCGTTCGGGGCGGAAACGAAAGCGAGGACGGCGACGGTGACGGAACGCGACCGCTCACCGATCTCGTCCTCGAGCAAGTCGAGTTCTGCGACCTGCTGGTCGTCAACAAGTGCGACCTCGTCGACGACGCCGAACGGGAGCGGGTCGTCGCCCTGCTCGAGGCGCTCCAGCCCCGTGCCGACGTGCTGACGACCGAGTACGGCGCGATCGATCCGGCGGCGTTGCTCGGCGTCGACCGATTCGACCTCGAGGCAGCGAGCGAGGCCGCGGGATGGAAACGGGCGATCGAAGCCGACGTGGACGACGAGGCCGTACCTGAACACGACGACGATCACGAAGACGGACACGGCCACGACCACGATCACGACGAAGCGCACGACCACGCACATCCGCCCGAACGCTACGGTATCGCCGTCGACGCCTACCACCGCCGCCGCCCGTTCCACCCCGAACGCTTTGCCGCCGTCCTCGCGGACCTCCCGAACGGCCTCGTTCGCGTGAAAGGCCTGTGCTGGATCGCCGGCCGCGAAGACCAGGCTATCACGATGAGCTACGCCGGAACCGAAACGAGCCTCGAGGTCACCGGCCGCTGGATCGCCAGCTTCTCCGAAGAGCGCCAGGAGACCTACCGGCAGGGCCAGCCCGACCTCGAGTGGGACGAGGAGTGGGGCGACCGCGAAACGAGGCTGGCGGTGATCGGGCGCGATCTCGCATTCGACGCTCTCGAGGCGCGATTCGACGACTGTCTGTTGACCGACGCCGAGATGGACGAGGACTGGCACGAATACGACAACCGTGCGCCGACGGCAATGGGCGAGACGACCGTGGTCGACACGGACTCGCTCTGACCGGCAAAGCGAGGTGAGGTCCTCGCAACTACCCTGTGTCTGGGTACGCCTGCTGCCAGATTCCGTACAGCACGAAGGCGACAGCCGGCAGTCCGAAGACGACGAACTGGATTACACTGATCACGGGCAACAGTCCGACGACGAACGCGGCGACAGCGACGGGAACCCCGGCGATCGGAGCGATTGCGATCGCAGCGATCCGTCGGTCGACCGCCGGCAGGTCCAACTCTGGCGCTGGCACCAGCAGTTCGAACGCCTCGACGAACGCCGGGGCGTCCTCGACGGGGCCGAGTTCGCGCATCGTCTCCTCGTCGCCCCACCCCAGTTTTGCCTCGAACGTCCGAGTCCCGAACACCCGATCCGGGAGTCGGTCGGCGACGACCGTTACATCGCGGGTCGCATTGCACGGAACACTCCACTGGGGTTCCTCGACCCAGGCGTCGTACGCGACGAGACGGTCGTCGTACCGACGATACTCGAGCGCGGCGTACTCGAGGACTCGTTCGGCGATCTTTATCGCCAGAAACGCGACGAGCGCGACGAAGGCGGCGAGACTGATGCCGACCGACAGCAAAACACCGGACCCGCTGCTTTCGCCGAGTACTGCGAAGGTGACGAGCCACGCGAGAACGACCATGCCGGCGTAGAAGGGAGCAGACTTCACGAGTGTGCGGAAAACGCCGGTGAGAACCACCGTCCGAGTATGCGTCTCGAACCGGGCATCCGGGTCGGCGTCGGGAATCCGTGGCTGCTCGGGGGCGTCACGTTCCCCTTCGTTTTCCGGTCCGGCGAGCCACCCCGTGAGCCGGCCACCACCGCCGTGGGTCGCACGAAACGCCGACCAGTCGACGAGCAGTTTGACGGCGACGAACGCCGCGAGCACGGCCATTCCGCCGGCTTCCGCGACGACGAGCAAGACGAACATCAAGAAAAACCCCTGACGGGCCGGCGTCTCGATGACAGCGTACGGCGACGTCGTCTCGTACCGGCCACCACGGAGGTACTCGTGCCAGGTCTCGAGTCCCTGGCCGAGCAACAATCCTGCGACGCTCAGCCAGACCACCGGCTGTGCGAGTGCGTCCCCGACCACGACTTCGGACAATGCGCCCACGACGAAGAGGACGACCCAGACGGTCACAAAGAAGACAGCGCCGACGAACGGCAGGTTTCGCGGATACACCGGCGGGAGCCACGAAACGACCCTGACGCTCCCGTGCTTTCTGGCGAGGTCGGTGTTCCCGACGTCGATCACGCTCGAGTCGCCCTCGTCCTCGTCGGTCTCTAGCTCCTCGACCTGTGGCGGCTGTCCAGCAAACAGCGCCTTCACCGCCGCCAACGGGAACGCGAGGATCACTTCGAGAGCGTAAATGACAACCAGCGTCGACGGTTTCCAGCCGTACGCGAGAACGCCGACAAGCGGTACCAGGTTGGCCAGAACGATCGGCAAGAACCGCACAGCCGACGGAACGTCGTCGGAGACGCCACGAACGCGCATCTGCGATGGAGGTAGCCCGAAGCACAGTAAAGCGTTCCGAAGAGAACGCTGACGCGATAGCTTATGGGAGTCGGCTGTAGATACGGTACATATGGCACCCGACCGCAGCGATCGACGCAGCACGGACGACCACGGCCACGACATCATCGACCCCCTCTACGTCGGAATCGTGACGGTCTCGAGTTCGCGTGCGCAGGCCGACGAGGCGGACCCCGCCGACCCCGGCGGCGACACTATTCAGGAGTGTTTCGAGGCCGAGGGCCACGAGATACGGGAGCGACTGCTCGTCCGAGACGACTACTCCTCGATCCGGACGACCATCCGGGGGCTCGTCGCTCGCCGAGACGTCGACGTCGTCGTGACGACTGGCGGAACCGGCGTGACGGCTGACGATGTCTCGCCCGAAGCCACCTCGTCGCTGTTCGAACGCGAACTCCCCGGCTTCGGCGAACGCTTCCGCGCGCTCTCGTGGGAGGAGATCGGTACTCGAGCCATCGCATCGCGTGCGACGGCCGGCATCGCCGTCGACACGCCGGTGTTCTGTATTCCCGGGAGCACGGGTGCATGTCAGACCGCCTGCGAGGAACTGATCGTGCCCGAAACACCGCATCTCGCCGGGCTGGCGACGAGTCACCGCGCGGACGTGACCGACGGGACGTTGGCGGATTACGGCGAGGAGTGAACTCCACGGACTATCGTACCTGGGTCGGTCGGAGAGACCCAGTCATACGGATTACTGTACCGATTTACCGGCGCAACCGCCGCCAGGGTCGCGGTTGTGCCGGAAATGACTTACAGTAAACCG
>JGI2924J29684_1076604_pt1 | contig 10270 bp, 11 predicted proteins | sample BenlonsequencITS_FD_29684 | JGI IMG/M metagenome (IMG submission 29684)
TCGGAACAGTCGGGATTCGAAGCATCCAATCAAAACCTTTTTCGGGGCTTCCCCTACGTCCTAACTCCTTCTGCAGACTGCCCGGAATTCGTTTTAGAAAAATTTGTGCAGCTGGTTCAGGGATTTGGGGCAAGGGTAGAGTTTCGCGATCCTTCGGATCACGACCGTGAAGCAGCTATGGTAAGTCATATCCCCCATATCTTGGCTGTTACGTTATCTTTAGCTGCCGAAGATGCTTCCTTTGACGGAGAGTCGCTTTTGTCTTTGGCAGGCCGCAGCTTTCGAGATCTGACACGAGTCGCAGACAGCTCTCCGGAAATGTGGAAAGAAATTATGGTGAGGAATTCAGAGACCATTCTGGAGGGACTAACCCTTTGGGAAAAGAGGGTGAGGGAATTTCGCGAGTACCTCGAGAATGGAGAAGGAGAGAAGATTGCAGAAGTGTTTCGGATGGCGCATAATATCCGCACTGCTCTTTGATACGGTGAATTTTTGAGTTGCTCTTAGCTTAAGAACTTATAGTATAATATGATAAATCTGCAATAAATATGGGACAGGGGGAATTCCAATGGGAGGCGTATTTGTTAAGCCTATAACAGGAGTTAAGGGGGAAATTCAAGTTCCCGGAGATAAATCCATCTCTCATCGGGCTGCCCTTCTAGGCGGAATGGCCTTTGGTGAAACTCATGTTACCAATTTCTTATTGGGACAAGATTGCTTAAGTACTTTGGGATGTTTAAGAGAACTCGGCGTGGCTTGGGAAAGACAAGGAACTGAAGTATGGCTGCACGGAAAAGGCATGGACAATTGGCAAGAGCCAGCCAACGTTTTAGATGCGGGTAACTCCGGGACAACCTTCAGGCTAATGCTCGGTGTATTGGCGGGCAGTCCTTTTTCTGTGACCTTAACAGGAGATGATTCCCTGCGTTCACGCCCTATGAGACGGGTCACGGATCCCCTCAAACAAATGGGAGCACGTATTTTGGGACGAAGAGAGGGCAACTTGGCACCCATCACCATGCAAGGCGGTCAGCTGCTGGGACAGTCTTTTCAAACCGAGGTAGCTTCAGCCCAAGTCAAATCGGCGTTACTCTTAGCAGGCTTAAGAGCAAAGGGAGAAACCAGTGTACAAGAACCTACACTATCCCGGGATCATACGGAACGAATGCTTAGAGGCTTTGGGGTTGAGGTTCAAAGCGACAATACTATTGTAAAAGTTAAGGGCGGCGGGAAATTGACGGGTCAAAATGTTTCTGTTCCCGGGGATATATCTTCAGCAGCTTTTTTCTTAGTTTTAGGAAGTTTAGTTAGGCAAGGTGAGATGATTCTTCCGGAGGTTGGGATAAATCCGACTCGTACCGGGATTATTGACGTTCTGCAAGCCATGGGAGCAGATATCGAATACCTAGAAAGCTCAGAAATCTGCGGCGAACCTCGCGCAGCCTTGAGGGTTAGACCTTCTCAGCTGCGAGGAATTGAAATTAGCGGAGATTTAATTCCGCGTTTGATCGATGAAATACCAATCTTAGCATTAGCAGCCAGCTTAGCTGAAGGGGAAACTGTCATTCGCGATGCGGCAGAACTAAGGATTAAAGAAACAGATCGCATAAAAAGAGTTGCGGAAGGCTTAAAGGCTTTAGGCGCAACGATTGAAGAGCTGCCGGACGGAATGAGAATCAAGGGTCGGCCTGAGTTGCACGGCGGAGAAGTCAGCAGTTTCGGAGATCATCGCTTGGCAATGACTTGGGCAGTAGCAGGAATGCTCTCCCAAGAAGGAGTCAGCGTGGAAAATATGGCAGCTGCGAATGTCTCATTCCCTAATTTTTTAGAAATTGTAGAGAAGGTTGTTCTATGAGTTCTGCGAAAATAGAACCTATGGAAAAAGGGTTTGTCTTTGGGCTGCGTCAATCGTTAAGTATTGTCGTAGGGTATGCTCCTGTAGCTGTAACCTTCGGCATTTTAGCAACTCAGTTTGGTATAAGTGTTTGGGAAGCAGGGCTGATGTCCTGTTTCGTATTTGCCGGCGCCTCTCAGTTCATTGCTATTGAAATGCTTCACCAAGGTGCCACGGCATGGATGATAGGTCTTACCACCTTAATTGTTAATATCCGACATGTACTTATGAGTCTTTCCGTTGTGCATTTTTTCCCAGAAAGATCGCGCACTTGGTCACTAGGATTAGCCCAAGGACTCACCGATGAGACCTTTGTCCTCAATTCAAGAATTCTCAAGGAGGTGGCAGAAGAAGAACAGCGCCGCCGTATTATGTTGGGAGTTAATTCGGGCGCCTTTGCTTCCTGGGTTATCTTTACAGTGTTAGGCGGGCTGATTGGCAAATGGCTGCCGGTCCAGTTCTCTGGTTTTCAATTCGCACTTCTCGCTCTCTTCATCATCTTGACTGCCTCTTCCTTGTCCCGAAAGAATCTGATGACGTATATTCTTGCCGGGATCTTAGCAGTCGTCTTCAAACTGCTTCTTCCAGGAAAACTATACATTATCTTAAGTGTTGCCCTTGCCGCAGGAATCGGAGCAGTCTGGAAAAGCAGAAACGATAAGCTAAACCATTGAATGAAATAAACGTAACATACGTGCGATACCCTCCATTGGAGACTATCGGATTGCGGGAAGAGAGGAGAATTATGCCGATTCATTTCGTTGAAACAATTTTTTTAATGACTTTGGTAACCTATGGTTCCCGGGTACTGCCGTTTCTATTATTTAAAGGGACAAATGTTCAAGGATTTGTGCGGAATTTTATTGAACTAGTCCCAATTGCCCTGCTGGCTGCTTTAGTTATTCCGGAGTTAGTTACTCCGGGAGGATCGGTTGTCGTACTTAACAATCCTTACTTATGGGCAGGGATTTTAACGTTTCTATTTGCTCGTAAGATTCCGAATTTATTTCTGGGAATACTCTTTGGCATGATTGTCTACTGGGGATTGGATAAGCTGATGCTTGTTTTCCATTAATTAATCTATGCGAGATCCTAAGCTTAAAAAACATTAAAAGATTATGAGCAAACAGAAGCGTTATTAAAATGAACAATTATTTTGATTTTGTTAGTAGTGTTTAACAAATATTATGTTGTTTTACTATTTATTATGATTTCAATCCTATAATTGTGTGATCATAAAGGTCGCGGTTCCGTAGGCTACAGTTTTGCCCTGATCGTCTTTAATTTCACCTTGTCCGACGACGATTCTCCTGCCTTTATGGATAACGTTTCCTAATGCATAAAGTGTTCCTCTCTGAACCGGGCGTAAATAGTTAAGTTTAAGTTCTACTGTTGAGGCGCCTTCTTCAGGACTAAGCCGCTGGTTTATGGCCACTGCTATACATGCGTCGAATAAGCTTGCGATGGCCCCGCCATGTACGTTCCCGTAGAATTGTTTTAAATTCTCTGTAACTTTCATAACCAGTTGGATTTTTCCGTCTTCAGTCTCTTCCGTCATCATTCCTAAGTGCTTCCAGTAGTTGTTGTTTTCTAAATCGGCGATTCGAACCATTTTAGGGTCACCTGCTTTCTGAATTACTGCTGCTTAAAGGCATAGATATGAGAACTTTTTCGTTATCCAATAGTAAGACTCGAGTTCACTTTTAATCTGAGGATATCACATTTTGACAGGGGATACTAATTTTCTGCAGATTTCAAGTTTTAAGTGTCACGTATTAAGGCATAAAAATCGTCTCAAACATAAAACTCCGAGAATTTCTCGGAGTTTTTGTTTTTTCCTGGTAAACTTAAGTTAAGTTAGGTATAGTAAAAGTCATGGGATATTCACTTTTATTTTGGCAATATGTGTTCTGCCGGTGAATCAGCGTTTCAATTTAACTCTGATAAGTATTCTCTGACTGAGAATCGCCCATCATATCCATCTCGTTATTTTCATCGGAATCAGAGTCTGAATTTGAATAACCGTGTCCCCGTGATACGATGGTATATCCATACTGTTCAGATTTGCGCCCCAAAATAAAGGCAGCAACGAGGCTGAGAATAAAAAACAATCCATGGGAATGGTAATATTGTCTTTGACGCCAAAACATAGTTGATCCTCCTTTCTTACGTTTTAGATTAGCCGATTTAAGAGAATCTCATCCGGGTAATATAAGGAAAAACAAGGAGGCTTTCCATGCGATATCAGATTTTACTTTGGGATCTTGATGGGACACTGACAGACCCCAAACAAGGTATTACACGCTCTGTACAGTATGCGCTCCAAAAGCTTGGTTTTCCCTATCCTCATGAAGACGAATTGGAATGGGTTATTGGACCGCCTTTAATGGATAGTTTCAGGGTGCTTCTTGAGACTGAAGATAACGATCTTCTAACAACTGCATTAGATTTTTATCGAGAACGTTTCAGAGAAATCGGCATGTTTGAAAATAAGGTTTATCCAGGCATTCCGGAATTGTTGGCCTCGTTAAAGGGAAAGGGCTGTCAGCATTTTTTGGCTACCTCAAAACCGAAAATTTTTGCCGCAGAAATACTAAAGCACTTTTCGCTGAAAGACTATTTTAGCAAGATCATGGGCAGCGAATTGAACGGAAAATTTGTAGAAAAGGAAGATCTAATTCGTGAAGTTTTGCAAGGAGTACCCCAAGAGCTCCGGTCCAAAACGGTTATGATCGGCGACCGTCGCTACGATGTTCAAGGGGCCAGATCTAATCATATTGAGGTTATTTCAGTTGGCTATGGTTATGGGACGAATGAAGAATTAGAGCTCGCAGCTCCGGATTATCTTGTTTCCAGCGTACGGGAGTTAGAGCGATTGCTTCAAAATTGAGGTGATTTAGTCTCCGGCCTTTTCAAGGTCTATTTGATGGTTGATGGGATACCGTACTGCAGCATCGAGATAAACATAGTCTTTATCGTTTTCTTGACGTACCATACCAACAATGCCGTTGTCATGGGTTGTTTTAAGAAACTGCTCAACAAAATGTTGATAAGCTCGTTCTTCCCAAGGATCTAAATAATCGGTTACAGAATTCAAATAGGTTTCGACGGGAATTTTAAAATGACGATGATAAACTTGTAGTGTTACTTCCTCAGAATTCATGTTGATTCCCCCTTGCAGGTTAGTCTGAGAAATTTGTTAATAAACTATGTGTTGAAGAACATAATGATGGAGAGTGAGTATGGACGGAGAAAATGAACATCATGAAGTTATAGAATTTCATGAGTATCCCGAACCCCAAAGAAACCGCACTTTAAACTGGGTTGATTTATTGACCGTTTTAGGCGGAATTATAGTGATTTATATAGTTCTGGCCCTGGGAACCCTCTGGTTAATGAAAATTTGGCCCAATGAGCGTGTTTTAATGTATCTCAATGCATTTTTAACCCAGTTTTCATTCATTCTTTTAATTTTGTTGTTAAAAGTAGTACGACATTGGAAATGGTCTGATTTTGGCTGGAGGTCGGTCCCTCTTCGAAAAATACTGCCAAATATCGTAAAAACATATGCAATAACTTGGGTTTTAAATATCGGGTATGTTATTTTTTTATATAAACAAGGAATGTCCCCGCCAACGACGGATGTCTACACTAAACTGCTTGGACAATCATCAGGGGTTGCCCTGATCTTGAATTTGCTTTTAGCAGGTGTTTTAGCCCCTTTGGTTGAGGAAACTATGTTTCGAGGACTGATCTACGGCAGTCTGAGAACTTATTGCGGCAAATGGACGGCTGCTGTTATCAGTGCAGCGATTTTCTCAGGGCTTCATTTTCAGGCCTACGGATTTATTCCCCGCTTTGTTTTAGGAATTGCTTTAGTTTATCTTTTTGATAAATACAAATCTCTTTATCCTAATGTCGCGCTGCACTCCTTAAACAACGTAGTAGCCACATTAATTGCGGCAAAGTTTACCGGATAGAGATAATGCATAGACCTTAGATCAAATAGTGCTCCTCTAAAACTTGACTGTTCTTTTGTCAAGTTTTAGAGGAGCATATTTTTTACCATCGGGGCAGCCCGCCATGACATTACGCAGTACCATCAGACGATGAAAATTGTTCATGCCTTCGGGGCTGGGAGCTCCACCGAATCTCAGGGCAGTACATGATGTGAACCACGGTTCCGCTTCTCCCACGCAAGCTTTGTGAGCTTTACCGCCTCTCCATGCAATGAGTTCACTCTTGTGGGCGAAGCTACCTTCCTTCGAGGTCTATAGTGTTCGGGGCAGTTTTTCCAGGGCGCCAAGAACGAAGTATTGTACGAATATCTTTTGGAATAATCTTCAATAAATGACAAACACTAAGAAACATCATGCGATCTGTATTCTTGGGACCAAGGGAGGGAGACTTTTTGTCGAAATCTGAGACCTACTATCAATGGGCTTGCCGCAAAGGAGTATCCAGGAGAGACTTCTTCAAATTCTGCACTCTTATGGGTGCTATGTTGGGTTTGGATGCAGCAGAGTATCCGAAAATCGTTTCCGCTTTACAGTCGAAACCGCGGCTGCCGGTTATATATCTGAATTTACAGGAATGTACCTGCTGTGGTGAATCTTTTTTGCGTTCCTCTCATCCGTTAGTGTCTGATTTGATTTTTAATATGATTTCTCTCGACTACATGGAAGTGCTCCAAGCAGCCGCCGGCAAACAAGCAGAAGATGTGCGTTTAAAGACGATGAAGGATTATCCCGGGGGGTATGTCCTGGTGGTTGAAGGCAGCGCTACTTTAGGGGATGGGGGAGTTTACTGCACCATCGGAGGTGTAACGGCAACAGAGCTTCTGAAGCAAACGGCTGATGGAGCGGCTGCTGTCATTGCTTATGGCTCCTGTGCCACAAACGCCTGCGTTCAAGGGGCCCATCCCAATCCGACCCAAGCTGTTCCTGTTCGACAGGTTGTAAAAAATAAACCGGTGATTGATGTTCCTGGCTGTCCTCCTATTGCGGAAGTGATCACAGGAACAATAGTACATTATCTTACCTTCGGAAAGATCCCGGAGCTGACTAACCAAGGACGGCCTAAGGCCTTCTACGAACACCGCATCCACGACAACTGCGTCCGGCGGGCCTTTTTCGACGCGGGTCAATTTGTGGAATCCTTCGACGATGAAGGAGCGAAACAAGGCTGGTGTCTCTACAAAATGGGTTGTAAAGGTCCGACAACCTATAACGCATGTGCTATCACAGAATGGAATGATGGTGTAAGTTATCCGATTAAGTCGGGGCATCCTTGTATAGGATGTTCGGAAAATAACTTCTTTGATAACACTCCCTTCTATACTCACCTGGCGAAGATTCCTAACAATGCCCTGGGGAAAGATGTGGATCGGGTTGGGATGGATGTAGTGGGGGTAGCCGGTCTTGCGGTAGTGGCCCATGCCGGAATGACAGCGGTTGTAAAACACGGAGAAAATAAAAAAGATAAAGACAGGAGTTAATGCTAACTACTTAATGTCTAATAAAACTTAAACCTAAGTCCTACAGTGAGATCAAGGAGTAAAGATTAGAAGTTTCGTTTGGAAAGGAAGCGAACCATGACCACAAGAATCGTCGTTGACCCCATTACCCGAATCGAGGGACATTTGCGAATTGAAGCAGTTGTTGACGGCAATCGGATTACTGATGCCATCAGTGCAGGCACAGTCTTTCGTGGGATTGAAAAAATTGTAGAAAACCGGGACCCTCGGGATGTCTGGGCCTTTGTGCAAAGAATTTGCGGAGTGTGTACCCATATTCATGCTCTGGCTTCAATTCGGGCAGTTGAAGATGCCTTGGATATACGCATTCCTAAAAATGCCAACTATATCCGGAACATCATGACGACAACCCAGTTTGTCCAAGACCATGTTATCCATTTTTACCACCTGCATGGTTTTGATTGGATCGATGTTGTGAGTGCCCTTAAGGCTGATCCGGCACAAGCAAGTGCTTTAGCACGCTCAATTTCCGATTGGCCCAATTCCTCCGATGGTTATTTCCGGGATGTGCAAAACAAGGTAAAAACTTTTGTGGAGAGCGGACAACTTGGTATTTTCGCCAATGCCTATTGGGGGCATCCGGCGTATCGTCTTCCTCCGGAGGCAAATTTAGTCGGGGTTGCCCATTATCTGGAAGCCCTGGTTTGGCAAAAGGAAATTGCTAAGATTCATACCATTTTCGGAGGAAAAAATCCCCATCCTAATTACTTAGTTGGAGGAATGGCCAGCACTCTTAATATGAACGACAATGATGTCGTCAATATGGAACGTTTAAATTTAGTAAAAACAAAAATTGATGAAGCTCAAGTTTTTGTCAATCAGGTATTGATACCGGACATTTTTGCTATTGCAAGCTTTTACAAGCAGGATCTATACGGCGGAGGCGTAGGAAATTATTTAGCTTATGGCGGTATTCCTACGGTTGATATTCGCGAACCTGATAGCTTTCTGTTTCCCGGGGGAGTTGTTTTAGACCGAGATTTAAGCAAAGTACAAGATGTCGATCTGAAAGATCCTCAGCAAATACAAGAATTTGTTCCCCATTCCTGGTATCGTTATGATGACCCTAAAGCAGGACTGCACCCCTGGCAAGGGAAAACGGAAGCTGCCTACAATGGGCCTAACCCGCCTTACAACAATCTCGATGAGAACAAAGGGTACAGTTGGATAAAAACTCCCCGTTGGAAAGGCCGTCCAATGGAAGTAGGTCCCTTAGCCCGTTTTGTTGTAGCTTATGCCCGTGGTAATAAGGAAATCAAAGGTTTGGTTGATGATGCACTTCATCGTTTAAATTTACCCGTTACTGCTCTTTATTCAACTTTAGGACGCACTTTGGCTAGGGCTTTGGAGTCGAAATACTTGGTAAATCATCTTGCCGGTTTTTATAGTGACTTAGTAGCCAATATCAAAGCCGGTGACAGTCAGGCCTTTAACGGAGAAAAATGGGACCCGGAAAAATGGCCGGCTCAAGCTCAAGGAGTCGGTTTTACGGAAGCTCCCCGGGGTGCCTTGGGGCATTGGGTCAAGATCAATCAGGGGAAGGTCAGTTCCTACCAGGCTGTGGTGCCCACAACCTGGAATGCTTCTCCCCGAGACGCTGCAGGTCAAAAAGGGCCATATGAAGCGTCGTTGTTAGATACCCCTGTTGCTCATCAAGATCAACCTTTGGAAATGTTGCGAACGATTCACTCCTTCGACCCTTGTTTAGCCTGTGCCACTCATTTGTTAACTCCTCAGGGAGATGAAATTCTTAAAGTTCGGGTAGTTTAAAAGGAGGGCTTAAGATGAGTATTCTTCGCAGTCAGGTTTATGTCTGGCAATTTCCCGTACGGTTTTTCCATTGGGTTAACGCTCTGGCTATCACAGTACTTTTCTTAACGGGAATGTATATCGGGCATCCAATCTTGGAATCTCCAGGCGAGGCAACAGGGCATTTTTTTATGGGGAGAGTTCGTTATTGGCATGGATTATTCGCTTTTATTTTTATTGCCAACATGCTGTTTCGACTCTACTGGTTTTGGGCAGGAAATGAATATTCGAAAATGAAATTGTGGAAAAAAGATTTTTGGCGGGATTCCGTCAGAACCTTTAAATACTATACGTTTATGACCCATGAACATGTTTCCCATGTAGGACATAATGCACTTGCCCAATTGATGTACTTCGTTTTTGTCTGGGCGGGAGGTTTGTTAATCATCCTTACCGGCTTGGCGATGCGCGGGGGAGGTGATCCTAACGGGACTATCCAAGCCCTTTTTGGTTGGGTAGTTCCTCTCTTTCACAACGAGTATCAGGTCCGCAATCTGCATCATTTTCTAGCCTGGGGATATGCTGTTTTCTTAGTTGGACACTTATATATGGTGCTGCGTCAAGATATTCTTGATGATGACGGAACTATATCCTCAATGATCAATGGCTATAAATTCGAACTTAATTCCAATAAGGATAACAAGTGAATTCGTTCGGCTAAAGCTGAACTCTAACTCTAGCGCACTTGCACTTGAACTTGAACCCGAGTCTGAGTCTAAGTCTAAGTCTGGGCTTGAGCCTCATGGCTTCGGTGACGAAAGTGTCCTGTGGACACTTTCGACGAAAGGCCTAGCCAATAACAAATGCTTTCGCGCTGAAGGATAAACCCTATCCCCATCAAAGAAATCGAATGAGAACCCTCATTTATAGAAGCGGCAGTCATAGATGGGTTTAAAGAGAATTTACAAGTTAAAGAATCTGGTGATATTTACAACGAAAGTAAGCTTGACTAATCAGATAATAAGTGCAGAACTGAATCCTCAAAAGGTGTTCAGTTCTCTTTTGTTTCGATGGCCATGGACGGCCGAGTG
>JGI2924J29684_1076603_pt1 | contig 10265 bp, 9 predicted proteins | sample BenlonsequencITS_FD_29684 | JGI IMG/M metagenome (IMG submission 29684)
AATTTCTGAATGGCCTGCGCCCTCTTGTGGAGGAGATGCTGGGTAGCTATCTGAAAGCCCGGTGGCGTCTTAACTGAGCACAATATTCACCGCGCCAGGCGAATGGGGTGTGGTGCGACAAAGAGATTTCCGGACAAACAATATCAGACAGCACAGATGATGCACAGGTGAAATAGGGGAGACTCCTTCAGTCAGGGCATAGCCCAGTTAATTCAGTTCGATGGCAATGTGTCGCGCCGGGGTTGCGGGAGGCTTTGGAGTCAGGAAAAAACGAACTGCTACCAGCGCATGAAGCCGGGTATAGTTTACCACTTCTCTTCTCGGAGTAATCACCTACATCTTTAACGATGAGCGAACCGGGAGGTTTGACGATTGCCCGGTATGACGGGCTCCGCAGCCACGTCTTATGCAAAAACGGGCTGCGGCAAACAGGCGATCGTTCGATAGTGCGAGTATTGAATGGTTGCCAGCCGCGGCGGATTCTACTTGGTCAGGATGACGAATCAGGGGCTTTTAAACCAGCCATGTATCTGTTTCTTCGAAAATTTCCTCCAGTATGCGGTTCAGCGTTTCGCGAGCGCTTTTGCTGACATCACTGTTTAAGTCGTTCATCTCGACGAATGGAAAAGTATAGGGTGTCGGTAAATACTGAGCACAGTATGAAGTTACAACACTAAATACTGGGGACTTGTCAGAAAGTCAAAAAACGGGAACTTTAACTATTGTGACTGGTTCTCTTTTTACCCATATTGAATAATTAACTGCCTAAATGTTACGGCGTTGGCCAGGCATAAGGCCTGATCTTTTGTCGTCTGGGAGATACATTCTCGTTACCATGAAATGATAAATAAAATAATTGATAAGGAGGTTGAGGGAATGGAGTTTAACGAATTGTCCAGCGACCTTGCACAACTGGAGGTACTCAGTCAGCAGCGTGTCGGTGGCATTGTCCGGAGACAGAAACATATTGCGCTGTTACATAAATTGCAAACTGAACTGATCGTATAATACGGGCTACTTACAGTAGCCGGGCATTCCGCTATGTGCTACCGGACAGACTGCCTGAAGCGTTACTTGAACATTATTTTACGGGACTCAGTGTGCCACAGGCCTCGTCGTCATTTTTTTAACTTGAGTATTCTCAGGCATGGACAGCGTACGTTTTCATTATTCATTACTTAAAACGTAGTGGGGGCCTTGAAGGTGGCGCGCTTTCGCCATAAGCTGCATTAAACCGTTGGGTGGCTTCTGCAAGATGCCCCTCTTTTGCGTCAGCCATACAGCGTGCTGTAAGAGTAAATTCATCCAGACCAGGGATTGCCCCTGCTGAGTTTTTATTCGCTTTTACCTCTGCTAATCTCTCATCCAGCGTTGTAAAATCAATATTCTGGTCTTTTGCATAAAGTAATAACTCATATTCCCGGCAGAGATCGGTGAAAGTACCATCAACTTCCATAACCTGTAACCCATTAGATATCTGTGTTTTTTTTTGTTCGTCGTCCGATTCTTGCGAGAAGCTTAATTCAATTCCCGACCCTCCGATTAACGTTACTTTAGCCTCTGGTGTTTCCATTAATATAGCTTTGCAAAGTGCATTATGTATATTGCAAATATTATTTCCATATAAATTTTCATATTGCCCGGTGACCGGCGAAAAGTTAATGACTGGTTCAATTGTGCAGGCTCGCATCTGTAAAATGGAGTCCAGAGGCTGATATTGACTGCTAATGTTATACAGGCCAGGCGCATTATTAAACTCCTGACCTAGCTTCATACAGATATCGTTAAACGTTCCTGGAATTTCTTCAGTATACTGACCATCTGATATCCTTACAAAGGATTCACTAATGTGTTCATGGTCAATTTGCATTAATGTTAAAACTGTATTGTCCTTGAGTTTAATCTCGGCAACGTTATTCCCCGTCGCTATAGCTACCGCAATTCCATTATAAATATTCTCGGCATTAGCGCAATAATCATTAATTTTATTACGCACATTGTAACAATTTTCAATTAGTCGGATAAGACCATATCCAATCCCTAGAGTGAGTACTCCAACGATTCCTTTGGTGATTTTAGTGGCTAGTTTGTTTTCATAATTTCCAGCAGCTTCATGCAGTTGTGTATTTGCGGTAAACGCCCTGGCATAGGTTTGAGCTGAATTGATGCGCATCGGTACTCTCACATTTATCTATATTATTCGATTACTGCAGTTATCATTACAAAATTACGGATTGATTATGAGTGAAAGGAAGCCTGTAAACTTTCAAATAACGCTCAGCGAGTTTTTTTAGCCGTTGAAGCAATCATTTTCTTCAACAATGGTCAGAGGGCTGAGGTTTCGTAGCGCCACTCAAAAATATACATAGTTTTTCACCAGTCGTCAATTTCTCAATGGGCGTTTTCCCGAGTGCGGTCTTAGTCATAACTATGGCAGGACCAATAAGCATGGACCATACCTCACTCTTGTCTTGCTCAAGAGATGTGATGGTAAGGAACAGGGCCTTATCTGAAGGAAAGCGGTGCCGGCTATAAAAAAGTTTCAACCAGGCGCGGGACTGCTTGTCTGCTTGTGTTGACCGCGTGTCGAAGCGGAATACCATTTTTAGTGCGGAGATACATACAATGCATAGCCCCAGAATCAGGGAACTGCCGATGTTTACGACGACGCCAACTCCGAGAAAAACGAGGGCAAATGACAGCACGTTATCCACTCTCCGGGTAAAGGTGCTGTGCAGCTTTTCCAGATAGTACCGGTAAAGAATTTGATAACTAATTTCATCCTTGCTCATACATCTCCAGATGGTTCTTCTATTACACTCCGGTACGCTCCCGGATCCTGACAGATTCAGCGATTATGCCATACATCCTGGATGGTATTAATTAGGCAGAATATAAATAGCAGGAAAATATTTTGAATTTTTAACCGAAATCAGTTTGAAAATCATTTTCCCAGTGCAGGAGATTTAATTGTAGAGGGTACGTATCAAAAGTTGCAGCGCAGGCCGGACTGAACAGGCGCCATCGTAGCCAGTCTCTCATCATTGCTCTAATTGATAACTCGCAGTCGCAACACGCTGGATGTCGCGACTGGCGCTATGATTAACTCCGTCGGCTAAGGCGTCGCGAGCGCATTTTGCTGAATAAACGCGCCAGGTGATAGAGAATTAAAATTTAAAGGGTAAATAAAAATTTATTAAAATCAACGGGTAAGCTGGTTCTTCGGTGGGGTGGTTATTTTTTGAAAGCAAGGAAATATAAACAAGGTGTAGCTATGCATACATATTCAAAAGGAGAGCTACCGTGACTAAAATAAATCTGTCCCCCCAGTTTTATAGAATCCATAGAAGTGACGTCGAACCAGTAAAAGAAACAACAACGGAGAAGGGCGTTTTTGCAAAAAGTATTACCGCCGTTAGAAATAGCTTTATCAGCCTGTCTACGAGTCTGTCAGAGCGTTTTAGCCTGCACAAGCAAACAGACACGCCGGCTACCCATTTTCATCGTGGTAACGCTTCTGAGGGGAGGGCGGTATTAACCAATAAAATTGTTAAAGATTTTATGCTACAAAAGCTCAATAGCCTGGATATCAAAGGGAATGCGAGTAAAGATCCGGACTATGCTCGTCAGACATGTGAAGCCATGTTATCATCAGTGTATAGTAATAATAAAGATCAATGTTGTAAGTTACTCGTCAGTAAAGGGATCAGTATTACGCCTTTTCTGAAAGAGATAGGAGAGGCTGCGCAAAATGCGGGGCTACCTGGAGAGATAAAAAATGGCATATTTACGCCAGGTGGGGCAGGGACGAATCCTTTTGTCGTTCCTCTTATCGCTTCAGCGAGTGTTGAATATCCGCATATGTTTATAAATTATAGTCAGCAGGTGTCTTTTAAAGCGTATGCTGAGAAGATTATTATGAAAGAAGTTACGCCGCTGTTTAATGAGGGAACGATGCCGACGCCACAACAATTTCAGTTAACTGTGGAAAATATTGCGAATAAGTATCTTCAGAATGCCTCCTGAAAATAGCAAACGCAATGCTACTATTAAGTAACTGAAATGATAGCAGGCTTTATTAAACTATATGCTCGTTTTTATGGCGACGTTTTTAATAAAACGTCGCCATCTTTATTTTTAATATAAAATCAGAAAATTATCTTTAAAGCTTAAGATAATCGTTATTAATCTAAACGCCTGCACAACCAGACGTTTTTTTTAGTAACGACTTGTGTTGTTACGCCTATGATACCCGTACACGGATGATGTATTAATAAGGATTAAACGATCTGTTAACTGGAGGAGTTATGCCGCCTTTTAAAAAATTTGTGCTGCTTCTATTTTTGGGGGCAATGTTAGCCACGGTAACGAAACCCGCCTTGGCTCTGGTTTGTCTTGCAAGTCACTCAGCGAAAGAGTGTGCTGAAGCGTGTGGTGTTGTTATGTGGTTTATGTTCCCGGCATGTTTTTAAGGAGAGAGAATATTGAATGTGAACAGGCGATATTGATTAACTCGCAGCGTCAGGGGATAACGCCCCCTGGCGCAGTTAGTTATATTTTATTCTGATGATAACAATGAATTTATACTCTACTGTTGAAATACGCTATTTACAACAGAGGATATTTACTGAGCAAAACAACCTATACGCGCTATCCTTTTATATCCGACCAGGATAATGAACGACAGGAAAAACATGATGCGGCCTGAAGAGATTTATCAGCGAATAGAGGGGAAGGATTGGCGGCATATCTGGGTTGTCGGCGATATCCACGGCTGTTTTTCAATATTAATGAAAAAGTTACGTGAGTATCAATTTGATCCGCAACAAGACTTGTTAGTTTCCGTGGGAGATATTATAGATAGAGGGCCAGACAGCTTACGTAGTCTGGCTTTACTGCGTGAGTCCTGGATGAGGGCGGTTCGCGGCAATCATGAACAAATGGCGCTGGATGCGCGGACTTCATCGCAGTCAACGCTGTGGTTTATGAATGGCGGCGACTGGTTTACTCGCCTGACGGCTGAACAAACTGTACAAGCTGAAATGCTTTTCACCCTTTGCCAGCGGCTTCCCTGGATACTGGAAATACGCTGCCGCCATAACACGCATGTTATCGCTCATGCCGATTATCCGTCGCCAATCTATCAATGGCAAAAAAAGGTCGATTTACATCAGGTTCTCTGGAGCCGTGAACGGCTAATGAATAAAAGTGGTGGGATTACCGGCGCCGATCATTTTTGGTTTGGCCATACGCCGTTGCGTCGGCGTATGGATTTCGACAACGTACACTACATTGATACGGGCGCGGTATTTGGCGGACAATTGACGTTAGCGCAGATACAATAGCGGCGTCAGCGAGAGGTAAATGACGGGGTTAAAAATCGCTATATTGCTGCGCAGGTCGCCAGAAGCCATCGATAAAATCCTCCACCGGGAAACAGCCGCCGTGACGAATACGTTGATCGCCCATCGAATAAAGACATTGCTGCTCGGTATCGTAGATGTCCACGACGATATCCTCACATCCTCCATCCAGGTAACACACAAAAAGTACCAGCGCGAACATTCCATCCTCAATGTTAACTACTTTACACGATAGTGTAGGAGAGGTTAGCGCAAGGGGGAAATGAGAAAAGGAAGAATAAATAACCCGCCTGGCGACGGGTTCTTTTCGCGTCAGGCAAGACGCATGACCCAGGCATCAGACTTAGGATCGTAATGATTGCGGAACAAAACGGAATGCTCCCCGTTGAGAATGGCGGGAACGCTGGTTTCGGCATCCCAGGCGTCCAGTTGCATACATAAATCCGGATCAGATTTACAGGGGATGGTTAACGTTCGCTCTCCTGGCGATTCGCCATGTAACTCGGCATCGTCGATTTCAAAAGCGCCAATGCGCACACTGGTTTTCATCATCGTACTCTCCGTTAATACGCTAATTGTGGTACGACCAGTTTAGTCGTCCATTTTTCAGCGTAGTCAACACGCGCAAAAGCGCCAGTCAAAAAGTGCGGTTTTTTTGTGCGCTTGTTAGACGTTACTGGTAAAGAGTTTGCCATCCCGTACCAGTTCACGCGGGTAGCTGTTCTTGATTCGTGAGCCGATACGTTTTGCCAGACCGAGCGGCTGATGCTGGAACGTCACCAACACATCATCAACGGCAGGGATTGTTTGCGGATAAATATCCCGACCGCGATACCACTCCTCCGCCTCTTGAGGAGAAAGTTCGAGCGCGTGAGCATGATTTGGGCAGGCAAGGGCTACCGTAGCCTCATGTTGCCAGCGATAGCCTTTATTATGACTTTCCGCCAGCTTAATGCCGAGTCGGGAAAAACGGACTTTTCCGATCAGTGATTCTATCGCTGCCGGGAACAACCAGACTTCTTTTTCACGCTGCCAAAGATGGAGATTTTCATCCCATAGCAGTCCGACTGCGCTGGCCGCCTGGGTAATATGTAAGGCTTCGTGACCTTTGAGGGGGATAAAAGGAAAGTTTCCCACTTTATACGTCGGCGCGGGCAGGGCGGGCAGGGACGAGATTTTACGCAGACGTGCGACAAAGAAGCCTTCACAGTCGTAAATTTGTGGGAAGACGTGCAAGAAGCCCTCCGGCGTCAGAGCGCGGTCAGCGTCAGGAAACAGATCATTCAGCGGCAAAAATTCAACGGCATCGGTATAGGTTTCTTTAAGCCAGAGGCAGACCGCTTCGTTTTCCTGGCGATTTAACGTGCAGGTAGAGTAGACCAGCGTGCCGCCGGGCCGCAAAGCATGAAAGGCGCTCTCGAGAAGTTCGCGCTGTGTAGCAGCGATATCCAGATTGCTTTCTGGCGACCAGTTTTTTAGCGCATCAGGATCTTTTCGCACTACGCCTTCGCCAGAGCAGGGTGCATCCAGAAGGATTGCGTCAAACATCTCCGGCAACGCGGCGCCAAATACGCGACCATCGAAATGCGTCAACGCGGTATTGGCGACTCCACATCGGCAGAGGTTAGCGTGCAGAATTTTGACGCGGCTGGCCGAAAACTCGTTGGCCAGAATGGCGCCGTGGTTCCCCATACGCGCGGCAATTTGCGTGGTTTTGGAGCCTGGCGCCGCCGCCATATCCATGACCCGTTGCGGATGATTATCATCGGCGAACAGCGCCGCGACCGGCAGCATTGAGCTGGCCTCCTGAATGTAAAACAGGCCGCTTAAATGCTCAGCGGTACTGCCAAGCGGCAACGCGTCTTCATCATCGCGCTCGATCCAGAATCCTTCGTCACACCACGGAATCGGCGTGAGCAACCAGCCGTAGGGCGCGGTCAGGGCAAGGAAATCAGCCACGGATATTTTAAGCGTATTGATGCGTATACTGCGGCGCAACGGGCGTTGGCAGGCCGCAATAAATTCATCAAAAGAGAGCGTAGAAGGCATTGCTTCACGCATTTGTGCCAGAAAAGCGTCAGGAAAATAGACAGAATGTTGAGCCACAGGTGTATCGCCGGCAAAAAAACAGGCGCGCAGTGTAGCATAAAACGCTCCGGCGCGAGTACGCCGGAGCCGGGCGTTTAACGTGGCAACGCGGTGCCCCATTCACGCCATTCTTTCGGTTCGCTCTCTTGTAACAGGAAGTGCTTACCGGCCTGCGCTTTCGGCGCTAGTGGTGTACTTGGTGGAGTAGCGAAGGCGATACCGCCGCGGATAAATTGATTAAATGTCCCCGTTTTCACCACGCCGCCGGTCAGACCAAAGTCGAGGCTATAGCCGGAGGCGAGCCAGAACACGGAGTTATTGCGCACCAGATGTTGGTAACGCTTACTGATGCGCAGGGTGATCATCACGCGATCGGAGAGCGACCCCAGGGACATTCCGGTGACGGTTCCCACTTCAATACCGCGGAACAGGACCGGTGTGCCAATATTAAGCGAGCCTGCTTCTGGCGCCTCTACGACGATGCTTAATCCATCCAGGTAGCGTGAGTCGGTAATGGTCGCTTCCTGGAGTTCAAAGTCGCGTCGTGCCGCGCCGCGTCCTGGTTCAACGTTAATATAGGGCTGGAGAATCGTATCCAGATGCTCGACGCCCGCCGCGGAAATTTGTGGCGTAATAACAGAAAAACGCGTCCCGGCGCGAGCAAATGTTTGTACGTACTCCGGATAAAGTACGGCTTTCGCCTGCACTTCATTACGCGCGGTAATTAATTCCAGCGTCTGGATTTGACCGATATCAATACCGAGGTAACGAATCGGCATTCCCTCCGCCAGTTTTCCGGCATCGAACGCGTGCAGCGTAATTTGTCCGCCTACCGCGCGGGCGGAAGTTTCTGAAGCATAAAGGATACGTTTATCGCCTTTGCGCCGACTGGCGCTGGCGCCGCTCAGGTTGTCAAAACTTATGGCGCCTTTCAGTGCGCGGGAGAGCGGCGAAGCCTGTACCGTTAGGCCGCTGCCGTTAAGTTGCACCTTCGCGCCGCCTTCCGCCCAGAACACGCTATTGCTGGTTAACAGATGGCGATATTCCGGCTTAATATGCAGGTCGATATCAAAGCTATTGGCGCGTGGACGGACGGTGATGACTTCGCCTACTTCAAATTTTCGATACAGCACGACGGAACCTGCCTGGATATCCGGCAACGTTTCGGCAGTCAGCGTCAGAGTGGTGGTGGGTAAGTCGCTGAGGCTATTTTCCAGCGCTTTTTCAAGGTTAGCATAGAGCGGGTAGGTGGATTTCATCTTTCCGCCTGTCCCCGGCAAAATGCGAATCCCGCCGTCAATCCACTCGCTGGCGCTGGCGCCGAGGAATTCTACGCCGTCAAGGCCGACCTTCACATCCACCCGGCTGTTGACTACGAATTTACTGTCGCCCTGTACCAAATCCCGGTGCTGCGGTTCAATCGCGACGGTGAATGACACCCCTTTACTGGACAAGTTACGCTCAATGACCTGGCCAACTTTTACGCCATGTAAAATTAATGGTTGACCCGGTTCGATGCCGTAACTTTCCGGGGCCGTTAGCGTCAGGGTTAAGGCATTCGCCTCATGCAGTAGGGCTTCTTCACCTGGCACCACCACAAATTCACTGCGTGGTTCGCCGTCGCCCGGCACCAGCTCGAAGGTTTTTCCGGTTAATAACGAACTGATATTCGCGTCGCTTAGCGATAGCTTAGGATTGCGTAACTCAATACGCGTATTTTCCCGCATCAGCGGAACAACGCTGGGATCGACGGTCATCTCTCCTGTGACGTTACCGCCAGGATTGAGCGTCAGTTTAGAAAGCTCTCCCACTTCCAGCCCCTGGTACATCAGCGGCGTGGATTCCGCTTTCAGGCCGTCTCCGCTGGGTAGCTCAAGTTTAACGATTACCCCACGTTGGCTGTGGGCTAAATCTTTATATAAGCCGAACGTGTCATCCTGGGCGGCGGGTTTGGAATTATCCGGCGAGTCAAACGCGATCGCGCCATTGACCAGTGCCGCCAGGCTTTCCAGTTTCACTTTCGCGCCGCTCAGGCTTAGATCGGCGTCAACGCCGGAGACATTCCAGAAACGGCTGCCTTTTTTCACCAGATCGGTAAACCGTCGCTCAATCAGAACGTCAATCGTAACGCCCTGTTTGTTAGGGTTAATCGAATAGTCATACACCCGTCCGACAGGGATTTTACGGAAATAGACCAGTGAACCGCTGTTGAGCGAACCGAGATCCGGCGCATGGAGATGAATCATCAGATCGCCGTTGCTAAGCCGGTATTTAGGCTGCGTATCCAGGGCGACGAAATGATCTCTGGGCTTACCCTTACCTGGCATCATACCGATGTAATTCCCGCCGACCAGCGCATCCAGACCGGAAACGCCCGCCAGCGAGGCTTTGGGCGTCACCAGCCAGAATTGCGTCTCTTCGCGCAACGCATCTTCCATATCTGATTTGATACTGACGCGAACTTCGATTTTGCGCAGATCTTTGCTCAGGCTGACATCTTCCACGGTGCCGACTTCTACTCCCTGATAACGAACGGGAGTACGGCCTGGTACGATACCGTCCGCCGACATAAAATCGATAGTCACGCTATTGCCGCGATCCTGGTAGCTATCCCATACTAACCACCCTGCGATCATCAACGCGATAAGCGGCAGTAGCCAGAAAGGTGAAATACGGCGTTTGGTTTTAATTTGCGCTTCAGTCTTCGAAGCGGGCGTTTCCTGACTCATGTGTATCCCAAAGTAAGCGGCTATCCAGCCATTCCACTGCAAGAATAGTCAAAATTACCGCTGCGCCGAAATAAAACGCAGCCGG
>JGI2924J29684_1076602_pt1 | contig 10264 bp, 8 predicted proteins | sample BenlonsequencITS_FD_29684 | JGI IMG/M metagenome (IMG submission 29684)
CAGGAATGCCTGGTGTGATGCGGGTTCAGGCTCTAACGGGTACCGTAAGTCGCGCAGTATCGGCCGTGGGCGGCTGGAAATACGACGTAATGCACGCCCGCAAAACTCATCCCGCGAATGGTGACGGGCTGACCGTTGCGGCGGAGGGAGGCCACCTCCTCCGCTGCCACAGTCGACGGGAGCAGCACCTCAAGGCCGTGCGCTCCGATGCCTGACTCGATCATGAAACAGACTTGCTGGCCGGACCATTGAATATCGCGGAACTTCGATGCGTTACGTCCGTCAAGCCATTTCAATAGCTGTGCAGCCGTGATGATCGGTACCTGCCGCTTCTTCGCGGAGGCGATGATCTCCTCGGCGCTTGCGGATTTGGCCTCGTCGTTGTGCATGTTTGCGGTGAAGACACCGAGATACTCGGATTCGCCTAGCGCGTTGTCCAACAGAGTGTTGACAGTGAAGGGATAGGACTGGCCGGATTCGTCCGTCATCTGCGTTGGTGCCTGGTAGACGTCGATGAGTTCTCCCTGGCGCGTAGCGAAGCGCATTGGCAGCGCGGATCCGGTAAAGAGGCCAGGCTTGTCCTGCACCCATATCGCCGGCCAGTAATAGTAGTTGGTGTCCAGGCGTATGTTGTGAGCCAGTTCAACCTGCGGCTGCGTGTCGTAGTCGCCCCAGGTGATGCAGTCCGTGCGATTGCTGACTGGAGGGGGGAGCCCGGGGTACTTGGCCTCGAAGCCCTTGAGTTGCTGCGTGTAAAGACTGTCTACAAAGCCACGGTCCATTTGTCGGAGCTCGACGCCTGCGTTGTTCTTTTCAAGCTTGGTCGGCCAGTCAGTGCAGGCTGTGTAGACGTGGAGATCGACCTCAAAGCCTTTGCTGACGAAGTAGTACGCCTGTTCCGCTGTGATGGAGCCTTCGAAGATATTGGAGGTGGAGCGTATGCACTCCCAGTGATCGACGGAGCAGTTCGGTGCGCTGTCGCGCTCATACCTAGCGAACCTGCGCGTGGTGCCGCCATGTCCATGGTCGTCGCCTGTGAGGACGATGACTGCCTTCAGGCCTCTCGGCAGATACCAGAAGCGGGGCAGCGGCTTGTTCGCTGCACTGGCGAGCAGGATGAGATTGGCAAGGAGCCTCTGCTGTATGTCAGCCTGCGGGACGGCGATGAGGCTGGGGTCGACCCAGTCTAGCTGGGGATCGCTCGCGCTTGCACCGTAGAAGAGGTCGTCGGACCTGATGGGTCGCATTCCATCACGCTCGATGCCGGACCAATCGGGATTCCCCTGGCGTGTGTAGACGACAGACCTGGCCAGGTCGTAGCTGAAGACGGTGGCGCTGCCTTTGCCAATCTGCAGTGTGCTTACGGCGGGGTACTGCGTTGCCGTCTTGTCGTCGCGGTAGAGGGAGGCGATGGTCGTGGCGTTGCTGTCGTATCGATACGCGTCCCCGTGCCACTGCATCGGGCGCTGAAGAAGCCCGGCTGCGGCAGGCACCTTTGGGTTCAATTTAAGGTATCCGTTGTGCTGAATGGGGCCACCGGATGCGGTCACCGCAAGGTACCAGCCAAGACTCGCGGCGAGCGGCGGCGAAGGGCGCATTGCGATGAGATTGCCGCCCGCCTTGACCCAATCAGTGAAGAGACGAATGTGACTGGCGTCCACCGGTATCTCGCCGATCAACGCTATGTTGTATTTTGAAAGCTCTGAGGCCGAGACGTTTTCGATGTCTGCAACAGTGAAGAAATTCAGGCCTTCGCTTCGGAGAACTTCTGCGTAGTACTGGCTGAAACCGATTGTTTTACTCGTAACGAGCAGGAGCGGTCCACCAGGGCCTTCCTGCACGGATGCGGGTGGGCTAATCCCGACGGTGAAGTTCCATGTCTTAGGAGCGGACAGGCCGTGGTTGTACCGGTCTCGAAGGCCTTGCCTGCCTGCTGCCAGTGTCACCGTGTAAGTCACTCCTTCGCGAAGTTTTGCCGCGGATTGCATGGTGGCGGCTTGAGACGCAACGTCGTAGATGACTTTTGTTGAGATCACTCGTCCTTGTTCGTCGCGAAGCACCATGTTTCCGGAGACAGATTCGGGCGAGAGGGCTTTGCTGAAATGAATGGTGACGGCTGTGTTCGGCTCGACGCCCACTTCGTCCGCGTAGGGGTAGACACGCTCTGCGTCGGGCGGGATGGTGTAGTCGCGCGCAAACAAGACGAGGCCGATCATTGCCAGGACTGCCAAGGAGGCCGCAACGAGGAATCGGACGTGCCAAAGCGCTAGAGCAGGACTCACAGGGGAGGGGCCTCCGTGGCAGCCATCCTACGCCCAATGTCCTCGTATTTTTCTATGCAAACCTCGGCGCACTTATCGCAAATTTTTCTATTTCTTTGGGATGTGCTGGTTGGCGTCCGAAGGATCAGCGCGTCTTAGATACACTGGTTGGGGAGAGGCTGTTATGCGCGCAATCTGGATTTGTGGAATCGGCGGATTGATCCTGGCGGCTGGCGCGGCGACAAGCCGGGCTTCGAAGCCTTCTGCGTTTAGCAACCAGTCCAAGCCCATGACGGCAACTGTCACGGTGTTGGCCTTGAGCAGCTCGTCGCGCCAGAGCTTCGCCGGCAACCAGGAAGTCTATCTGGCGACGGTTGATGTGAAGGGCACGCGTGAGTTCGCGCGGGTGATCGACCAGTACCCGGGTTTCGGCCTGCCGATCCGTCCGTCTTTACTGCGGGAGCGCACGCCCCTAAAGATGAAGGTGACCCGCGAGCCTGAGTGTGATCTGCCGGGTTCGCAGATCTTCCTGACGCAAGGGGACGCTGCAATTTTTGATGGCAGCGTGAGAGACAGTCTCCGGACGCACGCGTCGGATGCAATCCCCTGCTACAAGACACTGCACCAGACAATCGAGATCGCAAAAAAGTAGTGGAGGCCTGAGCTGGTGCTGTGGAGGCTTACTTCTTATGCTTCCTGGTGAATAGCTTCAGATCCACGGCTGCTGCCATGGCTGCGTAACCTGCGTCGTTGGGATGCAAGTGGTCGCCGCACTCGTACTTCGGCAGCAGGCGATCGGGATGCTGCGGATCCTGCATGGTCTTTTCAAAATCGATTACGCCGTCGAAGAGCGGGCTGGTGCGCAGGAAAGTGTTCACGTGCTGGCGGATGAGTTCTCCGTCAGCACTATCGTACTTAGCGCCGCCGTATGGCAGGATCGTCGCGACGAAGAACTGTAGACCCTTTGCATGAGCGCGGTTCGCCATGGTGGTGAACGCGTCGGTGAGCTCCTGCTCGGTTATGGCGTCCGCGGGCGCACGGTGCATGTTTCCGATGTCGTTGATGCCTTCCAGCACGATGACGTAGCGGGCGCCGGGCTGTTGCAGGACGTCACGATCAAAACGGTCGAGAGCGCTGGGGCCTGCGTTCCCGTGCAAAACGCGATTGCCGCTGATGCCTGCGTTGAGGACGGACAGCGCCTTGGTCTTCTTGTTCGACGCGATCAGCGGCGCCAGCATGTCCGGATAGCGCCGGTTCGTCTCGGTGGTGGACTGGGCACCGTCGGTGATGGAGTCCCCGAGGAGGACGACTGCGGCTGACTTCTTTGTTGCGTCGACCTCTACGTTTTTCAGGAAATACCAGGATGTCGTGCGGGCGAGCAGAGCCGGCGAGTCCCCCGCTGCAGTTGCGGGGCGGCCTTCGCTCTGGACGATCGGCTTTGCGCCCGTGGGGGGCTGGATGGGGGCGGTCAGGTCCGGCGGGCCGACGCCTGGCGGCACCGCCGCAGCAGGGTCGAATTGCAAAGCCGTCGTCTGATCGCCGGCTGCGATGAACGTGGTCTGCAGTGCGAGCGCATGGCCGGTGAGCACCGGAAGATCCTGCTGCGGAATTGCCGTGGAGATGACCAGGTCCGAAAAGATGGGAACGGTCTCCACGACGGCATCACTGGCGGCGAACTGGCCGGGTGCGATGGTGATGTCAGGCTTGCCGGCAAAGGTGAGCGTACGGTCCGTCTGGGGCAGGATTTTCGATCCGGCGGAGAGGAAGGCGACGTGTGCCGCGGCGATGTGAAGCGGTGTGGTGCCGAACTCATTGGTGAAGGTAACGCGCATGCGCTTGCCGCCCTGGCTGATGTGGACGAGCTGCCGGAGCGTGACGTCCTGCTTGCCGATCGGCATCTTCTGCGAGGCGGAGGGCGATACCGGCATGGCAGCGGATGTCCATGTGCCGAGCCACTTGTCTTGAGCCATGGCAGGGAGCGAGAGAGCGAGCAGAAGGGCAGCGAGACGCATGGGCGAATTGTAGCTTTTTCAGCGCACCGGCGGCTGGGCGAGTGGACGTTATAGCGGGGGGACACGTCGCGATCTTCGAATGTTTTCTTGGGGAACCGATTCCTGTTCGGTTGCGTACAGAGGGTTATGGGAACGGTGACCATGCCGATATCAATCACGATGGGCCTGCCGGGCAGCGGCTGGGGTACTCGCCCGCGGGATGCGAAGCTTTTGCAGCGAACCCGCAAGAACTCTCTGCCGGAGATTCTGCTGAGTTCTAATGCTGCCGATGAGTTGTTGCCGGTGAGCCTGCGCGGTAAGGAGCTACCGGTCGTCCGCGATAATCGCGGTACACTGCTGCCACTGCACGAGGATGTAATTTTGCTGCGAACCGCCGAAGAATCCGCAGATCGCGAGCCTTGGCGTGCCGAATCCACGCTGGCACCTGCGATCGATGCTGCGAAGGCTGCTGAGATCGACGCGCTGCATCGGCTGGTCTACGCGTGCATGCGCGGCGACGGCGCCGCATGGCAGCAACTGGTGGTCTCGCAGCACCGGCGCGTGTATGGCATCTGCTATCGCTTTACCGGATCGCCCACGGACGCTGAGGACCTGACGCAGGATGTGTTCCTGAAGGTCTATCGGAATCTGACTGGCTTCGATCCTGCCAAGGGCGCCTTCACGACCTGGCTGACGACCCTGACTCGCAATTTGCTGGTGGATCACTTTCGGCGGACGCGGCAGGATCGTGCGACCGATTCACTGGACGAGAGTTCACGCGAAGGCGAGGATGGGCCGACGATGGCCGATCGCCTGGCGGATACCCGTCCCAACCAGATGCAGCAGGTGGCCCAGGCTGAACTACGCGTGCGGATCCAGCATGCGTTGAAGCAGTTGTCGCCGGAGCTGCGCGAAGCAGTGATCCTGCGCGATCTGCAGGATATGGACTACAAGGAAATCGCTGCGGTGCTGAAGGTGCCGGAGGGCACTGTGAAGAGCCGTATCAGCCGGGGCCGCGCAGAGATGGCGCGCATGCTGGGACGCACAGAAGGGAAGGTGATGTAGGTGGCCGATGAGAGTTCCAATTCGAAGGAAGGGAAGAAGCGCATGAGCCGGCTAACCTGCACCCAATGCGAAAGCATGATGCTGGACGCGGCCGACGGCTTGCTGTTGCCGGACGACGACGCGCACTTCCAGCTTCACCTTGCCGACTGCGCCTCATGCACGACGGCGTACGCCGATATCAAGCGTGGCGGGGCGTGGATGGAGATGTTGAAGGACGATCCACCAGAGCCGCCAGCCGGGCTGGTGGACCGCATCCTGGCGCAGACCAGCGGCAATCCCCAAGTGATGCTGGCCCTCATGGCAGAAACAGCGCATGCCGGGTCGATCTTCGGTCACAGCCAGGGAGCGAAGGTGCTGCCGTTCCGCGTGCCAGAGCCGCGCACGCCGTGGGCACGCATGGTGCATACGGCCATCCAGCCGCGCTTTGCGATGACGGCGGCCATGGCGTTCTTCTCCATCGCGTTGACGATGAATCTCGCCGGTGTGCGGCTCAGTGCGTTACGTGCCAGCGATCTCAAGCCCGCTAACGTCCGCAAGAGCTTCTGGGCGGTCAACAGTCAGGTCGTGCGCTACTACGACAACCTGCGCGTCGTCTACGAGCTGGAATCACGCGTCCGGGAGATGCAGCGGGACAGCGACAACGATGCTGCGCCGCGCAGCGGCATTATGTCTACGCCCTCCAACACAACGCAGCCTGGCGAAGAGACGCAGCCGCAAGGTCAGCCGAAGCAGCAGCCGAATGGGCAGCCGCGCAGCAGCTCACCGCGCCTGCATCGAGAAGGTCCTCTGAACCTTTCGATCCCGGACGGGAACCGCACACGACTGGAACACGTACATAGCAATCAGAACAAGATGATCGCGGCACAGATCCGCGGAGAAGGAGCCCAGGCATGAGCACACAGAATCCGAACACGGATCCATACGAGCAGCAGCCCTATACTGCGCCGGGTGCCTCGGCGGCTTATGACCCGTCAACAGGTGCACCCTACGACCCTGCGGATGTACCACCTCCGCCGCCCTACCCGCCATACGGCCCGGGAACGCCACACGTGCCCAACCCGCTGCTCGCCGGTCTGCTGGGTTTCATCCCTGGCGTCGGCGCGATGTACAACGGTCAGCTGGCAAAGGGCATTGCGCACATCGTGATCTTCGCCGTCCTGTCGTCCCTTGCAGACCACGTCAACGGTATCTTCGGTCTGTTAGTGGCGGGATGGATCTTCTACATGGCCTTCGAGGCGTATCAGACCGCGCTTGCACGGCGTGATGGTCGCCCACTGCCTGATCCTTTCAGCCTGAACAACATTGGCGACCGCTTTGGCTTCAACGGCAATCAGCACCCTGATCTGAATCAAGCATGGTGGAGCACCATGGGCAAGATGCCCGGTGCTGCTCCGCTGACGGGCGATCCGCGCGTGGACCCGGCTGGTGCTCCCTATTCCGGACGCACCGACGCAAGCGGTAGCCAGGCCACTTACCAGGTGGATCCGGATGGCGGCGTGTATGCCTCGACAGGATCGGTGCCGCCTGCTTCCGGTTATGTGCCCCCTGCGGGTTATGCTCCGCCATCTGGATACGGTTATGGCGCAGCGTATGGAGTGCCCCCGGTGCCTCCTCCTCCGCCCAGCTATGGAATGCCTCCGGTACCACCGCCCCCGGGCTTTGGTAGCGTGCCACCGGTCGCTCCGGTCCGTGGTGGTCTGCCGACGGGTGCCATCTGGCTCATCGGCCTTGGATTCTTCGCGCTGCTCGGATCGCTGCATCCCTTTGCGTTCCTGGAAGGTGAGGCTACGGGAGGTCTGTTCCTTATCGCTCTCGCTGGCTTCATCTTCTGGCGGCAGAGTATGCGGAACCAGCTTTACCCGGCTGGATCGCCTGCCGCGCAGTGGAACCTGATGCGCGCCGCCAAGGGAGCGGGTGTGGTCTTCATCGTGGGACTGCTGACGCTGCTGCAGGGACTGCACGTGGTGGCCTGGCACGAGTCCTGGCCGTTCCTGCTGATCTTCCTCGGCGTCGTCATGGTGCTGGAGCGGATGTCGTTGAACCGGATGAACGCTGCCGGAGAGTTCTCCGCCCCTGCAGCTTACCCAGGCTACCCGGGGGCTCCTGTGGGAACACCGGTTCCGCCCGAGAGCAAAGCAGAGCCGTCGACCCAGTCGGACTCCACCTCCATCCTGCCGCGTTACAACCGGCCCAGCAACGATCTGTCGATCAATCCGAACGCGGATGACCGCGGGGAAGGACGCTAGCCATGAGCACGACACCCCCGAACCAGCCGCCCTTCGATCCGTCGAATGTGAACGATCCTCGTTATGACCCGAGCCGCGATCCGCGTCTGGACCCGCGCTGGCAGAAGGCGCAACAGCGTTTCTACCGGGACCAGCAGCGCGCTGCCTCCAACCAGGAACGTGCCGCTGCTCGGGCACAAGCCTCAGCGTGGAAGGCACAGAGCAAGGCGAATCGGGATCAGTGGAAGATGTACTGGCGCGGACAGCGACGGTCATCCATCGTAGGACCGCTGCTGCTGATCGCGCTGGGTGTCATCTTTTTCCTGGTCCACAGTGGCCGGATCTCCATGGTGAATTTCTTCAGCTGGTACGCGCGCTGGTGGCCGCTGCTGCTGATCCTGATCGGCGTCCTGCGGCTGGTGGAGTGGGCGATCGACCGGGCGCGTGCACCGCAGGACGCTCCGCCGATGCGTTACTCCGTGGGTGGTGGTGTGGTCTTCGCGGTCATCGTACTTGCCTTCATCGGTATCGCGACACACAGCATGCAGTGGCGTGCTGACCACAACGGCTTCGGCTTCGTGGGGCCGTTTGGTGGAAACGACATGGGGCATTTCTTCGGGCAGAAGCACGAGGAAGATTCTCCTGCGGTAGAGCATGCCCTGACGTCCGGTGCGTCATTGACGATCGACAATCCACGCGGCGATGTCTCTGTCTCGGGAACCAGTGACGATGGCAAGGTCCACCTGTCGGTGCACAAAGAGGTCTACACCAGCTCCGATAACATCGCGACGGATCGACTGCGTGCGATGTCCCCGGTCTTTGAGGGGGCTGACGATAACCTGCGGGTGCGCGTGCCTGCAACAGAGGGTTCCAGCGCTGACCTGACGCTGCTGGTGCCCGCAGGTACACGCGTGCAGTTGAACAGTGACCGCGGCGACGTGCATGTGACCAATCTGAAGTCGCCACTGGTGGTTACGGCGAATAACGGTGACGTGGAGATTGCCGCGATTACGGGCAGCGTACAGGTGCACGTGAACAACCGGCGTCGCAGTACAAATGTGCGCAGCGTCACCGGAGACGTCAACGTGAACGGCAATGGTGACAGTGTTTCGCTGTCCGACGTTAATGGCACCGCAACCGTAAAGGGTGACTTCCTGAGTGGCGGCCAGTTGGAACGAGTCACCGGTGCTGTCAGTTATCACAGCAGCCGCACGGACCTGACACTGGCTCGCCTGGACGGGCAGATGTCTCTCGATAAAGAAGATCTGAACCTGTCGCAGGTAGTCGGTCCTGTTCGAGTTGAGACGCGTAGTCGCAACATCACGCTGGACAAGGTGACCGGCGAGGTCAAGGTCGTCAACAGCAATGGCACCGTGGATGTGCACGCGGCACCACCGACGGGCGCTATCACCATCGATAACCAGAAGGGTGATGTGAACGTAACACTGCCCAACGCGAGTAAGTTCAATCTGAACGCGGAGACCAGTGACGGCGATACGCACAGCGACTTTGCGGGTGTGAACTCGGACGGCCGCGGAACTCTGTCGGGCGCGGTGAATGGTGGCGGGATCGCTGTCCGCATCAACACATCGCACGGGGATGTGAATGTGACCCGCAACTCGGCGGCTCCGTTGCCGCCGCATCCTCCGACGCCGACGATCACTGGCTTCGGGTCGGTTCCGCAGCCGCCGACGCCGCCGAGCATGCCCTCTACCTCTGGCATGCCGCCAGAGGCAGCAGCAGCGGTCGAAGATGCAAAGCGGCAGGCTGCCGAGGCCAGGTCGCAGGCTGCGCAGTCCGTCGCCGATGCCCGCCAGCAAGCGAAAGAAGCAATGGACCAGGCGAAGCAGGCAATGAAAGATGCGCAGGAAAAGCAGAAGGAAGCGATGCGGATGGCACGAGAGGCTGCGAAGCAGAAAGACTAAGTTGCACAATTTCCAGACATGCATAGAGAAAGGCCGCTCAGATGAGCGGCCTTTCTTTGTAACTGGAGCGATTCGACTTACTTACTTGAGCTCGTAGCCCGCGAAGAAGTAACCAATCTCGAAGGCCGCCGTGTCTTCTGCGTCCGAACCGTGGATGGCGTTCTCTTCGATGGACGAAGCGAACTGCTTACGGATGGTGCCTTCTTCGGCGTTCGCCGGGTTGGTTGCGCCCATCAGCTTGCGAAGATCGAGGATTGCATTGTCCTTCTCGAGAACCATGGGAAAGATGGGGCCGGACGACATGAAGCGGGTCAGGTCCTTGAAGAAGGGACGAGCGCTATGCACGTGGTAGAAACCCTGTGCCTGCTCGTCCGTAAGCGACATCTTCTTGATGGCGACAATCTTGAATCCGGCCTTCTCGATTTCTGCGAGAATGGCTCCGGTGTAACCCTTGCGGACGGCGTCCGGCTTAACGATAGAAAAGGTACGCTGCGACATGATGCTCCCCGACTGAAGTTTCTTCGTAACCAATCTATTGTACCGTTTTGCAAATTTCGATGACCGTCAACGCCACTTGGCGTTTCGACTACGAATTCTGTTGCGACGAACCAGCTATAGCGTCCTGCATGGCCTCCGGCACGAAGAGCGAGAACGTCGTGCCCCCCCGTGGACCGCCGCCTGTCCTGGAACGCACGTTTAGCCGGCCGCCGTGGCGCCGAGCCAGCGTGCTCGAGATCCACAAGCCAAGGCCGGAGCCGCCGTCACCCTTGGTCGTGTAGAACGGCTCCAAGATCTGC
>JGI2924J29684_1076601_pt1 | contig 10252 bp, 10 predicted proteins | sample BenlonsequencITS_FD_29684 | JGI IMG/M metagenome (IMG submission 29684)
CCCAAAGGGATAGTCACTTTACCACTATAGAGAGTGACTATCCCTTTCGTTAATGATTAGAGAAGCAAAACAGATGGAGGCGTAAATAGTCTCGGAAATCATCTGAAATTTGAAGCTTGACAGTTTCTAAAGATTTTCTTTAATAAACAGTTTCCGAATTGCTTCTTCAATGCTCTCAGGTTGGAAGGAATCAACGTTTCTGGCCTTCTTCTTATCTAAATCTTTTAATCCTTCAGGAATCTTCCAGCCTGTTAACTGACTTAGATCCGCTAAAGCCTGCCACTCATCTCTCTGCTTATGATTAATTCCTTCTAAAGCGATCAAAACATTAGGGGCAAATTTAAAAGGGCTGGCAGTTGAAGCGATCACGGTAAAGGTTGAGTCTTGACTTGATGTACGATAATCTTCAAAAACTTTCATGCCTACGGCAGTGTGAGGATCAAAAACATACTGATAAGCCTTATAACTGTGAGCAATAGTTTCTAAGGTCTCCTCTTCACTGGCCCAACCCGCGAACACAACTTCCCGGCAATTATTTAGCGTTTGAAGATCAACTTTAAAACTCCCCCGCTTTTCAGGAGCATACCAATCTTTAATTAAATCAGCCTTCCGTCCACTCATCTCATATAAGAAACGTTCAAAATTACTGGAAATCAAAATATCCATGGAAGGAGATATGGTTTGAAAAAAATCACGCTGACTTTGATATTCACCGGCAGCAAAAAAATTCGTTAATACATTATTCTTATTTGAAGCACAAATGATTTTGGCGATTGGCAAACCCATGCGCTGAGCATAATACGCCGCTAGTAAGTTCCCAAAGTTCCCTGTGGGTACAACCACATTCATCACGCCGCCAAGGGCAACCTTGTCCTGTTCAACCGCCTGCAAATAGGCCCAAAAATAATAGACGATTTGGGGCAGCAGTCGTCCCCAGTTAATCGAATTAGCTGAAGAGAAAACCAGCTTATTTTCCCACAGTTTAGTTTTTAGGGATTCTGAGGAAAACATTTGTTTAACCGCTGTTTGACACTGGTCAAAGTTACCTTTAACGGCAATCACATGGGTATTAGATCCTTCTGTGGTAGTCATCTGACGCTCTTGTACCGGGCTTACTCCGCCTTCAGGATAAAAAACTGCAATGTGCATGCCTGCCCGGTTTTTAAATCCCTCCAGGGCTGCTTTACCCGTATCTCCTGAGGTCGCAACTAAGATCAATACTTCTGCCTCAAGGCTAATTTGCTCAAGACTAATTTTTAGTAAGTCAGGTAATACTTGTAAAGCCATATCCTTAAAAGCTGATGTGGGACCATGCCAAAGTTCGAGTACGCCAAAATCACCCACTGAAACGAGCGGGGCTGGATTTTGGCCGTCAAAGGTTCCATCGGCATATACATTAACAATTTTGTCGAGAGTCACCTCAGCAAAATCCGGCAAATATGCTGTCATGACACGCTTGGCCACTTCACGATAGGAAAGTCCCTGAAGTTCTTGCCAATTCAAGACAGGAAACGTTGACGGAACAAAAAGTCCCCCTTTAGGTACCATACCTAATGCAATAGCTTGAGAAGCGCTTTGTCCCGATAAATTACCCCGAGTGCTTTCGTACATTTCATTTCCTTCCTTGACTTTAATTTTTTTATTTATTTGCGTTCTATTCGCAGTATATTCGCTATTACCCGCTAAATTCCTTCAAAATTAACAGACCAATCCCTGAGCAAGTTAATAAAAGGCAATCCTCCCCTATTTTTAAAGGAAAGTTGGATAAATATGTAGAATATCATGTTAAATATACTCTCCAAAACTACAACATTTTAGAAAGGCGGTGCCTTGAATGTCTGATTACACTATTCGCAGATATCGTCAAAGTTTAATTCTCGGCCTCATAGGGGTCGCCAAAAAACTCTTCCCAGATGAGCAGCTCAAAATTTCTCACTCAATACTCGATGGAGTCTATTGTGAGCTCGAAGACTCATTGTTATCCTCCAGGGAAGTCATTCAAGTTGAAGAAGCGTTAAGAAGCTGGGTATTATCAGATCAAACCATCTCTTGTAATCCAAGTCAAGATCATCTATATCAATGTCGCTTAGGTGACCTTGAAATTAAAACACTGTACCCCCCTCTCGAACGCACCGGTTCCTTACAGTTCTTCCAGCTGATTCATTTCCCTCCAGGCTTTATTCTGCTCTTTCCCAATGCTAATCACCCTGAAACACTGGCCCCTTTTGTCCCACCGGAAAAGCTTTCCTCTACCTTCTCTGAGAGCCAGCGTTGGTTGGAAAATTTGCACCTCGATAAAGTAAAGGACGTTAACGCCATTATATCTGAACATGGATCAAACGATCTAATTTGCTTAGCTGAAGCTTTGCACGAAAAGAAAATATCCTCTATTGCCGACCGTATCTATGAACAACGGCGTAATGTCCGCATGATTCTCATATCGGGACCTTCCTCTTCGGGCAAAACCACCTTCGCTCAGCGCTTATCAACTCAACTGAGAGTCAGCGGTCTGCGGCCTGTCGCCCTTTCTCTGGATAACTACTTCCTATCCAGGGAAGAAACTCCTCTCGATGAAAATGGGCAATATGATTTTGAATCTTTGAAAGCTTTAGATTTACCTCTCCTTGCTGCTCAGATAAATGCTCTCATTCGCGGTGAAAATGTAGAAACTCCAATTTTCGATTTTGTCCATGGAAGGCGATCACCGGCAGGTAAACCAATGCACCTTAGCTCAGATGAAATCCTTGTGATCGAGGGAATACACGGCCTTAATCCAAGTTTAATTCCTTCGCTGGATCGAAACCAAATGTTTAAGATCTATGTCAGCGCTTTATTTCAACTTAACATCGATAACTATACCAGAGTACCTACGACTGAAGTCAGACTTATACGACGTATCGTCAGAGATAATCAATTTCGCGGCATTAATCCTGAGCGGACATTAGCTCAATGGGAGAGCGTGCGCCGCGGTGAGAACCACAATATCTTTCCTTATCAAGAAGAAGCCGATGTTATGTTTAACTCCAGCCTTTTATATGAATTGAATGCGCTGCGCCCTTATGCGGAACGACTTCTGCTCACGGTCACCCCAGATTCTGATTACTATCAAACGGCGACTCATCTCTTAACCTTGCTGTCTTTCTTCAACTCCTTAGATGTTTCTACCATCCCCTTCATCTCGATTCTCAGAGAATTTTTAGGCGGGAGTATTTATAACGTTTAACCATATACAACCATCGTTCTCCTCCCGCCATCCCGCTAGTCTCCAGTGGAGAGCAGCGCACTTTTTGGTTCCAGAGACACTCAGCCAATCCGCTCTGCGGGAGTTTGAAATAAGTTGCGGCGTGGCGATAAACTCATTCGTTTATCGCCCAGTCAGTGGCTGATACCCTCGAATCTTAGTGAGAATGGTAAACGATAGTAAAAGAAAACTCCGCTCTGGTACTGAGACGGAGTTTTCTTTATTTATCAATCCATTTTTAAGTCAGTTATTTACTATTATTTAACTATTGGAAGAATCGTTTTGCTCTTCCAAACAAAGTTTCACATAAGCCATTAATATTTCTGCACTTTTCCGATTGGTCGCCAGAGGAACATTGTGAACATCACATACTCTTAACAATGCCGCAATATCAGGTTCATGGGCTTGAGCAGTTAATGGATCCCGCATAAAAATAATCATGTCTAAATTTTGCGTTGCAACTAAGCTGCCAATTTGTTGATCCCCTCCGATAGGACCTGACAACAGAGCTTGTACATTTAAGCCTACGTGTTGTTTAATCAATTTACCGGTTGTGCCAGTCCCGGTCAATTCACACTGAGCCAAGAGATCTTTGTGTGTTTTAGCAAATTCAATCATTTCTGCTTTTTTTTCATCATGGGCAATTAAGGCAATTCTCAAGTCTTCCACCTCATTCTTGTTAAGTAAGATTCAGTCTCGCTTCATCTATGAGTTTATGTGACGGATTTCCTCGGTTGCTGCTCTGATACAGAAGGTTAACTTTCGTCTCTCGGCAATACGACAAATTTCCCAAGGGTCTTGGATTAAACGCAGCTTTTCGGTCCGCTCACAACGTTTAATAGCATATTCTAAACGCAGGGCATCCCCCCATGAGTTAACCTCCCAGGCTTGAACCAGCGATATGGGAAGGTGAGAGGCTGTATATTTTGCCCCATGCCCTCCGGAACTTTTTCGATTATGTTCTTGCGCTCTCCGTTTGAGATCTGTAGTGGCCCCGGTATAAATCGTACCATCCCCACAACGTGCAAGATACACCCAATACCCCATACCTTACCCCTCTGCCCAAACTTCGATATGTGGACGGCTTGGCAGCAAATTCTGTTCATAGCACAAATCTAAATATTTTTGCAGTCCTGACCTTAGCATAGGATCTAAATCATAATGAAACTGAGTAAAATAATCCTCCCAAAAATCACCTGTTCCACCAAGCATCCCTTGGCAGGCATTGACGATATCCTCCATATGATTCAAGGCCTTCGATTTTGCCTCCAACAACAATTGATAAACACCCTTTATTTCATCGGCCTGCTTTAGCAGCAATTTCTTAGGAAAAGCCCATACAGAATAAGTCATAGAATGTCCCGTTTGTTTTAACCATTCTGCCCCCAAATCGTATATTAAACAATCCGGGTGTTCTTGGGCCGCTTGAATAGCGGAATCGGCTATCAAGAGCGCCGCATCTGCTTGAGCGAACATATCCGTTAGATTTGAAGGCGTCGTGATATAGTTAGGAAAAACCTTATAAAATCCATGGAGTAATATCTTTGTCAGATTAACAGAGGTTGCCGACATATCTGTTAAAGCAACGGTTAAACCATTTAAATTTTCTAAAGGAACTTTTGAAAACAAAAGAATAGAGCCTACTCTTCCTTTGGTAGAAACAGAGAGATTGGGGAGTACTAGATACTCTTTCCAATGCTCACCATAAGAAAATGCACTAATCGGGGCCATATCGATCAGCCCTTGGGCTAACATAGCATTATGCCCAGTCGGTTCTGCCGTAACTGACTTTAAGAGAGGATGTTCTTTAGGCAAAAAATAAAACATCGGCAACATGTTTGTATTCGGGTTATGTCCAATTCGGATCATTCAATTACCCCCATAAGGTTATACCTTTCAGCAAAATCAAGAATCTTAAGTTGATTTTCTAATTCTCTGCAATGATGGTATTGCCTAATTCTCCTATCGCAGGTATTTTAACAACGACCTCATCCCCGGGCTGCATTGGACCAACACCTTCTGGAGTCCCAGTTAGAACGACATCACCGGGATTCAAGGTCATAACTTGAGAAATAAAGCTTATTAGCCTTGGCACGGGTGTAATAAAATACTTTGTATTCGAGGATTGTTTAACTTCTCCATTCAGAAAAAGTTGAATATCCAAATCGCTTGGGTCGATATCTGTGACAACCCAAGGTCCAAGCGGACAAAACGTATCAAAGGACTTTCCGCGAGTCCATTGGCCATCTTTTTGCTGCAAATCCCTTGCCGTAACGTCATTGGCACATGTGTATCCTAAAATAGCGTTAGAGGCTTCCTCCTCTGTTACTCCTTTAATGGTCTTTCCAATAACTGCAGCAAGTTCAGCTTCAAAATCCACTCTCTGACTGATTTGGGGATAAATAATTTTATCTCCGGGTCCTATGACACTTGTTTGTGGTTTTAAAAAAACAATAGGGTCATCGGGTTTCGAAGGTTCCGTGTCCTTTAAATTTAAAGAACTTTTCATTTCTTTTATATGCAAAGAATAATTCAATCCTACACATATTACTTTACTAGGTTCAACAGGGGCCAGTAGGCGAACCTCTTCCAATTTTATTACTTGATCAGTAAGCTGTCTCTTGGAATCCAAGAATGTTCTGTCGAACAATCGAATGTTTGTATCCTCTAGGACACCAAATTTAATTTCATTGCTTTGATCCATAAAGCGAACAAATTTCACTTTTTTCACCCTTTCTAGTTTTTGATGGACTGGTTAATCCTATCCTTTTAATCCACGAATACCTAAGTAAGATGCCCTAGCCCGTATTCGATTATCTTCTTTGCATTTTAACACGAAAGGACTTTAAAAAGAAGAGACGCGAAATTTGTTGAATTAAAGTTCGTGACCCTTAGCCATCTTACAAACGGAAGCAACTGGACATGCCGGACAATTTGGCTTTCTGGCCGTACATATTCGTCTGCCCAAAAAAATTAATAAATGATGAAGATCCGACCATTGTTCGCGTGGAAATTGCTCCATCAATTCTTTTTCCACCTTCTCTGCTGTAGAACCTTCTGCCAGACCTATCCGATGTGCAACACGAAAAACATGAGTATCTACTGCTATAGCGGGAATTCCGTAAGCATTGCTGACAACCACATTAGCCGTTTTCCGTCCTACTCCCGGCAGTTTTCTCAATAAATCGATAGATTCAGGTACAATCCCAGAGTATTTTTCGACGAGTATTTGAGACGTTGCAAGAATACTTTTAGCTTTATTGTGAAACAAGCCTAAAGAACGAATTTTGCCTTCGAGACTACTTAATCCTAAAGCAAGAATATCCTCTGGAGTGTTAGCTGCCTCGAATAATGATGCTGTAACTTGATTCACTCTCTCATCAGTACATTGAGCAGACAAAATCGTGGCAATTAGAAGTTCAAAAGGAGTACGGAAGTTCAGCTCGCAGTGGGCATCAGGGAATTTATTTTGCAGAGCCGTATAAATATATTCCAGTTGGGAAGCGTCCAATTTTCTGTTCATTATTACCTCCCCCTAATGACGTGTAATTCTTAAATAATACATTTTCTGCCCTTTGACATTATATAATATGGGATTAAGTAAAAATCAAATAGATTACCCTAAACTAATGGAAAAAATAATGACGAACTCACTCTCTAGGGGTATACTTAAAAAGGTCTTTGCAAATTGGTATAAGTGAGGTAACAATATGTGGCTTAATCTTCTTATTGTCATCATTTTAGGTTTCTTGGCAGCGGCAGTTGATGCAATTGCAGGAGGCGGCGGACTCATAAGCCTACCGGCTTTATTACTCATTGGTGTACCCCCTCAACTAGCTCTAGGAACGAATAAGTTCGCTGCGTCCATGGCTTCCCTAAACAGTTCCATCACCTTCGCTCGTTCAGGTAAAGTGCATTTTCCATTAGTAAAATGGCAAATCCCCTTTACGTTTATTGGAGCGTTGCTTGGAGTATGGGCAGTCCTCAGCGTCAGTTCTCAATTTCTGAACAAAGTTGTCTTAATCTTAATCCTAATTGTCGGAATTTATACGATACTCCACAAGAACTTAGGTATGGAAAACCGCTTTGAACAATTAGTTCCCTCAAAACTTAGGGCAGGCTGTTGCTTTGCCTTGGCTTTAGGTTTCTACGACGGTTTCTTTGGCCCAGGAACAGGCTCTTTCTTAATTTTCTCCTTTATCGCACTTTTCGGCTTTGATTTCGTTTCAGCATCGGCAAATTCAAAGGTCTTAAATTTCGTCAGTAATTTTGCCTCACTGATACTATTTGCTTGGAACGGTAAAATCCTCTTCTTATACGGGATCCCAATGGCTCTGGCTATGATTTTAGGCTCATTTCTGGGAACAAAACTTGCCATTCGTCGGGGCGCCGCTCTTGTAAAACCTATCTTTATTACAATGTCTCTTTTAGTAGCATTTAAGTTAATTTACCAATATATTTAAAATTTATTATTTACTTATTCCAATTTATATTATTGAATTATAGGAAAATAGAGTGCTCCCTAGTCAAAGGCTTTCGTTACCTCCGACTAGGGAGCTCTTCTTATAGGGGCAGGTCCCATGCCGCAAAAGCGGTACCACTGATGATTAAAGTGATAACTACTTGAAATCATCGCTGAATACATCGGGTCGAACTGGATAACCATCCGGTTGTTGAACAGGATGATTAGCATCTGAAACTCCAAACAGTCTAATTCTTAACCAATTTTCGCCTGTTAGAGCACTGACAAGAAGATAACCCTTTGTATTATTTTGAAAGCGAAAGTCAAGCAGACCATAAGCAACAGTGGCATCTTGACCTTTTGAAACGTAAGATACGGGCAACGAGTGAACATGTCTTTCTTCCACTTTTAAGTTTGCTTGACGAACAGCTTGAAACAAGGTGCTGGAGTCTTGGCAAACGCCCCCCCCATCTCCTTTGACCTCTTTGCTATCTACGAAAATATAAGCGGGAAGGTACCCAGCCGCCTCAGTGCGTTCCCCAACCACCTTATTGTAAGAAAAAACCTCACCTGGGGCAATCAAGTGATTATTAATGGCATTAGCGGCTAATCTTACATTTTTGGTTCTTGAAATATCTTCGGGATTAAAATAAGTAGTATAATCTCCTAAGACATCCCCGACTTCATTGAGTTGATCCGTAGCAGGTTGAATTGGAACATCTTTTACTACCGCTTCAACTTGTTTGTCTGTATGGTTAGCGGCAATTTTACGCCATGTTGCGTCAATGTCCAGCGTTTGTCCTTTTTTACCTGCTATCTTTATAAAATGATGATTTTCATAAGAAATTGTTGCCGGAAGCATCGGTTCATTAATCTGGGTACTAATAGTCTTCAGTTGAGAAACAATATCTTCCCGGTCCAATTCTAAGACCGGATTCAAAACCGGTTTATGAATTAAACTTTGAAAGACATCCCAGTACCAAACTCCAGATGTGGGCGGAAAAACTTGGTTCAGCCAGTTGTCAATTTTAATGTAGGAGCGTTCCAATCTTAAGGGAAATATTTTTCCTTGGTAAACTACAGTCTTGGGAATCTCCGCTTTTAATTCAGAAGCTACCTCAGCTTGATTCAATCCAGAAAAGTTCCGACCCCAAATGATTAAACCTGATGGTGCGCGGTTATGTGTACTAGCATAAGCTACTACGCTCCCCAGACTTAAAGTTACACAAAACTGAACAACTAACGCGGTCAGAATGAATCCAGCCTTTTTCATTACTTTTCAGTTCCTTAATTTTTCTGTAAGTGCGATGTGATTTCCATCAATGTACTGCGCGAAGTAATAAACGATATCATTTCAGGAGTAATCCGTTCTCCTGCCCGCAAAACATTCCCATTGTCCAAAACAATGTCTTTTTCTACTATTTTGCCAATAAAATACTGCAGTTGACGCTGTTCAAACAGGTTAAATCCCTTATCGGCTTCGACCTCACCAGGAGCAGGAACTGGGGCAGGAGCAGGAGCGGCCTGTTCCTTGGCTTCTGTTACAGCGCTATTGGAAACCGATTCAACATTTCCAATTTGCGGTTTCCCTTGAATAGGTTCTTCGTTAAACCCCTCTACAATAAGCAATTCCTTACCTAAGGTAATAACCTTTTCGGCTCCAATTTCATGCTCTTGGTTATTAGTTTTAAAAATACAAGCAGCAATGCGGCCTGTCTCTTCATCGATAAGTATCTCGGTAACTTCTCCAATCAATTGCCCTTTTTTAGTCAGCACTTTTGTTCCAATCACTCGGGTATCCAAATTTAATAACTTTTGAGCATCTACATTTTGAGCAACATCTTGAATAACATTAGGGTTTGGTATCGTCATAGCGAATTCACCAACACCTAAAATATCTTTAAAGGCAATAATCTTGGCGCCAAAATAATCTGTAGGCTGATCAACAATAACAAAGTCTAAGGTTTTCTCTTGCGGATTAAGAACAAAATCCTTGACCACACCCGTTTGAGTACCATCCGAGATACTAATAATCCTTAATCCCATAATTTCTTTTGTAGGTTTCATTTTGCAAACCAGCCCCCTATTAATATAAATATTTATCGAGACCTTCTTTTTTTAACCAGATCTCAAATTGGTATTGTAAATCCAAACTGAATTGTGAACTATACTTTCGGGCATATTTCATAATTCTAAAAACTGCATAGTCAGATTTTCCAATATTCTTCCAGAGCCAATAACAATCCAAAATTAAGTAAAAAGCTACATCAGGCTTAGGTTCCAGAGTTAAAGCATGCATAAAATAAACTGCTGCCTGAGTAAAATTCCCAGCAAATTTCTCATTAAAGCCCAAATCAATAAGTTCTTCTAAGGATAAGGAGTCTAGCCGCTCATTCGTATGAACTTCAACCAATACAGATTCCTCAGGTAACGCTTCCGACGCAACAATTTCCTCAGGGTATTCCTCGGCGACTTCGGGTTCCTCGATTTCTTCTTCGGTGACTTCCGGTTCCTCAGTTGCCTCTTCGGTGACTTCAATTTCCTCAGTT
>JGI2924J29684_1076598_pt1 | contig 10246 bp, 10 predicted proteins | sample BenlonsequencITS_FD_29684 | JGI IMG/M metagenome (IMG submission 29684)
CTCCTGATCAGGAGCATAGATTCCAAAGACTCCACATTCCTCTTTCGGTTTGTCCTCTCCAAATTCGAACATTTTCGGCCCCTCTCTCCTCCTTAGTTCGAGCATGCGGCGAGGCACCTTAGAGCATTGCCTAAGCGAGTACTTCACCGCGTTATTCCCAGGGATGAAACCACTTCCTAATTCAACTTAACTTATAAATCTTTATTTATCCCGTCCTTTAGGCTAAGCAAGAACGGCCTTTACTCGGCGGTAAACTTCCTGATACGCTTCTTCAACCTTTCCTAAATCACGACGGAAGCGATCCTTATCCAGCTTTTCCCGGGTTTCAATATCCCAATACCGACAGGTATCCGGGGAAATTTCATCTCCGAGATAGACTTTTCCATCGCGGAGCCCGAATTCAAGCTTAAAGTCAATTAACTCAATGCCTGCTTTTACCAGAATAGACTGTAGAATTGAGTTTACTTTTAAACCTAATGCTTGAATTTCTGTAGCAACATCCCTACTCGCCCAGCCCATTGCCTCAACATGGGATTCATTAACCAACGGATCCCCTAGGGCATCATCTTTGTAATATAACTCAACGACCGGATGTGGAAGCACGAAACCTTCCTCTACTCCTAAACGCTTTGACAAACTTCCGGCAACAATATTGCGAACAACTACTTCTAGAGGAATCATTTGTAAACGGTGAACAAGCATATCTCTATCACTCAACAAATTTACAAAGTGGGTTGGAATGCCTGCCTTTTCTAATTCTACAAAGAATAACGCAGATAGCTGGTTGTTAACTAACCCCTTGTCCAGGATTTGACCCTTTTTTTCACCGTTGAAGGCTGTTGCATCATCTTTATAGGCTACCCAGAAGTATTCATTTTGATCAGTATCATAAACCCGCTTAGCTTTTCCTTCATAACGCAATTCTAACTTTTCCATTCTAGTTACCCCTCTCTTAATCGCAGTCAATTAAATTCTAACCTTACTTCATCGTTGTGTGCTCGCTCTTTAACTCTATTTTTATTCTATCTTCGTTTGTCTAAAAAAGCTCTAAACGCTGGAAAATGTCGGCTACATGCTTGGTATGATACCCATAATCAAAGAGTTCGTTAATTTCCTTTTCATCTAAATATTCCCGTATCTTCGTGTCTTTACTGATTAGGTTCTGAAACTGCTCTTTAGTATTCCAGGCTTCCATAGCATTGGTTTGTACCAAAGCATAGGCTGCTTCGCGACTAATCCCTTTATCAACCAAGGCCAACATAACACGTTGGGAAAAAATCAGTCCACAACCCTTATCAATATTGACTTTCATTTGCTCCGGAAATACGTTCAGTCGATCTATCAGCTGAGTCATCTTATGGAGCATATAATCTAAGGCAATTGTGCTGTCCGGTAAAATCATACGTTCCGCTGAAGAATGAGAAATATCTCGCTCATGCCATAAGGCCACATTTTCCAGTGCTACTTGAGCATTAGCACGAATGACTCTTGCCATGCCACAAATACGCTCAGGAGTAATTGGGTTTTTCTTATGCGGCATTGCAGAAGAACCTTTCTGTCCTTTTCCAAAGGCCTCCTCTACTTCATGAACATCCGTTCTCTGTAAATTACGAAGTTCCGTTGCTATTTTATCTAGAGTACTTGCGATGCCAGCAAGGGTTGTCATAAAAAAGGCATGTCGATCACGTTGGATGATTTGTGTCGAAATCAAGGCCGGCTTGAGGTTAAGTGCCTGACAAACATGGGCTTCTACTTGTGGATCAACATTAGCGAATGTCCCTACTGCACCGGAGATTTTACCCACTCTGATTTCCTCTCGGGCAAAGGCTAAGCGCCGCTTCTGACGTCTGATTTCATCGTACCACAAAGCAAATTTTAACCCTAGAGTGATGGGTTCAGCATGAATTCCATGAGTACGGCCCATCATAAGTGTGTCCCGATGTTCAATGGCTCTACGACGCAGAACCGTTTCCAGCCCTTCAAGTTTTGTCAGCAAAATATCAGAAGCTTCAACTAATTGTAGAGAGAGCGCTGTATCAAGGATATCCGAAGAAGTTAGACCAAGATGAATATGTTTAGCTTCATCTCCCACGTGCTCTGCAACATTGGTTAAAAACGCCAAGACATCATGCTGAGTAACTTCCTCGATCTCTTGTACCCTTTCCCAAGAAAATGCAGCTTTCTTTCGAATGATATCAACCGCCTCATTCGGAATCTTCCCTAACTTAGCCCATCCTTCGCAAGCGGCAATCTCAATTTTCAGCCACAATTCAAGACGATGCTCATCTGTCCAAATCCCTCCCATTTCAGGAAGAGTATAGCGTTCAATCATATTACTATCCCCTTTATCCCTTGGCTTACCATCTTTTGTAATGCTTCATCCTTGACCTCAATGTCATTCATCATTTTCGCCCGGTATTTTTTTACCTTGTCATTTAAAGGTTTATCCTGAGAGGCTAGAATCTGGACAGCGAGCAAAGCAGCATTTTTGGCAGCACCAATACCAACCGTTGCAACGGGAATCCCAGGGGGCATCTGAACGATAGAGTAAAGGGCATCTATACCCTGCAGGGATCCGCTGCTTAGTGGGACACCTATTACCGGCAATGTAGTTGCTCCTGCAATAACCCCAGGCAAATGGGCGGCTAATCCTGCTGCAGCGATAATTATTTTTCCACCTTGAGCCTCAAAAGCTTTTACCCAGGCTACGGTTCTCTCCAATGTCCTGTGGGCAGAGGAAATCTTAGCTTCGAAATCAATTTCAAACTCACGGAGAACTTTTAACGCATCTTCCATAACTTTGTAATCCGAATCACTGCCCATAATAACCCCAACTCGGTTCATTTATTTCGCCTCTTTCATAGTATGTTTTCTAAAATTGCAAAAAAGCCCAGGCCTAAGGCAGATCCCCCCTTTTAAACAGAGTGAAACCTACCCGCCTGGGCTTTTATCCCTTCGGTGTAATTTGATCGCAATCAAACCTGTACCACTCGGACAATGCAAATCATAGCCCTAGGTACACTTTCGCTCATAGTCAGGTCATTTACGGCGGCCTGGTAGAAACTTGCGGACCATATCTCCGCGGATATATGAACTCCTTATGAAATTTTCTAAGTTCATTTTACAAGAAGGTTATCTATAGGTCAATAGAAATTCCGAACATTATTAAATATTTTTTAAGAAATGTTCGACATAGGTGATGGGCGTGAGATTAACAACCAACTCTATTTACCACATAAACTTATTTACAAACACATAATGCCACGGCTCTAGTAATGATGTTCAAATCATCACAAGCAGTGGCATTTTGGAGACATTTTCAACTTATATCCAATAGACTTTTTCAAGAAATGGAAGTTGTCTGAAATCAGTGTTTTTCCAACTCTCTTTCATGTATTTTGTGAGTCTGCTGACTCTTCTGCTTTATAGATCGAATCCTTGGAAGAAATCCTATACTCCCCATTACCATTTTGAGTGATCCTGGAAATATGGCGAACCGGCAGCTTACAATTATCACAGTAACTATGAGCAAAGTATTTTTTTGCTTTTGTCATTTCTCTAGTTTTTTGCAAGATCTTGTCACATTCAGGACAATGTATGCTCACTTTTGCTAATAAGGCTTTGAGCTCTCGGATCTTTTCCTCATTTTCTTTTTGTACCTTCCCCCAATCAATTATTGAATTAGAATCATCAAACACTTCCTTAAAAATTTCTGCTGTATAAAATGCATCGCTCAAAGCATCATGAAATGGGGAAGTTTTTTCAATCTTTAAGCTTTCAACAGCACTTTCCAAGCTTGGCTGCATTGCTAAACCTTCACGCTTCATATAGATTTGTTGGATATTTATGTATTTATCAAAAGACAGTGAATCTATGCCAAAAAACAAGCAATTATCTCTTAAACCCAGCATATCATCATGCCCCCAAGAACATAAAACCGGATCTTTATCAACCCAATCACTAAAGCTTTTAATTGCTTCATTAAAAGCTTTCCCTTTAATAACCATGTGTGAATTAATATTTGTTTTCTTCTTAACATAGGGATTAATTCTTTTATAAACTACAGGTCGAATAATTGAATTGAACTCCCCGATAGTCTCCAGATTTTCGTTTAGCTTTACTGCTCCAATCTGGATAATTTCACTTTTCAAAGAAGGATTTGCATAGTCTCCTTCGTTAAATTTGAAAAACATATTAAATTCAAGATCAAATACAATATAGTTCATTTTGCCCTCCTCTGCTAATCTATTATAATCCCTTTAAGAGATAAAAGCACTTAACTAGTTGTTATTTCCATAATATATCCAGTATTATTGCAATAAAAGTACAGCTACCATACTTATGAATTTTAAATAAACAAGCCCAGTTTATCTCAACATAAAATATTAAACCTCGCGCTAAGCCTAGACTTAAGAACATACGATCCTGATTGATAGCAAAAAAAAGACACCTGCAAGATTGGATTCTCTTGTGGTATCCCTTTGTAACTATATTCTTGTTTACCAAAAGCTTAATTGTTGATAAGAAACAACCCTTTGGTATTGATTAAGCAGCTTGTCTAATTGTTGACTAACCTCAACGACTTCACTATCAACAAGGTCACGAGTTAGTTCGAATTTATTGAGTTTCTGTCGTAATGCCTCAATTCTTTTCAAAAGTTTCTTTTCCACACGGATTCCTCCTGAAAATCTCTTCTCAAGAAGATTTTATTGCTTTAACGATGAATTAGCAAGAATAAATTATCCATTAATAGGTAATCATTTGTCGCAATATGGTATCTCTTCCACATTAATTCCATAATATCAGATACTAAGCTATAATCTATATTTTATGCCTGTCGAAACCCAGGCAAGAGAAGTTTAATGATGAATGTTGTGCTCTCAGGCCCGGTTTCCAGGCTAATTGTTCCTCCATGTCGATAATAGTGTTATGTTGGACACACGCTTAATTCAAGTCAACCCATCTCACCTGATAATTGAACAACCAAATACTTAAAGCACCCTCAGGGTGCTTAGTAACTTCATATGGTTATACTCACGTTTTGCCTTTTGACCATTTCTCTACTATTGCGTAGAATTTTTTGGAATCAATTGGTTTTGTTAGTGTCTTGTAAGCCGGCAACAACAAAACAGATGGCTATGATGACGCCAAAAACTGGCTGAAATCATAACCACCTGCCAAATACTTATACACCCATAAACCCTTGAAAATCTAGGGTTTATACCACATCTACCCTACTCCCACTCAATGGTTCCAGGGGGCTTAGATGTAATATCATAAACGACACGGTTAACACCTTTTACTTCGTTGACAATCCTTGAGGATATGTTATGCAGAAGCTCGTAAGGGAGTCTGGCCCAATCTGCCGTCATGGCATCCTCACTGGTCACTGCTCTGAAAATGATAGGATACTCGTAGGTCCGACCGTCTCCCATGACACCGACGCTTTTGATGGAAGGAAGCACAGCAAAGCTCTGCCATAAATCACGATACATTCCGGAACGACGAATCTCTTCTAGAATAACTGCATCTGCTTCACGCAAAATATCTAACTTTTCACGTGTTACTTCTCCAAGAATTCGGATTGCCAGACCAGGCCCGGGGAATGGTTGCCTCCAGACAATCTCCTCACTCATCCCTAATTCAATTCCTAACTCACGAACTTCATCTTTAAAAAGCATACGTAATGGCTCAATAAGTTCAAATTTCATGTCTTCCGGCAAGCCGCCAACGTTATGATGACTCTTAATTGTTTCAGCTGTATCCGTTCCACTTTCCACAATATCCGGATATAGTGTACCTTGAACCAAGAAATCTACTTGCCCCAACTTCGCTGCCTCGACTTCAAAAACACGAATAAACTCATTGCCAATAGCTTTACGTTTAGTTTCCGGGTCAGACACCCCTTCAAGCTTTTTCAGGAAACGCTCGTGGACATCTATAAAAACTAAGTTAAGCTTAAACTGCTCTGTAAAAATCTTTTTTACCTGTTCAGCTTCATTTTTCCGCATAAACCCGTGATCAACAAACACACAGGTTAGTTGATCGCCGACTGCACGATGTACTAAGGCTGCAGCTACAGAAGAGTCTACTCCACCACTCAAAGCACAAAGAACCCTTCCCTTTCCAACCTTAGCTCGTATCTCGGCAACCTGCAGCTCGATGAAAGATTCCATCGTCCAGTCTCCGGTACATTTACAAATATCAAAGAGAAACTTCTCCAACATCGTTTGTCCATCCGGGGTATGCTTAACTTCCGGATGAAACTGAACGCCATAGAAATGACGCTGTTCATTCATCATGGCTGCAACTGGAGTATGACTAGTATGAGCAGCAACACTAAAGCCTTCCGGTAAGGTTTGGACAGAATCTCCGTGGCTCATCCAACAAGGACGTTCTCCTCCCAAGTCCTGCCAAAGGTCTGTTGCCTTATCGACTGTAAGCATAGTTTTTCCATATTCTTTTACTTCGGGGTGTTCAACACTACCTCCTAATTGTACGGTCATTAACTGCATTCCGTAGCAGATCCCCAGTATGGGAATCCCTAGTGAATATATTTCTAAATCGACTGTAGGGGAATTCGGCTGATTGACACTTGCCGGTCCACCGGAAAAAATTATCCCCTTAGGCCGACGGGCCTTTATTTCATCGATAGGGGTTTTATATGAAATCATTTCAGAATATACATGTGCCTCTCGCACTCGGCGAGCTATTAATTGATTATATTGTCCTCCAAAATCCAATACCAAAATGACTTCTTCTGTCACGATTATTCATCACCATTCTTGTTTATTTAAATTAATTAAATTATCTCATAAGCTTCTTGTTTTAATACTCCTACATAAGGCAAATTGCGATATTCCTCATTAAAGTCCAAGCCATACCCTACTACAAATTCATCCGGAATTGAAAAGCCATTATAATCAGGGGTGACATCTGCCTGTCTGCGTGCAGCCTTGTCAAGAAGTGTAACCACTTTAACACTTAAAGGATTTCTTGCTTTAAGATTTGCTTTTAAGTATTTTAGGGTTAGTCCGGTATCAACAATATCTTCAATAATTAAAATATGGACATCGTCAACGCTTCGTTCTAAATCCTTAAGAATCCTTACTACTCCAGACGATTGAGTGGACGCGCCATAGCTTGATAATGCCATAAAGTCATAAGCCAACGGCAATTTAATCTCTCGAATAAGGTCCGACATAAAGGGCACTGCCCCTTTCAAAATCCCAAGAACTAAAAGTTTCTTACCTTCGTAATCTCTAGTAATTTCTGCCCCTAATTCTGCTACACGTTTTCCCAATTCTTCCCTTGATATCAGCACTTTCGCAATATATTCTTCCATTTAAGGCACCTCCACTATCCTATAAATTCAACAACTGAAAAACTCATGCCAAAACTATACCAGAGGCTTGCCCATTGTGCAAACGCTTTTATTGCTTTAAGGTTATTTTATTCAAAGAAAAAATACGATTTAAAGTTATTTAGGTTTTTGATCAGTCAAAAATATAGCAAGCAGTATGCTTATATATTTGCATACTGCTTGCTATTAAACTTAGAACTCCCTTTTAAATGTTAGGCGCCTGAATATCTATCTTCTTACCAATATCTTTAAACTCGAGTGTCATCGTCATGGGGTCGGACTTGGCTTTGTTTTTCGCTTCAATAGCCGCTTTGACTATTGTTTTATCTGATTTGCGAATGTAAAGCGTATACTGGAAATCTGTCCAAAATACCTCCATCATTTGATTCTGTACACTAGGTTTTAATTGGCATACCCATACTCTATCACCATTTACTTTCTCTTGACCTCTAAGCATCACCTCTCCAATTTCTTTCATCTGAAGCGAAGATAAGGGATTGAGCTCCGCCAGAAAGACTTCCTGGGCTGCAGGAGCGTTAGCAAAACGAACCCACTTTTTACTGAAAGGATCTTTACTATAGGTAGAATCACCAATTTTTATCATCTCTACCTCGCTCCCGACTAGCTGACCCATGATTCGAATGTTCCCACCGTCCTTCTCCCCTTGAATCTGAGTGAGTACGCGATCTTTCCCCTCGACCCATTGGTGCTGGGTTAAACTGTAGCGAAAAGAGGGCGCTGCGTTTAGTCGTTCTAAACCGTGCGTGACCATTTCGATGGGTTCTGGCTGCCAAAAAAAGCGTCCTAGAAATACCCCTATCAGCACGATGCTGATTCCGATGAGTAACCAAATTCCTCTTTTCTTCATCACATGCCCCCCTGGCGGAGTTCTTACCCTACTTATATGTGTACTTAGCTTGCCCTATTCCAACATAAGTACGAAGGGCATTCACATTTACAATACTGTACTATATTAATAAAAGTACCTAAGCCACAGAGAAGGACTTAAGTACTTTGGTAAGCTATCGAAAAAAAATGGCGACAATTCATCTCCCACCTACGCACTCACGAGCGTGAGCAAAGTGGCTTAGAGGTAGGAGCCTTCTTTTCATTCGTTAAATCCTATTGCATTATCAAATGTGGTGCAGCTTATGATTGTTATACGCTTAAGTCAACATGTTGAATCGTTCCTGCACTACCGTTTTCCCTAAGAAAAATTCCTGTTTTTTGAATTTGGGCATCAAGCTGGTTGCTGGTATTTTTTAAGGCAAAGCTCGTCTTTACATTTCCCAAATAGATAGCACCAATTCCCTTTTCGCCAAGAGCTAATAATTGATCATTACCGTCAGCGTCCTTTGTCCAGATACGCAGTTTTTCATAAATTGCATCATTCTCATCGATCCAGCCATTCTCGTCTAAATCATAATTAGCTAGATCAGAAAACCCATCCCCGCTGTTGGGCCCAAAAAGCTCCTTGCCATCGTTGATAATTCCGTCCTGATTAAGGTCTAAGGCTAAAAACCCACTGCCAGGTCCGACGAAGGATATTTGATCCAATGCTCCATCGGCATCAATATCAAAGGCATATTTTTTCTGTGTAACCGATGCGCTAGCTGAACCATAGTTGATAACTAGCGGGTCAATTAAGGCATCACCTGCACGTACTCTGATATCATTCTTAGACATAAACTCTCGGCTAAGGTTTAATTGCAGATCTAGTTTGATTTCTTTGCCATCTTCAGTTTTTACCGCTGCATGTGCACTAAAGGATGTGCTTTCCCCCTCATAATGGGTGTTGCTTTTGTTATAAATAAGCCCCCACCCTACGCTCTGCGGCAGCTGTAAGCGCTGGATTGTAATAACCTTTGGGTCTTGGATGTTCAGGAATAGATCGGGATCCTTAAGCTCAACCTTTTGGGGTATCGCAAACTTAATCCTTTTGCCTGTTAAGGCTTTAAATAACCTTTGGATAAGCTCAATCCTTCGTTTATCCGACTCGCTAAGCTGAAAAAGCGAATCTACTTCACTATGGGATTTGCTCACCTCAGTTTCCTCAGACATCTGAAGATATTTAGCCTGTTCGGATATTTCTACCGTATCGCTCTCCAGCTTGGTAAAGTCAACTTGGTTAAAAGTATTCCCTCTGGTGCCCCATGTTTTAAGGGACTCTAGACTCACAGTTGCTTCAGAATAACTATGCTGGCTGCTCATAGCTACATCCGAGCTTGCAATTCTCATAAACTCACCTCCTGCCAATTAATCGTTAAAGTCTAAACTGCCATTTTAGTTCTTATCGGCACATAAATGCTGCGAATTTATAGTAAATAATAATGTTTTGTTACTTTCGACACAACATATCATGTAAGCAGAATTATCGACATCTCCTATCAATTAAACCAAATTTATTAATGATTGTATTCAGAACATAACATGTAACCCTTGGTCAACAAGTTTATACTAAGTGTTGATTTTCATTATTCAGACACATCGAAGTCAATTAGTTACCATAAAACGTCAGACATTATTCCTTAAATTCAGGAAATACTGGTGTTTAAAGCTGTATATTTAAGGAGGTGTTATTATTGAGCCACAAGGACCAAGCAACAAGAGAGGCTTTAGCAAGTGAATTAGGAGAACTTAAATCCAAATACTCCCAATTGGAAAAGGCATATACCGAGTTAAGGAACCAGACTTTTCAGCCACAAATGAAAATTGAAGATACAGTTTACCGGGAGGCAAGTATAGCGGCTTTGAGCGAACTAGGGCATTCTTGATGATGAGAATAGTTGTTACAATGACCGAAAGGGGGCGTGTTGAAACTTTAGTTTCTCACGCCCCTTAATAAGTTTCGAATAGGGAAGGCTAAACTGGCTGACCGTCTAT
>JGI2924J29684_1076599_pt1 | contig 10246 bp, 8 predicted proteins | sample BenlonsequencITS_FD_29684 | JGI IMG/M metagenome (IMG submission 29684)
GAGACGGTATTCATTACCGGCGCCGGAGGTTCCATCGGGTCGGAACTCTCTCGTCAGGTTGCTAAGTTTAACCCGGGAAAACTTATCTTGATCGGTCACGGTGAAAACAGCATTTTTGAAATTGAACAAGAGCTTCGTGCTGAGCGCCCGGGGATCGAGTATATTACTGAGATTTTAGATATCAAAGATCGGGAAAAAGTATTTTTGGTTTTTAACCGCTATAAGCCGGGGGTTGTCTTTCACGCAGCAGCTCATAAGCATGTTCCTCTTATGGAACGCAATCCGGAAGAGGCGCTTAAGAATAATGTTCTCGGTACTCAAAATCTGGCGGAAGCAGCTGATGAATACCGGGTTAAAACGTTTGTTTCCATCTCCACAGATAAAGCAGTGAACCCCACCAGTATCATGGGGGCCACTAAGAGGACTGTGGAACTGATGATTCAAAGTTTGGACCGCCGTTCACAGACAAAATTTGTGGCGGTACGTTTCGGCAATGTTTTAGGGAGTAATGGCAGTGTTATCCCAACCTTTAAGAAACAAATTGCCAAAGGCGGTCCGGTGACGGTGACTCATCCTGATATGGTCCGCTATTTTATGACGATTCCGGAAGCAGCCCAATTGGTGATCCAAGCCGGGGCCATGGCTCAGGGCGGGGAAATCTTTATTTTAGATATGGGTAAGCCTGTTAAAATTCTGGATTTAGCGAAGGACTTGATTCGGCTCTCAGGATTTGAACCTGATGTCGATATTAAGATACAATTCACAGGGATTCGGCCGGGAGAAAAGCTCTATGAGGAATTATTGACAGCAGAGGAAGGCATAACGTCCACGAAACATAGTCGAATATTTGTCGCAAAACCAAGCTTTATTGACGTAAGTCTTTTAGAAGATCTTACGCATATTGTTCGAGAGCGGGGAAGTTCTTTGACGCGTGACGAAGTGATCTCCTTGTTGCAGACTGTCATTCCGACCTTTCGTAAGAAGAACACTAACGCTGTAGCCAAATAAGGAGGGAATTGAGTCATCATGATGACTGTAAAAAACGTTATTACCAGTGAGGATGTCATTGCCAAGACTCTCAAAGAAAAGATCTTAAAACACGAAGCTCGTATTGGGGTTATTGGCTTGGGATATGTGGGTCTCCCATTGGCAGTTGAAAAAAGCAAAGTCGGGTTCTCAGTGGTTGGCTTCGACATCAACTCTGCTCGTGTTAATCGTGTCAATGCGGCCGATAACTATATTGGGGATGTTAAAGATCAGGACCTTAAAGATATGGTTGGCAATGGCTTATTGTCCGCGACCACAGATTTTTCCCGCTTAGCTGAATGTGATGTGGTAATTATTTGTGTTCCGACACCCTTAACGATCACAAGAGATCCGGATATTTCATATATTGAAGCTTCATCCCAGCAGATTGCCCAATACCTTCGCCCAGGGCAGTTAATCACCTTGGAAAGTACCACCTATCCCGGTACAACTGAAGAGGTCATTTTACCGCTTTTAGAGAAGTCAGGACTTAAAGTCGGAAAGGACTTTTTCCTTGCTTTCTCGCCGGAACGGGTAGACCCCGGCAATAAGAGATTCAGTACTAAAAATACTTCTAAGGTCGTTGGGGGAATGACGCCTGTTTGCCTGGAGATTGCCTATGCGCTCTACATGCAAACCATTACCAATGTAGTGCCTGTTTCTTCGCCCGCTGCAGCGGAGCTTACCAAGGTCTTCGAGAATACCTATCGCGCCGTGAACATTGCCATGGTTAATGAACTCATGATGCTCTGTGACCGGATGGGAATTGATATTTGGGAAGTTGTGGAGGCTGCCGGCACGAAGCCTTTTGGCATTCAAACCTTCTATCCGGGACCGGGCGTAGGCGGTCACTGTATTCCTATCGATCCTTTCTATCTTACTTGGAAGGCTCGGGAATACGATTTCCATACACGGTTTATCGAACTGGCTGGAGAAATCAATGTCGAGGTATCTTACTACGTTGTTAACAGGCTGATCAGAGCGCTTAATGACGAAAACAAGAGTTTAAAAGATGCTAAAATCCTTGTTCTTGGTGTGGCTTACAAAAAGGATATCGATGATGTCCGTGAATCGCCGGCCTTGAAAATTATGGAGCTCTTACGCAAACAAGGGGCTAATATCACGTACCATGATCCCTATATTTCGGTGATAGAGCCGCACGGCGGAAGTACAATGCATATGGAAAGCGTTCCTTTGACGGATGAGGTATTGACAGAGGCTGACGGCGTTCTGATTTTAACCGATCATAGCACTATAGATTATGCACGAGTTGTGGAAAAAGCGAAACTCGTTGTGGATACTCGCAATGCAACAAAGGATGTTTTGGAGAATCGGGACAGAATCGCCAAAATATAACTTGAACGCGCGTATAGCAGTGGATATAAGTTAAACTATCGAAAATACGGGTTTAAGGGGAATCGGCAAGATTCCCCTTAAACCTGTATAAGGGAATAGTTATTTTTTTCCAGATGCAAGTGACTTAAATAAAGATTCTTGTTTTAACAAACAATAATTAAACTTGAAGCAAAGCCCCGCCATACAATGGTGCGGCTGCCGCTTGCGGATGCCAAGGTGTTTCTTAAAAAGAAATTTAAAAGAAAAGGGATGTAGATTGAAGATGACCGAAGAAAAGAAAATGCGCTTTGCGATTATCGGGTGCGGACGTATCGCTCCCAAACATGCGGAATCTATTGTGGCCTTACCTGAGGCAGAGTTAGTGGCAGTCTGTGATGTTGTACCTGAATTAGCTCAAAATTTTGCGGATAAATACGGTGCTGTTCCGTATACGGATTATAAGGAAATGCTTAAACGATCTGATATCGATGTCGTGACGATTGCTACCCCCAGCGGCCTGCACGCTGAAATAGGAATTGCCGCCGCTGAAGCCGGCAAACATATTCTTGTTGAAAAGCCTATGGCCATGACGTTGAAAACAGCGGATGCCTTGATCGCGGCCTGCCAAAAAGCCGGCGTAAAATTAGGAGTTATTCACCAAAACCGTTTCAATGCTTCTATTAAGATTCTGCGCAAAGCTTTAGAAGATGGGCGCTTTGGCAAATTGACTCATGGACAGGCTACTGTACGCTGGAATCGCAATGATAATTACTACCTCCAGGCACCATGGCGAGGTACGAAACTTCAGGACGGCGGAGTTCTTATGAATCAATCAATTCACAACATTGATTTATTACAGTGGATGTTTGGACCTGTGGACTCTGTTTTTGGATACACTTCAACCTTTATGCGCAAAATTGAAATGGAGGATATGGGTGCGGCCGTAATTAAGTTTAAGAGCGGAGCAATCGGTATTATTGAAGCCGCTTCCACCATTTACCCGAAGAACATCGAAGAAACCATCAATGTTTTTGGCGAGACCGGTTCCGTTATTGTCGGCGGAATTGCTGTTAATCGTATTGAAGTTTGGGAGTTTCCAGACAGCGCGGAAGAGCAGAAGAAGATTTTTGCCAGTCAGGAAGTTGATCCGCCTTCCGTCTACGGATTCGGACACCGAGAACTTATCTCCGATATGATTCACGCCGTTTGGGAGGACCGAGTTCCGGCCATCCCCGGTGAAGAAGGAAGAAAAGCTCTGGAAATCATTCTGGCGATTTACAAGTGCCAGGAGACGAAACAACCGGTGGTATTTCCGCTCATAGAAAGCTAAGGTTAGCTAACTATATTGTCAATGTTCCGGGGAGGAAAGGAGTATATTCTATGTCTCAAAACAATGTGCCGAGGCAGATCGCTTTAAGTGCCATTGTCCCTTCAAGCGTGACGGTTGGGCCGTTTTGTGTTATCGGAGAGGGTGTCGTCCTGGGTGAAAATGTTGTTCTTGGAGTTGGGTGCGTACTCAATGATGGGGCCGTCGTCGGCTCGGGATGTGAACTTGGAAATTATGTTACCCTCGGGTTAGGAGTTCGGCTGGGGTCCCGTTCCAAAGTTGGAGATCATAGCACCATCTATCCCCAGACACAGCTTGGGGACGAAGGATTCATTGGCAGCAACGCTTCGCTGGGACGATTGCCAAAAGCCGCTGCCACGAGTACTGTTAAAGCGCAGACTAATCTCCCTCCTCTCAAAATGGGCAACGGCTATACCATCGGCTGTTCAGCGGTCCTTTACGCAGGGACAAGCTATGCTGACAAAGCCTTTATTGGGGACGGAGCCATTGTCCGGGAAAGATGTTCAATAGGTCAAAATGTCGTTATCGGCAGCGGAGTCGTTGTGGAGAATGATACTTCCATCGGATCATATACGAAGATACAGTCAGGTTCCTATATTACCGCCTATATGGAAATTGAAGAACGAGTATTTATTGCTCCCATGGTTACCACCACCAATGATAACTATATGGGACGAACGGAAAAGCGTTTTAAAGCCATCAAAGGTGCAACCATTCAGAAAGGTGCCAGAATTGGCGGGGCATCGATCCTTTTACCCGGGGTAAACGTTGCTCCCGAAACCTTTGTAGCAGCGGGAGCTTTAGTCACTAAAGACACTCCTGAAAAACGTGTTGTTAAAGGCTTTCCAGCAAAAGAGATTCGAGAAGTTCCAGACGAAGAACTCTTGCCTTAGTGAACTCGTTCAGCTAAAGCTGTACAAAGAGGCTTCAGTGACGAAAGTGTCCCGTGGACAGTTTCGCTGCAAGCGCCTAGCCAATGACAAATGCTATCGCGCTGAAGGATGGACTTTACTCCCACTAATAAAAGCGGGAGTCTCAAGATTGGATGAAATCAGACTAGACAAATTCAGGTTACAGCGATATAAGAGGAGACACACAGGCAACAAGGAGGATAAAGATGTTCTGGAACACTGGGGTCACACGCACGAACTCAAATAAATTGATGCTTATTTTGGCAATTATGCTGTCCACGATGCTCTTGCCTTCAATTGAAATTCGCTCGAGTTTACCCCGCCTTCGCTTAGATGATGTACTGATCTTTGGCGCTTTTGCGCTTAATGTAGTACTTTGGCTGATCCGTCGTACCCCTGCCGAATATGATTTGGGGCTGTCCTATCATGAAGATCAAGCTCGCGGTATAAGGGCTATTACCAATGTTTTTTTGCTTTTGCTGGGGTCCATGATCCTATCAAATATCTTTGCCTTGATTTTCTTGAAGACGCCCTTTGGAGTTCGGGATGCCATGGAGGGAGTTACCTTAGCCAAGTATTATTTGGCCGCTACGTTAGCTGCTTCTTTTGATTTGCGCGATAGTGAATACGGCCTTTTGCGCAATGTCTTCCTGGCAGGATTTGCGCTGATTCTGATTCTTTCCTGGGGTCAATTTTTAAACATCGCTAATGTCAATGCTTGGTTAACGCCTTTTTTTGCCCAGTCGCATTTGGATAATCTCGTAAACGCCAATCCTCCCCGGGTTTTAGGGACTTTTGATAATCCTAATGTGATGGGGATTTTCGCCGTCATCACTTTAACCAGCTTCGTTGCTATGTTCTATTTTCGAACCAATGAACGTTTGAAATCAATCTTCCTTTTCGTTGCCGTGGGATTAACCATCAAGCTGATTTTCATGACTATTTCGCGCACAGCTCTTTTAGGAACGGCTGCTGTGCTTGTGATCCTGAGTCTTTGGGCTTTGTTTAAATACCGGTGGAAAAGGGACATGCTTATAAAAGTAGGGGCTTTGTTTCTTTTAACCTTATTAATCTTTCTTACTTCGCCCCGAGGCTTTACCATGCGGATTAATGAGGCCACGAACCTTGAGACAAGCACCTCGGCTCAAGGACATCTCTTGCGAGCTGGGAACGCCATTGTCTTGATCAAGGAATCCCCTATTTTAGGCTGGGGAACAGCCAAAACGACGATGACAACCCTGGTTGATGATGAGTATGCTTTAATAACCCGACGTTATGGTGTCATTGGCTTGATCATGTATCTCTGGCTTTTTCTGCGCCCGCTTAAAGCAGCGCTTTGGAAAGTCCGGCTCTTTAATTTTTCCGGCTCTGAATCGGGCATGAGAGAAACTAAAACTCTGTTTTGTATCGCCTATGCGGCATCGACAGCCGCCATCTTCATCTATAACATTACGGCTGGGATTTTCTATAACCTTCAATTAATGACCTTTTTTGCCTTGTTTATGGGTTTAATTTATAGAATAGAAGGGGAAAACGATTGAAAGCCTGCATATTAACCACGGCTCATTCTCCTTTTGATGAGCGCATTTTTCATAAGGAAGCCCGAAGCCTGGCTGAAGCGGGTTACGAAGTGGTCATAATTGCCCCCTACGCTAATTCACTGGTTAAAGATGGAATCAGGATTCAGGCTGTACCGCCGCTGTCTTCCAGAGCCGATCGAATCTGGAGGTTAAAAGCCATTTACAAGGCTGCGCTTGAGGAAAAGGCGGACATCTATCACTTCCATGATCCGGATTTAATTCCTGTGGGTTTGCGGCTGAGCCGCAAACATAAGAAGCCTGTCCTTTACGATGTCCATGAATATTACGGTGACAGTCTTCTTACCCGTTACTGGCTGCCCAAGCCATTCCGCAGGATTGTGGCTAAAACCGTAGACCGGGTAGAAAAATGGGCAGCACGTTCTTTTGCCGGTATTATTACGGTGAACAGTCATATGGCAGGGCTTTTTCAGCGGGAAAACCCGGAAGGGGAGATTCTTCACAATTATCCCCTAAAACGACAATTTGAATTTTACAGGCCGGAAGGCATTAAACCCCCCGTTATTTTATACCTCGGAGGAATCAACCGTGAAAGAGGTTTAGAAATTATTTTGCGGGCGATGCCTTTGGTGCGGGAAAAACACCCTGAAGCTGTGTGTGAATTAGTAGGCCCGGCTGAGACTGAGGACCTGGGACCGGATTTTTTTCAGCTCAATCCTTGGTTAGAGCGAGGAAAAGTCCATCTGCGGGGTAAGGTGCCTTACGAACAAGTCCCGGGAATTTTGGCGCAGAGTTCTATTGCCTTGGTTCCTTTGCTGCCCACCTTAAATTATCGCAAGGCTATACCGGTCAAGCTCCTGGAATATATGGCTGCCGGCCTGCCGGTGGTAGGATCACGTTTCGGCTATATAGAAGAAATCATTGAGAAAAACCAGTGCGGTCTGCTCTGTGAACCCGGTGATCCGGAGAGCTTGGCCCAAGCTATATGTACCTTAATCGAGAATCCCGAAAAATCCTTAAGCTATGCTCAAAACGGTTGGGATGCCTTCCAACGTGAGTACACTTGGGAGAAAGAACAAGGCAAACTGCTCAAGCTCTATGAGCGAATTCTGGCTGCGAGGAAACTATAAAATGCGTGTGTTAATCTTATCTCACATGTACCCCAATTCCGTATCCCCGCTTGCTGGGATCTTCGTTCGCCAACAAGCCGTTGCCTTGGCTCAGTTAGGTGTGGACGTGAGAGTTGTGGCACCGGTGCCCTGGGTACCGGGATTGATGTCCGGACGGGGAAAATGGGGAGGATACCCTGATGTCCCTCTTAAGGAGGCTGCTGATGGATTTCCCGTATTTCATCCCAGAGTCTTGGAATTTCCGCGTTCTTTGTTTTTTGAGTATTATCCTCAAACCTTTGGACAGGGCATACGGAACGTTTTTCTTGAGCAAATCGGACACGGTATTGATGTAATTCACGCTCATGTGGCTCATCCCGACGGGGCTGCTGCCTTAAAATTCGGCCGGAAGCATCATCTTCCGGTAGTAGTCACTATCCACGGTCAAGATTTTGCTTATACTTTAAAGCGCAGCCGTACTTGTGCGGACAGTGTGCGAGCCGCCCTTAAGGGGGCTTCTCAGGTGATCTTAGTCAGTCAAAAGCTGAAAAATCAATATGGACTGGAAACCTGGGCAGATGACTTGTCGAAGTATAATGTCATCTACAATGGCGTTGATTTGGAAGATGTTGTTTTAAGCTCAGGGAGTGAAGAAACTCCCACTGCAGATTCCGATAATAAATTCGGAGCGCGAAAACGTCTTCTCAGCGTAGGGTTCCTGCGTCCCGATAAAGGGCATGATGTGGTTTTGCAGGCTTTGCCCGCGTTAATCCGAGAATTTCCGGAGTTAGAATACCGGATTGTGGGCGATGGGTCGGAGCGACAGCGGCTGGAAACTCTTACGACAGACTTAGGTCTTAGAGACCATGTGGTTTTCTTAGGAAGCCTGCCGCACACTGAGGCTATGCGCGAGATGGCTGACTGCGATGTCTTCATCCTGCCAAGTTGGAAGGAAGCTTTCGGGGTCGTTTACTTGGAAGCAATGGCTCATGGAAAGCCAATTATAGGTACACAAGGTGAGGGAATCGCGGAGATTTTAGAAACCACTGAAGTTGGCAAGGCTGTTCCCCCAAAGGATGTCCAAGCCGTCGCTGCTGCGGTGGGTGAACTTTTCCGGGACCCGAAGCGGGCGAAAGAACTTGGACTTAGGGGCAGAGAGCTGGTAACCCGGGAATTTACTTGGTACTCAAATGCTCAGAAAACTCTTGAAGTCTATGAGAAGGCTCGGGACGTATGCAGAGAATCGTTATAACAAGAATTCCTTTTTGTTTTATAAGGATGGACTCTTAGCAAGAGAAGGTTTGGCTGGAAATCTTGTGCCTGCCCAAGAGGTTATGGATGTTCTGATGATCGTCAACAAGTTTAGGTTGAATGGAAAGGTGAGCCTAAGTGGAACTTCGTTTAGTCCTTAAGAATGCCGCTGCCTTAAGTTTGGCAAGCGTACTATCCAAAGTAATTACGGCCGTCGTTGCCATTGCCGTTGCTCGTTATTTAGGGCCTGATATCTATGGAGAGTACAATTCAGCCCTGGCTTTTGTCAGTACCTTTATTCTTTTTGTGGATTTTGGTCTAAGCAACTATATGGTCCAAGAAGGCTCCCGCGATGAAAGTGTTTTGCCCCTTTATTTAGGGAATACCCTGGCATTTAAGACGTTTACCTCACTGGCTATCTACGGGCTGATGCTTGTGCTGATGCCAGCAAATTACAGCATGACAACCCGAGGCATGGTTATTGTTTTTGGAGTGGCCAGTGCGTTAAATGCCTTAGACAGTTCTGTTTACAATTATTTTCAAGCCAAGCAGCAAATGTACTATGCAGCGATGTACCAGTTCTTATCCACATTCCTGATTGGAGTATTGACGATTATCGTAGTTGTCCTAAAGGGCAAGGTTATTATGATTACCTTCGCCCAAATGGCCGCTACACTGATCATTTCCATCCTTTTATATTTTCACTTGAGACGGGATATACGGCTCAAGTTTAATGGCCAACAGCTTCTTGAGATGCTCAAAAAAGGGTTGCCTTATGGGGCTGCTGTTATTTTTTTATACGTTTATTTTCAAATTGACATGTTTATGCTTTCTCTGATGCGCCCCGTACGCGAAGTTGGCATTTACTCGGCCTCCTACCGCTTGATCGCGGTGCTTTTATTCATCCCGGGCATCTTAACCAGTGTCATTTACCCTATCCTATTTCAACTGGGGGTTGAGAGCCACGATAAGCACCGGGAGACTATTGAAAAAATCTTTAAAGTACTCAGCGCAGTGGGGATACCGGGCAGCGTCCTGCTTTTTGTTTTAGCCAACCCATTGTTGTCCTGGCTATACAGTCATCGCTATCAGGAATCTATTCCTATTATGATGATTCTTTGTTGGTTCTTTGCCCTCGAGTGTTTAAGTTTTTCCTTAGGAGATGTTTTAACCACCACGAACCGGCAGTGGACCAGAGCTTGGATTCAAGGCGGAGCCGCTGTTCTGAACGTCGGTATCAACTTGTATGCAATTCCGCACTATGGCATTTACGGTGCAAGTATCGCAACTCTGATCACGGAACTCTATGTCTTTGTCATGTATTATGGGGTAGTCCGGCATCAAGTCTATAAAGTACGAATCTGGCGCCAGCTGCCGATGATTGTTTTCGCTTCGGCCGTGATGGCGTTAGCAGCCTATTTCCTGCGGTTTCTTCATCCTTTGCTCTCCGGAGGAATTGCCGGGATTATTTATCTTGTAATTCTGGTTGGCTTTGATCATGACTTTCAGCGTATTGGAGGGTATGTTTGGCGTCAGGCAAGGAGTTTTAGGAGAAGATAGTCAAGGAATAACAATTTGGGATAGTTAAACGTCAGTTGAAATTGCCCCCCATTGTTTATGAAGAAACCTAGTTAACTTTGCACTATAAATCTGTAATTAACCCTCGAATTATCTAAGATTGAGGTCAGGACTAGAGTTTGGGTATGAATGATTGTGAGAATTGGCGGG
>JGI2924J29684_1076597_pt1 | contig 10238 bp, 9 predicted proteins | sample BenlonsequencITS_FD_29684 | JGI IMG/M metagenome (IMG submission 29684)
GGGCGGTGATTCCGAAAAAGCGTTGCTGGACATCCTGGCCGATGAAAAAGAGAACGGTCCGGAAGACACCACGCAAGATGATGATATGAAACAAAGCATCGTCAAATGGCTGTTCGAACTGAACGCCAAACAGCGTGAAGTGCTGGCGCGTCGTTTCGGTCTACTGGGATATGAAGCTGCGACACTGGAAGATGTAGGCCGTGAAATCGGTCTTACGCGTGAACGTGTCCGTCAGATTCAGGTTGAAGGCCTGCGCCGTCTGCGTGAAATTCTGCAGACGCAGGGGCTGAATATCGAAGCGCTGTTCCGTGAGTAAGTACCTTTCGTCAAAAAAAGGCCAGTCGTCAGACTGGCCTTTTTCTTTACCGTTTATCTTCTGCCAGTAGCGGCGGAATACTCGGCACCATTGGCGCGTTATCAATATCTTTTTGCGTCATGCGAAACGCTTGTGGATAGTGTTCGCGGCTGGTACGGCGTAATGGTTCGGTATCGCGCCAGGTATACAGGCAATGCTGACACTGATATACCGTCCAGACTCCTTTTACCGGCGAAGTCGCCATGAGTTCAATATGTTCATCGGCACAGCGTGGACAAATCATCGGTTACTCCTTATTTACGGTTGGCCAGCATGGCGGTCAGTTTTTCAGCCCAGGCTTTAGTTTCCGGTAAGTCGCTTACCGGCTGGCTATAGTGGCCACGGTTATCTGGCGCAACCGGCGTGGTGGCGTCAATGATCAGCTTGTCGGTAATCCCCGCCGGGCTTGAACCCGGGTCCAGTTCCAGGACGGACATATTCGGTAGCTGTACCAGATCGCCTGCCGGATTCACTTTCGACGACAACGCCCACATTACCTGTGGCAGATTAAATGGATCGACATCTTCATCAACCATAATCACCATCTTCACATATCCCAAACCGTGCGGCGTCGTCATCGCTCGCAGGCCCACCGCGCGGGCAAAGCCGCCGTAGCGTTTTTTGGTCGAGATGATGGCCAGCAGGCCGTGGGTGTACATGGCGTTTACCGCCTGTACTTCCGGAAATTCGGCTTTTAACTGTTGATACAACGGCACGCAGGTCGCCGGCCCCATCAGGTAGTCGATTTCCGTCCATGGCATACCCAAATAGAGCGATTCAAAAATCGGTTTGCTGCGGTAAGAGACCTTATCGATACGCACCACGGTCATGTTGCGACCGCCGGAATAGTGGTCGGTAAATTCGCCGAACGGTCCTTCAATTTCACGTTTACGGCTTTCGATGACCCCTTCAAGAATGACTTCAGATCCCCACGGCACATCAAAACCGGTCAGCGGCGCGGTGGCGATAGGATAGGGGCTTTCACGCAACGCGCCTGCCATTTCATACTCTGACTGATCGTATTTCAGCGGCGTTGCGCCCATCAGGGTAATGATCGGATCGTTTCCCAGCGTGATCGCAATCGGCAGATCTTCGCCACGCTCTTCCGCTTTGTGCAGGTGCAATGCGATATCATGCATCGGCACTGGTTGCAGACCCAGCTTACGCTTGCCTTTAACTTCCATACGGTAGATGCCGACATTCTGCTTGCCGAAGTTATCGGGATCGAGTGGATCGCGTGATACCACACAGGCTTTATCCAGATAGAATCCGCCGTCGCCGTCGTTCAGACGAAACAGCGGCAGGATATCAAACAGGTTGATCGCGTCGCCGTCGACGGTATTTTCCGCCCAGCCCGGATTCGCCCGGCGTTCCGGCGCTACCGGAAAATTGTCCCAGCGGCGAATAAATTCATCGATCTGTTTTTTAACCGGCGTGTTAGGCGGCAAGCCCAGCGAGATGGCATGGTTCTGCCAGGAACCGATGGTATTCATCGCCACGCGGGCGTCGGTAAAACCACGAATATTGTCAAACCACAGCGCGGGCGCGCCATCGCCGATTCGTCCCGTTGCGTTGGCAGCGGCGGCGAGATCCGGCTCCGCATTCACTTCCTCGCTGATTTTCAGCAGTTGTCCCTGCTGATCCAGCGCATGTAAAAAACTGCGCAAATCATCAAATGCCATTATCCATTCTCCTGTGAAAAATTTGCTGCCTGTCGCAGTCCTTGCCAGCGGCGCGCGCGCGTATGCTCCAGACCAAACTGGTCGAGAACGCGCGCAACGATGTGCTGGATAATATCGTCAACGGTCTGCGGCAGGTTGTAGAACGCGGGCATAGGCGGAACTATCGCCACCCCCATGTGAGAAAGCGTAAGCATGTTTTCCAGATGAATCGTGCTGAGCGGCATTTCACGCGGCACCAGCACCAGCTTGCGGCCCTCTTTCAACACGACGTCGGCAGCGCGTCCCACCAGCCCTTCGGCATAGCCGGAGCGAATCCCCGCCAGAGTTTTCATGCTACAAGGGATAATAATCATGCCGTCGGTACGAAATGAGCCAGAGGAAATGGTCGCCGCCTGATCGGCTGGACTATGGCAATAATCCGCCAGCGCGGCTACCTCCATGGACGTGTAAGGCGTCTCCAGTTCGATAGTGGTTTTCGCCCACTTTGACATCACCAGATGTGTTTCAACATTAGGTATCGTCCGCAATGCCTGGAGTAGCGCGACGCCAAGCGGCGCGCCGGTCGCGCCGGTCATCCCTACAATCAATCTCATTTCTTGCCTCAATTATTGTTCGTGTACGAACGTTTTAGTCAAAATACGCTCACACGGCCCTTCCGGCAAGCTCCTCCCGACATCTGCGCACGTTTAGCTAAAGCATTCGTCATTAAAAAAACCAGCATAAGCCGTTATGATAGAAAAGGTTAATTTATCCGGAGTGATCATGGAGTTACGAAACACCGCGTTTCATCTTTTACGTCAACTTTTTCAGCAACATACCGCGCGCTGGCAGCATGAACTACCGGAACTCACCAAGCCTCAATATGCGGTAATGCGCGCCATTGCTGAGCATTCTGGTATTGAACAGGTCGATCTGACCGAAGCGGCGGTCTGCACTAAAGCGACGCTGGCGGAGATGTTAAGCCGGATGGAAAATCGTGGGCTGGTAAAGCGAGAAAACGATCCGCTGGATAAGCGTCGGCGCTTTGTGTATCTCACTGCCCAAGGCCGGGCACTGCTCGCCGCCGCGATACCTCTGGGTGACCGCGTGGACGATGAGTTTTTGGGGCGACTGAGCGATGAAGAACGCGAACAGTTTGCGCAACTGGTACGCAAGATGATGGCGTAAGCGGCTTGCGCCGCTGCGCTATTTTTTAGCCATCAGCAGTGAGATATCCACTTTGGCCAGCGCCCGAATAGCGCTTTCCGGCAGGCCGTCATCGATGACTATCTGGTTGAATTCCGACAATGGTAACGCCAGCCATGTGGCGACCAGGCCGTATTTGGTCGCGTCGCGTACCAGAATTTTTTGTCGGCTGGCGACGGCCCGTTTCACCGCAACTTTATCTTCCGCTGGCGTTGAAATACCGCGCACGCTCCAGGAAGAGGCGGAAATAAAGGCTTGATCAATCATCAACCCACGCAAAAGCGTCGCCGCGGCTTCACCGACGCACGACCGGTTTTCCCGACATACCGCCCCGCCAGTGTGAATAATTGTGCGACCGCTATTGTCCATCAGGTAATCGGCGATAACGAAATCATTCGTCACCACCGTGAGTTTATTCATCGTGACAAGCTGTCTGGCAATCGCCAGCGTGGTAGTGCCTGCGTCAAGATAGATACAGCTTTCTGGCTGTACCAGACTGGCGGCCAGTTTGCCAATCGCCGCTTTCTGCGGTGTACCCCGTTCGGTTTTGATCTGATGCGAAGGTTCCTGCGCCACGCGAGTCTATGACTGCACTCAGCCGGAGACCTGGATTACCGCGCCTTGCTGCTCCAGCTTTTGCAAATCACGGCGGAGAGTCATATGAGATACATGCATGCGCTCGGCCAGCTCAGCGATACTGACGATACCTTTCTCCGCCACCATATCAAGAATTATTTGTCGACGCTCAGTAGGTATCAACGTCTGCTCCTTTCTTTAGTCCTGTCGCGATCTTACGTCATTTTTCGTCACTGCGTGTGAAGTTCTGCTGCTACCTTCTTCACAAAAAATAACACATTTTGTTATTTTTTTTGTGAAGGAACTCACCGCGATCGTTTTCTAAAACGCCAATATTCACATAACAAAACCTAATATCACGTAAATCAATATGGAGTGATAATGACAACAGGAACTGATTTTCATGTCGGCATTGTGGAGCTTGGCTCAATGGGAATGGGCGCTGGCAGGCGCAGGGGATCAAAGCCAAGCTGGCGGTTAAGGATTAAGACGATATTATTAGTCCGGGAGCGCAATGTTCCCGAATTGGCTACGATGATGGGGCGTGCTCCCCGCAATTCCATTGCGAACGTAAAAAATCAATAAATGCGCGTACTTTTGTCGATACATGGCGGGTATCCGGATAAACGGCATAAATGCCCTGGCGGGGAAAATGATAGTCGGGCAACACATGAACCAACGCCCCATCCTCCAGCGCGGTTTTGACTAACCATTCCGGCAGTAATGCGACGCCGCTTCCCGCGAGAGCAAAGGCCATCAGCGAACGCGCGCTGTCGACAGAAATTCTGCCGGCTTTGCTTATCTCCAGGCGTGAGTGTTGTCCATCATTATCCGTTAATGTCCATCGTAGCGGCGTGGATAATCGTTCATGAATAATCCATTCCGCCTGGGCCAGCGATTCCAGCGACGAAACAGGGTAGCGGGCGAGCCACTGTGGCGAGGCGACCGGCAGGATAGTAAAGCGGGATATCAGCGTGGCGCGATAGCGGGAGTCCGCCAGCGAGCCAAGCCGAATCGCCACATCAAAGCGTTCGGCAATTAAATCGGCATGATGTGATGAAGACATATGCCGAATACGGAGATCAGGATGGCGCTGACTAAACTGCGCCAATACCGGAATCACAACCTGTTCGCCAAATTCGGATGTGGTGGTAATACGTAACTCGCCGCCCAGCCCACTATGGCTGGCGCGCACTTCATCTTGCAAATTTTTCGCCGCGTTGAGTAAATTCACGCCTTTTTGATAAAAGAGGACGCCGGCGTCTGTAAGCGTCAGTCGCCGGGTGGAGCGTAGCAGTAACGTTACGCCAAGCTCCTTTTCAAGCTGCCGAATATTAAAACTTACAACCGCTTTTGTTTGGCCTGATACGGCGGCGGCAGCCGTGAAGCTGCCGCTATCCACCACGGCGACAAACAGCGACATGCGCTGCAAATTGAGCATGATGAGCCCCTTTACTGTCAAAATTATTTTGACAGTATATCGTTGAAGCGCGGACTTATCTGACTTTCTCCGGACGGCTACATTAGCGCCTCTACCGGAGGATAAATAATGACGTATCGCAGTAAAGTGGCGGTGGTTTACCTGCTCGGCTTCTTTCTTGATCTGATTAATCTGTTTATTGCCAGCGTGGCTTTTCCCGCGATGTCCGTCGATCTGCATACGTCCATATCGGCGCTGGCATGGGTGAGTAACGGTTATATTGCAGGGTTAACGCTGAGCGTTCCGTTTAGCGCGTTTTTTTCGCGTTATCTCGGCGCACGACGGTTGATCATGTTTTCACTCATTCTGTTTAGCGTTGCCGCCGCTGCCGCAGGCTTTGCCGATTCCTTATACGGCCTTGTTTTCTGGCGTATTGTGCAGGGAGCGGGCGGTGGATTGTTGATCCCGGTTGGTCAGGCGTTAACCTGGCAGCAGTTTAAACCGCATGAACGCGCAGGCGTATCATCGGTCGTCATGATGGTGGCGCTACTGGCGCCGGCATGTTCGCCTGCGATTGGCGGGTTGCTGGTGGAAACGTGCGGCTGGCGCTGGATATTCTTTGCCACGCTGCCTGTGGCCATTATCACCTTATTGCTCGCTTATCTTTGGCTTAACGCCGATTCGACGACGGTAGCATCGGCAAGATTGCTCCATCTGCCGTTGCTGGCGGACAGGCTGCTGCGTTTCGCCATGATCGTTTATCAGTGTGTGCCGGGCATGTTTATTGGGATCAGTGTGGTCGGGATGTTTTATCTACAGAATGTCGCGCAACTGTCGCCCGCGGCGGCAGGGTCGTTGATGCTCCCCTGGTCGATCGCTTCATTTGTCGCCATTATGCTTACCGGACGTTACTTCAATTGGCTGGGACCGCGTCCGTTGATTATTGTTGGCTGCCTTCTTCAGGCCGCTGGAATCCTGCTTTTAACCCACGTTACGCCCGCGACATCTCACCGTGTACTGATGGTGATATTCGCGCTAATGGGCGCAGGCGGCAGTTTGTGCAGTAGTACTGCGCAGAGTAGTGCTTTCCTGACGATTGCTCGCCAGGAGATGCCTGACGCCAGTGCGCTATGGAATCTTAATCGTCAGCTCAGTTTTTTTATTGGCGCGACGCTGTTGACGATGCTGTTAAATGCGCTCCAGCGCGTTCTGTCGCTTGAGGCCGCGTATCGCTGGACCTTTATTGCCGCCGCCATTATCACCCTGCTGCCTCTTATTGACGCTGTTTGTCTGAACAATAGAAAAGTGCTTTTGTACCTAAAAAAGGAAAGACCATGAATTCATATAAAGAAGAAATTCTTCACACCCATGTGGCGATTGAGAACTGGCTTAGCAGGGGGGCAGGCAGCCTGGAGGCGTTGCTACAGCGTTTCGCTGCTGATTTTTCGATGGTAACGCCAGGAGGCGCCTGTCTGGATTATCCGGCGCTTGGCGCTTTTTTCCAGGCGCAGCGCGCGTGTCGCCCGGGGCTGGTTATCGTGGTTGAGCACATTGACCTTGTGGCGGAGTGGCCGGAAGGCGCCGCGCTTCGTTATCGTGAGCGGCAGCAACTGCCGGGCCAGGCAGAGACGGTACGCTGGTCGACGGTCATTTTAAAAAGGGAAAGAGGACGGATAGTCTGGCGCCATTTACACGAAACGACAGTCACAGCCTGAAAAGCCTGTTCCGGCGCGCGGACCCGATAGCGCGGCGCTATCGGGCCTGACACGTTTACACCAGACTTTTCAGCCGATAGATCCACTCCAGCGCCTGGCGTGGCGTCAGGGAGTCCGGATCGAGATTCTCCAGCGCTTCAACGGCGGGCGATGTCTCTTCCGGAGCGGCAAGCAACGACATTTGCGTGCCGTCCACCTGCGTTGCCGCCGCATTGGGCGAGATGCTCTCCAGCTCGCGGAGTTTTTGGCGCGCGCGTTTGATCACCTCTTTAGGGACGCCCGCAAGCGCCGCGACCGCCAGGCCGTAACTCTTGCTTGCCGCGCCGTCCTGCACGCTGTGCATAAAAGCGATGGTATCGCCGTGTTCCAGCGCATCCAGGTGGACGTTCGCTACGCCTTCCATTTTCTCCGGCAACTGAGTCAGCTCAAAGTAGTGGGTGGCGAAAAGCGTTAACGCTTTAATCTTATTGGCGAGGTTCTCCGCGCAGGCCCAGGCCAGCGACAACCCGTCATACGTGGAGGTGCCGCGTCCGATTTCATCCATCAATACCAAGCTGTTTTCTGTGGCGTTATGCAGAATGTTCGCGGTTTCGGTCATCTCCACCATAAAGGTTGAGCGTCCGGAGGCCAGGTCGTCCGCTGCGCCGACGCGGGTAAAAATACGGTCGATCGGGCCGATTTCCACATTTTGCGCCGGCACGTAACTGCCAATCCAGGCCAGCAGCGCGATCAATGCCGTTTGTCGCATATAGGTACTTTTACCGCCCATATTAGGGCCAGTGATGATCAACATACGGCGTTGCGGCGACAGATTAAGCGGGTTAGCGATAAACGGCTCATTCAGAACCTGCTCCACCACAGGGTGGCGACCTTCGATGATACGAATACCGGGTTTATCGGTAAACGTCGGACAGGTGTAATTCAGCGTATAAGCGCGTTCAGCCAGATTAACCAGCACATCCAGTTCCGCCAGCGCGCTTGCGCTCTGCTGCAAATCCGCCAGATGCGGCAACAACAAATCAAATAATTCGTCGTAAAGCTGTTTTTCCAGCGCCAGAGCTTTGCCTTTAGAGGTCAGAACTTTATCTTCGTACTCTTTCAGCTCAGGAATAATGTAGCGTTCGGCATTTTTCAGCGTCTGGCGACGCACATAATTGATTGGCGCCAGATGGCTTTGACCACGGCTAATCTGAATGTAATAGCCATGTACCGCGTTATAGCCGACTTTCAGCGTATCCAGTCCGGTACGCTCGCGCTCGCGAATTTCCAGACGATCGAGGTAGTCGGTGGCGCCGTCCGCCAGCGCGCGCCATTCATCCAGCTCCTGGTGATAGCCGGGGGCAATAACGCCGCCGTCGCGGACCAGTACCGGCGGCGCGTCAATAATGGCGCGTTCCAGGAGGTCGCGTAGTTCGGCAAAATCGCCCATTTTTTTACGCAACGCCTGCACCGGCGCGCTGTCAACGGTTTCAAGCTGAGCGTGCAATTCCGGCAGTTGCTGGAAGGCGTGACGCATTCGGGCGAGGTCGCGCGGACGCGCGGTGCGTAGCGCCAGACGGGCAAGAATGCGCTCCAGATCGCCGACCTGACGCAGCACGGGTTGCAGCTCGCTGACGGTGTCCTGCAAGGCGCCGATGGTCTGCTGGCGTTCACGCAATATGTCGGTATTTCTTATCGGCATGTGCAGCCAGCGTTTAAGCATTCGGCTACCCATTGGCGTCACGGTACAATCAAGCACCGCAGCGAGGGTATTTTCGATACCGCCGGCCAGGTTCTGGGTAATTTCCAGATTGCGGCGGGTCGCGGCATCCATAATGATGCTGTCCTGCTGGCGTTCCATCGTAATGGAGCGAATATGCGGCAGGGAGGTGCGCTGCGTATCTTTTACGTACTGTAACAGGCAGCCCGCCGCACATAATCCACGCGAGGCATTTTCGACGCCGAAGCCGACCAGATCCCGCGTACCGAATTGTAAATTTAGCTGCTGACGGGCGGTATCAATCTCAAACTCCCACAGCGGACGGCGGCGTAAGCCCCGACGTCCCTCTATCAACGCCATTTCAGCAAAATCTTCGGCATACAATAATTCGGCAGGATTCGTGCGTTGCAACTCTGCTGCCATGGTTTCACGGTCGGCGGGCTCGCTCAGACGAAAGCGCCCGGAGCTGATATCCAGCGTGGCGTAGCCGTAGCCTTTACCATCCTGCCAGATAGCCGCCAGCAGGTTATCCTGACGTTCCTGTAACAGGGCTTCATCGCTGATGGTGCCAGGCGTAACGATACGCACGACCTTACGTTCAACGGGGCCTTTGCTGGTGGCCGGGTCGCCAATCTGTTCGCAAATAGCGACGGATTCGCCCTGATTGACCAGTTTTGCGAGATAGTTTTCTACGGCGTGGTGCGGGATACCCGCCATGGGGATAGGTTCGCCAGCCGATGCGCCGCGTTTGGTCAGCGAAATATCGAGCAACTGCGACGCACGCTTTGCGTCGTCATAAAACAGCTCGTAAAAGTCGCCCATACGATAAAACAGCAGGATCTCCGGATGCTGGGCCTTCAGCTTGAGATACTGCTGCATCATCGGGGTATGGCTAGAGAAGTCCTTATCAATGTCTTCATTCATATTGATTTTACTCATTTTTTAATTCTTTCAAGTGCTCATGTGGCCCCAGGTAAAACCCTTTTAAACCCACATAAACCCATAAATTTGTAGCTCATTTGTAGCTCAAAGCGTGATAGATTGGTTTTACTCCTTCTCTGGGCTACAAATAGTGGTGATACTTTGAAAACAACTCTCAATCAGGCTTTTATTATCAACAAGTTGAGTATCGATGTTAAGCCTGAGCTCAGTAGCTCTGGAAAAGTCGTTTTCGAAGCTAACCCTGACCAAAAACCTTACATAGTTTTTGACGATCATCGAGATTCACCTGTTGGCTTCGGTGTGAAGGTCAGTTTGACGAAAAAAACCTATGTAATCCAGAGAAGAGTGTCTTCTGGTGATCGTAGTGTGAGTGAGGGTAAGAAACCCAGTTCTGTCTTAAAAGTAAAGGTCGGGAATGTGTCTGATTTTCCGAGTATTGATCAAGCTGCGTGAAGCAGCCCGGCAGTTGGTTCAGACAATGATCACAACAAAGAGAAACCCCAACAAAATTAAAAGAGAAACAGATGCTTCTGAACTCACTATCAGTGAAGTGTTTGCTCAATACCGCCAACATCTTGACCCAGGCCCAAATTCAGTACAGTGCTAAATCAGAGATCTTCGTCTTTCCGGAGACTTCGGATAAATTCAGCCGGAGTCATGTCAT
>JGI2924J29684_1076596_pt1 | contig 10234 bp, 12 predicted proteins | sample BenlonsequencITS_FD_29684 | JGI IMG/M metagenome (IMG submission 29684)
ACGTGCGCTAACGGCACGGAATGCCGTTATTTCGCGCCGCAGCATCCCGCGCGCCGGCCTGCGCCGCATTTAACGGCACCACGTGCCGTTATTCGCGCTTGGAGCCGCCTGCGAACGTGCGCTAACGGCACGAAATGCCGTTATTTCGCGCCGCAACCTCGCGCCTGAGTCTGCCAGCCCGCCCGGTCTTCCGACGGCCGGGCAGCATAGAATGGTATGCCGGAGCGGCGGCGCCGCCCGGCAGCAACGTTCGGCAAGGAGCGACCGCCATGGCAGCCGCCTACACGATCCGTCCATACCGGCACCGGCAGGACACCGCCGCCATCCTGCGGCTGATTCGCCGCGAGCTCGTGCCGCTGTCGCACACGCCGATCGGGCGCGAAGCGCTGACGGACCGCGCGCTCACCGCGCGCATCCGGCAGGGACGGACGCTGGTCGCGGACGGCCAGGATGGCGAAGTCAAAGGATTCGTTCATTTCATGGTGACCAGCCGGCCAAACGTGCCCGCTCTGCTTCAGATCGACATGCTTGCGGTGGAGCCGGACAGCCGGGGACAGGGAATCGGTTCGGCGCTGCTCCGGGAAGCCGAGCTCTACGGACGATCCCGCCGCTGCACGGCCGCGTCACTCTTCGTGGACGAGGGCAACGACCGGGCGCACCTGTTTTATCTGCGCGCGGGATACCGGGCCATCCAGTATTGGCCGTCGCTCCGCTGCCGGGAATTGTACAAACCGCTCTTCCCTGATATCTGAAAAAAGCAATGCCTCCCGCGCAGCAACCCCGCTTCTTCCCGCCAGCCGGCGCATGCTCCGCACTTTCCATGCCGTACGCGCCCCGCACCTCGGTCCGGCGGTTCAAACCTTATGGTGCAAATCTGCACTACATAAGCTCGTCCGATGCAAAAAAAGACCCATATCGTGCATTTTGCACCATATCCGCCAAAATCCGCGCCAACCCGCCAAATATGGCGCAAAAATGCACCGGATGTCAAAAAGGCTTCCGGTCAAGCGCCATGCTTGAACGGAAGCCCGTTTCGGATTAAGCGTTGATCTTCTCTTTGGCGATGCCGGCCAGCGCGTTGAACGCGTTCGAATCGTTCACCGCGAGGTCCGCGAGCATCTTGCGGTTCACTTCGACGCCGGCCAGTTTCAGACCGTGCATGAACTTGCTGTAGCTGAGGCCGTTCTGACGAGCGGCCGCGTTGATCCGCGTGATCCACAGCTTGCGGAAATCGCGCTTCCGCTGACGGCGGTCACGGTACGCGTACAGCAGCGATTTCATCACTTGTTCCTTGGCGGTCTTGAACAAGCGGTGTTTGGAACCGTAGTAACCTTTCGCGAGCTTCAGGATCCGCTTGCGGCGGCGCGTGCGGACGAAGCCGCCTTTCACTCTTGCCATATGGATAACCTCCCGTTGATTCTGTCAGATGTCCGGCGCGATGCTGATTATCGCAGTTGGGCGAGTCCCTGCTTCAGACGGGCGACGTCGCCTTTCGACGTGAGCGGCTGGTTTGACAGCACGCGCTTCTGGCGGCCGGATTTGCCGTAAAGCAGATGGTTCTTGTAGGCTTTGTACCGTTTCACCTTGCCGGTGCCGGTAATCTTGAAGCGGTCTTTCAGACTGCTGTGCGTTTTCATCTTCGGCATAACCATTAATCCTCCATCGCTTGTGGTTTCGGCGGAACGCCGGGACGGGCCCGCCGGATGACGCGTCAGTCTTTGTCCTTGTTCTTCGGCGCCAGAATCATGACCATGCTGCGGCCTTCCAGCTTCGGCACACGCTCGACGACGCAGAGGTCCGCCACTTCGCTGCGCAGCCGGTCAAGAATGCGCTGGCCGATCTCCGCGTGGGTGATCTCACGGCCGCGGAAACGGACCGACGCCTTCACCTTGTTGCCTTCGCCCAGGAACTTGACGACGTTCCGGTATTTCACCTGATAGTCGTGCTCCTCGATGTTGGCGCGGAACCAGACTTCCTTGACGTCGACAATCTTCTGGTTCTTGCGCGCTTCTTTCTCTTTCTTCTGCTGTTCGTAACGGAACTTGCCGTAATCCATGATCCGGCAAACCGGCGGCTTCGCCATCGGCGCGACGTTCACGAGATCCATGTCCATGTCGATCGCCATTTGCAAAGCTTCGCGGAACGGCTTGATTCCGATCTGCTCGCCGTCTGGACCGACCAGGCGAACTTCCCTCGCCCGGATCTCCTCGTTGATCTGATGATCTCGGCTAATAATGTTCCACCTCCAGATAATCGCGTGGCGATCCCCTTGCAAGTCAAACGGCTCGCGCCGTCTTCTTCCAGGCAGGCGCATCCGTTTTGCGTCGAAAGATAAGCCGAATCCTTATCTTTCATTAAAAAATGCGGGCCGCATGGACCCGCATTCCTTGACCAGTCTGCAATCGGCCCGCCACACCGGCATGCCCGGAGCGGTACGGAACCTTATCGGACGGCGAGAACCAGCCGGCCGCTGCCGGTCAGGTGAGAAGCGGGTGCTTCTGCTTGTGCCACTTTGAAATATGCTTGCTGAATATTATCACACAAGCAACCGGTTTGTCAACCGCGTGCAATCACTCAGGTAAAATGTTACCGAAGGGGGATCGGATCACTCACGTCGAAATGTTACCGAAGGGAAGTGTTTTGAAAATGTCCATGAAAACACGACGTGAAGTGATCCGTATGTTGGCTGATCAATACAAGAGAGCGAAATCGCGAAATGAGAAATCAGCAATCCTTGACAACGCCGTGAAGATGTTGGGTTGCCATCGTAAACATGCCATACGCGCTCTCGCGAACCCTCCTGCGCTGTTACCAGCGAAATCGAAACGTCATCGGCCCTTAGCTTACCAGGAGGCGATGCCCGTCATTGAGTGCGTTTGGGAAGCGCTGGATTATCCCGAACGCTATGACCGCCCGGAACAAGTGGAGTGGCTCAACTCCATCTATGCCCTGCATGACCGGTACTTCAATTTCTGCCTGCCCACTCGCAAGCTGATCGGCAAGGAGAGGCGCGGGGCGCGTGTCAAGAAAACCTTCGATACGGCCAAAACACCCGTTGCGCGGTTAATCGAATCGGGCGTGCTCTCATCGGAACAAACCCAACGGTTGCAGGCATACCCGTCTTCCCAAGATCCGCTCACCTTACATAACCAATTAGAGATGATGCTCTCCCGCCCTGTGCCGTCCTCCACCGACACAGCAGAACCCGTGGAGGCTGTATAACAGCCCCACTGGGTAACAAAATTACGTGAGTGATCCATTGGCCCTTCGGTAACATTTTTATATGAGTTGACACGCCGTGTGCAAGCATCACCCGGCTCGCGCCAAACCAAGGCGGGAAAAAGCGACTTCAAACCTGTTTGCTTTGCACCTCTTCCAGCCGGATGACGCGCGTATGCTTCGTATGGCTCCACTGCTTGTTGTTTTGCGTGAAAAACGCGTACAGTGTGATCGGCCACCACGACAGCAGGAACAGCGGCAGCGTCAGCAGGTGGGCGTACATGCGCCATTCCTTCACCCGCTCCAGCAGGAGCGCGGCCGGGAACTGGATGGCGGAAATCGTCATCGCCATGCCGACCGTCCATGCCGGCAGCGCTTCGTATATCGAAGTGAAACGGTTCGCCGCCGGCAGCAAATTGTCGATCCACAGCGCGGCCGTCGCGATGAACGCGATCAGCACGTTGTACACCGTGACCGAATAGATTGCGGCGTCGAACTTGATGAAGTTCCGCTCCTTGATGCTGTCCCGCAGCAGCGGAATGAAGTAGCGCCGCGCCACGTTGAAATGCCCCTGCATCCAGCGGAGCCGCTGGCGGACGGACGCCCGGAACGTGAGCGGCTTTTCGTCGTACACTTTCGCGTCGTAGTCGAGCACCGGGTAGATGCCACGTTTGATGCAGCGCATCGTGAACTCGAGGTCTTCGACAAGGCTGGTCGCGCCCCATCCCATCTCTTTCAACAGGCGCGTTTCGAAACACATGCCGGTGCCGCCGAGAAAATTCGCCATGCCGAGATTCGTGCGCGATTGCTGCCAGAGCCGGTTGCAGTACCAGTACGTGATGCCGTAAGCGGCCGTCACCCAGGAGTCGTTCGGATTTTTCGTGTCCAGATAGCCCTGGATGACCCGATGCCCTTCGCACAAATCGTCGTTCATCAGCCGCAGGAAGTCCGGATTCACGAGGTTGTCGGCATCGAACATGACGACCGCGTCGTACGACCTCGGCATTTTCCACAGTTCATTGAGCATCCATTCGATGGCATGGCCTTTGCCGCGTAATTGCGGGTTGTGCCGCACGAATGCGTGAACGCCGTCGTAGCTGCGGACGACATCCGCCGTACCGTCGGTGCAGTTGTCGCAAATGACGAAAATGTCATACAACTCCCGCGGATAATCCAGCTTCAGCAAGTTTTCCACCAGCGCGCCGATCACCTGCTCCTCGTTGTGGGCGGCGACGATGACGGCAAACGAGTGCTTCGGCTCATGCCGCCGGCGCGGTTTGCGACGTTTCATCAGGCCGAACAGCGAGATGACAAACTGATACACGCCGATGAATGCCACGATGATCTGCGCGGCAATCAGAAAAGCGTTGACCATATGCGATTGTGCCCCCTTATTGATAACCCTGTCTTTTTTCTGTCTGTCTCTGTCTGCAACGCAATCTTTTCAGGATGGTAAACCGGCGGTTTGTCGTATAACCTTTCCATTCGGCGGCGTTTTCATCCCTGGCGGCAAAAAACGGACCGGACTCGCAGCAGCCTCGCCCAAACAAATCCTTCGCAAAACGGAGGTGCTGTGGGTCCGTCATATGGTATGATGCAAAATGAGAAAATTTTTTTCAAGCGGGAAAAGAGTCGCAGGACCGGAGGATTCGGATGAAACGCGGATGGAAAGAAGCGGCCGGACGGCTGCGCGCATGGCTCATCGCACAGGAGAAACGGCTTGTGCTGTGGGCGAACAAAAGACATCTCGACAGGGGACTGAAGAAGCTGCTCGGCGTCTGGCTGCGGACGATCACGCATGCCGGCGGGGCCGTCTTCACGCTGGCGGCTTCGCTGGCTGCCGCGCTCTTCGCGCCCGCTCCGTGGAGCGCGGCGGGCTGGCAGAGCCTGACGGCCGTCACGGTCAGCCATGTCCCGGTGTACATCGTGAAACGCAAATTCCGCAGACTCCGGCCGTACCAGGCGCTCAAGGAAATCGTCACCGGAACGAAAAAGCCGCTCACCGACCCATCATTTCCCTCGGGGCACACGACGGCGATTTTCGCGTTCGTCATTCCGTTTCTGGCGGCGGACGCCCGGCTGCTGCCGCTGCTCCTGCCTGCCGGGCTGATCGTCATGGCGTCGGTCGGCTGGTCGCGCATCTATCTCGGGCTGCATTACCCTTCGGACGTGGTTGCCGGCGCGCTGATCGGCACGGTGACCGCGCTTGTCGTCACATCGGTTGGCTGGATGCCGGTCTAGATGTCCGGATGCGGCTCAACCCGGCTTCCTTGGCCTCGCGGTGCCGGCGGAGCGCCGCTTCGCCGACCACGGCTTCCAGGCGGTAGATCGGCATGCCCTGCTCCGCGAATTTCGTCTCGTACTCGGTCAAGACGAGGTCTTCCCGCAGGCCGTCCCGGTGCAGATCGAGCGAGATGTTCCGCAGCGGAATCTCCATGTCGCAGAAACTGTTCAGCGAAAACTCGAAGAGCAGCCGGGAATCCGTCTTGAAGTGGATCTCCCCGTTCTCGTTCAGAATTTCGAGATATTTGCGCAGGAAGCGGGGATGCGTCAGCCGCCGCTTCGCATGCTTCTTCTTCGGCCACGGATCGCTGAAGTTCAGGTAGATCCGCTCGACTTCCCCGGGCGCGAAGAACGTCTCCAGATATTCGATGTTGGCGCGCACCAGCGCCAGGTTCGGCGGGGTTTCCGCGCCCTGCGGCTCCCACGCCGCCCGCGCCTTGAGGCTGGCTCTGCGGATCAGCTCGTCGAACATGTCGATACCGATGTAGTTGATCTCCGGATTCCGGACGCTCATCTCGCTGATGAATTTCCCCTTGCCCATGCCGAGCTCGACGTGAATCGGCCGGTCGTTGCCGAAACGCTCGTGCCAGCGTCCCCTGTACGGCGCGGGATCCAGCACCACCAGTTCCGGCTGGCTTTCGATCTCTTCGCGGATTCCTTTTCTTCCGCGCAGTCGCATGCTTCCATTCCTCCCTTGTGCTCCCTTGCACACCATTCCCCATTGTGCCCGAAGGCGGCCTTGATGTAAAGCTGAACGCAAAAAGACCTTCCGGATTGTCCGTTCCGGAAGGTCCATGTCGAAATCGCCGCATCCGGCCGTCACTGGATCCTGTACGTGTCCTCAAGCGCTTCGTTCAGCTTCTTGCGCGCGGAAATCTCGATTCCCTTGTCCAGGGGGAACTTATGGCCGGCCAGCGCCAGCAGTTCCTTGACCGTCAGTTCGACCGTCACTTTCTCATCGCCGTTCGGGATTTTCACTTGGTTCATGTCCATCACCTCGCTCGAAATTTTCACTGTCAGATTTACCAAATCAAGGACGACTGCGGATAATGCGGAGAATGATTTTCATGTAAGGTTTTTTTGTTGATCTGACGCACTTTTAATATAACATATCATGTAAGGTTGAGCAAGATGCAGCCCCGGAAACGGGCTTTTCCCTTTCCAGTTGTCCGGTTCCGAACAATACGCATCCACCGGTCTGCTTCATACGCCAATTGGACCGGAGCAGCCGGTTTTCCGGCGCCTCCGAAACCCGAACGTTTCTTTTCCGGCAAGGCGGGACGGGATCGGTACGTGCCTTTCCGCGCACATGGCGCGAAATAAATTTTTTCGCTATAATGTTCCCAGATTGCGCGGCCTTCATACGGCCGAAAACGGAGGAACAGCAAATTGAATGCAGCCGGAACGAGCCCTTCGGGCAGCGAAACGCCGCTTCTGTGGGGCGACAAACGGTTTCATACATGGAATTACGAGATGCGCCGCAGGTTCGGCCGCAAAGTGTTCAAGGTGATGCTGGACGCCGGCTTCACCTGCCCGAACCGCGACGGTCGCGTAGCCATCGGCGGGTGCACGTTCTGCAGCGCGCGCGGGTCCGGCGACTTTGCCGGCAGCCGGCGGGACGATCTGACCCAGCAGTTCAACAAGATCCGCGACCGCCAGCACAAGAAATGGCCGGACGCGCTCTACATCGGCTATTTCCAGGCGTACACGAACACGTATGCGCCGGTCCATGTGCTGCGCGAATATTATGAGACGATTCTCGCGCAGCCCGGCGTCGTCGGCCTGTCGATCGCCACGCGTCCGGACTGTCTGCCGGACGACGTCGTCGACTACCTCGCCGAGCTGAATGAGCGGACGTATCTGTGGGTCGAGATGGGGCTGCAGACGATCCACGAGTCGACGTCGAAGCTGATCAACCGGGCCCATGACACGGCCTGCTACTACGACGCCGTCCGCCGGCTGCGGGAGCGCGGCATCCGCGTCTGCGCGCACATCATCTACGGGCTGCCGCTCGAGACGCGCGAGATGATGCTGGAGACGGGGCGGGCGGTCGCGGAGATGGACGTGCAGGGGATCAAGATCCATCTGCTCCACCTGATGCGCAAGACGCCGATGGTGAAGCAGTACGAGGCGGGGTTGGTCCGTTTCCTCGAGATGGACGAGTACGTGAACCTGGTCGTTGACACGCTCGAGATGCTGCCGCCGGAGATGATCGTCCACCGGGTGACGGGCGACGCGCCGCGGGAGCTGCTCATCGGGCCGATGTGGAGTCTGAAGAAATGGGAAGTGTTGAACGCGATCGACGCCGAGCTCGTGCGGCGGAACACGTGGCAGGGCAAGCTGCGGGGATCCGCCGATACGGTGAATGCGGCGGGTGCGGCCGGCGCGGTCGGAGGAAGCGTTCTGTCCGGCGGCCGATCGGATGCGGCCTTCGCGGACTTTGCGGGCGGCGCGGATCACGAAGAGGATGAGCTGGCGGACAGCCGGTCCGGCGCCGGCGGCTGCCCGGGAGGGTGCTGATGGGCTTCCCTTCCGTGCTGACCATGGCCCACCGTCTGGCCGCCGACCGCATTCGGCCGGGGGATGCGGTCATCGACGCGACCGTAGGCAACGGTGTCGACACCGCCTTCCTCGCGAAGGCCGTCGGCCCGAAGGGCGTCGTCTACGGCTTCGACATCCAGCAAGCCGCCCTCGACGCGGCCCGCGCCCGCGTGGCGGCCGAGGCGCCGGAGACGCGGCTTGAGCTGTTTCTCGCGAGCCACCACCGGATGGCGGAGCTATTGCCGGCGCGCCTTATGGGCCGCGTCTCCGCCGTCATGTTCAATCTCGGCTACCTGCCCGGCGCCGATGACGTCCGGACTGTCGTGACCCGCCCGGAGACGACGCTGGCGGCGCTCGACGCCTCGCTCGCCTTCCTCCGCCCGGGAGGCGTGCTCACCGTCGTTGTCTATACGGGCCATGAAGGCGGCCGCGAAGAGGGTGAAGCGGTCGACGCGTGGGCCCGCGCCCTGCCCGCTTCCGCCGGACAGGCCGTGCTGTACCGGATGCCGCAGCTTCCGCAGGCGCCGTATCTGATCGCGGTGGAACGCAAGTAAACCGCATCGCCGCGGCTGGGAGATTCGCAACAGAAAGCAGATTTGCATCAGACTGCAAATGTGCAACAGACAGATGAAGAGGAGAGAATGCCATGACCGTACAACCTTATCCGCTCAAGTTCGCCCCCGAGTTCAAGGAACGCGTCTGGGGCGGACGCGCGCTCGAACGTTTCGGACTGACGCCGCCGGAAGGCGCCATCGGCGAAGGATGGATGATCGCCGACCATCCGAACGGCACGACGCAAGTCGTGAACGGCCCGCTCGCCGGCAAGGGGCTTGACGAGATCCGCGAAACTTACGGCCGCGAATGGTTCGGCTCGCGGGGATTCTCCGAGCGCAACGGCCGGTTCCCGCTGCTCGTCAAGCTGCTCGACTGCAACGACGACCTGTCCGTCCAGGTGCACCCGACGGACGATTATGAAGGACTGCCGGAAGGCGAGCTCGGCAAGACCGAAATGTGGTACGTGCTCGACGCGAAGCCGGGCGCGAAGATCATCTACGGCCTGAAGGACGGCATCGACCGGGCCGGGCTGGAAGCGGCCATCGCCGAAGGCCGGATCATGGAATGCCTGCAGGAAGTGCCGGTGGAAGCGGGCGACGCGTTCTACATCCCCGCGGGCACGGTGCACGCGCTGTGCGCGGGCGTCGTCGTGGCGGAGATCCAGCAGAACTCGGACACGACGTACCGGCTGTACGACTACAACCGCCCCGGGCTCGACGGCAAGCTGCGCGAGCTGCACATCGAGGATTCGCTGAACGTCATCGCCTACGACGGCGCCGGCGCAACCCGGATGAAGACGGACGGCGTCCGCCCGGGCGAATGGCTCAAGATCGCGGAGTCGCCGTACTTCGTCGTCGAGAAAGGTGTCGTGGACGGCAACGTGAAACTGGCGACGACCGGCGACAGCTTCGTCATCCTCATCGCCGCAGACGGCAGCGGCACGCTGCGCTGGAATGGCGGCGAGCAGCCGGTCGCGCCCGGCGACTGCTTCCTCGTGCCGGCCAATCTCGGCGAGTACGAGATCGAAGGCGCCCTCACCGTGCTGCGCAGCCGGGTGCCATGATTGCCTGCACTCCCCCAACTCGAATAGCGGAAATATCTTCGCTTATTCTGTCGAATTCGGCCTTTATTCTCTAATATAGAAGAAAAAAACTTCCTCTATTTTCCGCCAAACGCCCGAAAATCGGGATTTTGGACGGAATAGAGGAAGTTTTTTCGCTTATTATCCCGGTCTTCGACTCTACCGCCTCACTTCTCCGGCTCGAACAGCCCCAGGTAAGCGCCGTAGCCTTCCTTCTCCATCTCCGACTTCGGGATGAAGCGCAGCGCCGCCGAGTTGATGCAATAGCGCAGCCCGCCGCGGTCCGGCGGTCCGTCCGGGAAAACGTGGCCGAGATGCGAGTCGGCTTCCCGGCTGCGCACTTCGATGCGCACCATGCCGTGCGACAGGTCCATGTGCTCGGTGATGCTGCCCTTGTGGATCGGCCGCGTGAAGCTCGGCCAGCCGCAGCCGGCGTCGAACTTGTCCCGCGAGCTGAAGAGCGGCTCCCCGGACACGATGTCGACGTAGATGCCTTCTTCTTCGTTGTCGTAGTACTCGTTGCGGAAAGGCGGCTCGGTCGCGTTCCGCTGCGTC
>JGI2924J29684_1076595_pt1 | contig 10227 bp, 10 predicted proteins | sample BenlonsequencITS_FD_29684 | JGI IMG/M metagenome (IMG submission 29684)
CACCGACCGGTGGAGTTCTTCGGTCTCTACTGGCACTTCGTCGACATCGTCTGGGTCATCCTCTTCCCGCTGTTCTACCTGCTCTGATGGGCCCCGAAGCGGGCTCTCGCCCCGGTCCGATCGTGCTCGCCCGACCGTCGTTTCTTCATCGGTGTACGTGTTCCAACACTTACCATAGTTGTTTGGTATCGTCTCTCGTAGTTCCGAACGTATGTTCGAACGAATCCTCCTCCCGACGGACGGCAGCGAGCGGGCGGAGCGGGCGGCGCCGTACGCCGTCGAGTTGGCCGAGCGCTTCGACGCGACGCTACACCCGATCTACGTCGTCGACACCGAGGCTATCAGCCACGCGCTCGGTCCAGAACAGGTCGATCGGATCAATGCCGGTCAGTTCGCGGAGATGACCGAGCTCCATGAGCGGGCTGCGGCGGCGGTCGACGGGGTTCGGGAGTACACCCCGGGCGACGTCGACGTCGACCCGGTGATCGAGGCCGGGAACCCCCGAACGGTGATTACCGAGTTCGCCGCGGAGCAGGGCGTCGATCTCATCGTGATGACCTCGCAGGGGCGGGGCGGGGTCAGGCGCGCGCTGTTCGGGAGCGTCACCGAGGCGGTCGCTCGCGATACGGACGTCCCCGTCCTGGTCGTCGACGCGACCGACGACGCCGTCGATCGGGCCGAACCCGAGCGCGAACCCGCCTGACCGAGCGCGATCGCAAGGTTACAAGCCCTCGGCGTCCTACCGATCGGCTATGTCCCTCGATCTCTCGACGTTCGCCGATCGACTCGACGAGCGGCTTCGCACCGACGACTACGCCGACATCGACGCCAGCGCGAACGGCCTCCAGGTCGGTCCCGACGAAGGGACCGTCGAGCGGGTCGCGTTCGCCGTCGACGGCGCCGTCGAACCCTTCGAGGACGCAGCCGTGGCCGACGCGGACGCCGTCGTCGTCCACCACGGGCTCTCCTGGGGCGGGTTCGACCGGGTCACCGGGCGGACCTACGATCGCCTCGAACCGCTGTTCGAGCACGACATCGCGCTGTACGTCTCCCACCTCCCGCTGGACGGCCACCAGGAGCTGGGCAACGCCGCCGGCGTCGGCGACGTCCTCGAGCTGGAGGACCGGGCGCCGTTCGGCGAGCTGGGTCCCGAACACATCGGTCAGTGCGGTACCGTTCCGGAGCCGACGGCGCCCGACGAGCTCGTCGACCGCCTCGAGTCGGAGCTGGTGACCGACGGGCAGCCCGTTCGGCTCCTCGAGTTCGGCCCCGACGAGATCGAGGACGTCGCGATCGTCACGGGCAGCGGCGTCGACTGGCTCGACGAGGCCGTCGAGCTCGGCGCGGACGTCCTCGTCACGGGCGAGGGGAAACAGCAGGTCTACCACGAGGCCAGGGAGGCGGGGATCCACGTCGTGCTGGCGGGCCACTACGCCACGGAGACGTTCGGTGTCCGTGCGCTCCAAGAACTCGCCGAAGGGTGGGGGCTCGAGACGACGTTCCTCGAGGCGCCGACCGGGCTGTAGACCGTCGTTGACGAGGGATGGGGCTGCGTACACCGTCCCGGGCACGCGTAACGGCCCCGTACGGGACCGGAGCCCGTCGACAGGCGCGACCGCGAGCGTTCGGTCGGGTCGTGTAGGTCGTTTCCGGCCGTGACCGCCTGTCTGTCGGTTCTTCGGCAGCTATGACGACAGGGAACCGTTCCGAGCGGCTGTTGGCCCCCGTGAACCGCGCTGCAGCCTCCCGATAACAATGGTCGTCGCAGGAGAACCCGCGTCCGTTCTCGGGGTCGTTCCCGGGGAGACAACCTATGACACGAGAGATCCCCTCACGACGAGAGTGGTTGCGACGGGTTACCGTTACCGCGGCGGTGATCGGCGGCGCGTCGAGTTCGGTCGCCGCCAACACGAGGACGGACGAACCGATACCCGACGGTGGCGAGACGGGGTCGGCGTGTCCGGAGCCCGATGCCGGCGCCGTCGACGTTCGGCTCGTCCCCGCCTGTGTCGACGACGGGACGGCCGTCTTCTGTGTCACCAACGACGGCCCCCAGGAGACCGTCCTCGAGTGGCGAGCCGTCGCTCCGCCGGAGGAACGCATCGAGTTTGTCGACTGTCAGACGGTACGGGTCGTCGGCGAGTTCGAGGACGTAATCATCGAGGCGACGTTTCTCTCGAACGGCGAGATCGGCAACGTCATCGAACCGGTCGGCGCCGTCGACGGCGTTCGGACGTTCGACGTCCGCGAGATCGAGGGGATCCCGGACGACGCGATCGCCGGCACCGTCCAGGCGTTCCGGGACGGTCCCGTCGTCCCCGGCGCCGGCGATCTCACGGCCTCGAACCCCGAGTTCGCCGCCTGCCAGGAGGCGTTCTTCGGCGAGGTACTCGTCGGGGACGAGGACGACGAGCCGGAGCCGACGGCCGACGAGGACGTCGAGCCCGACCCCGACGAACTCACGTCGCTGACGGTGCCGGCTGAGGCGACGACCTGTTTCGCCGTCGACGCTCCCGACGGCCCGGTCGCCGTCCAGCTGTTCCGGGACGGGGAGCTGCTCGTCGAGCGCACCAGCGCTTCCGACGTGGCGTGTCCGCGTCCGATCGAGCCCGGCGACGACGGCGTCCTCGAATCGCCGACAACGGTTCTCGACGAGCGGCAGTAAGGGTGTCGCCGCACCGTCGGCAGTGACGGGCGCGGTCCGGAGTTGACTCGGTCCGCGAGACCGCGGCGTTGAAAGCGCTGGCCCGCCGACTCGAGAACATGACCGACGACCACGACAGCGCCGAGGACGCGGGCCACGAGCCCGAGCGAGAGACGTTCGAACACGATCCCATCGGCCATGCCGAGGCTCGCGCGGGGATGACCGTCGGCGAACTCGCCGACGAGTACGGTAACGCGGGCGTCGGCGCGGCGAACCTCCACGAGGCCGTCGACGTCACCGAGGCGATGTTCGACGACGACGTGACCGTCTTCTTCGGCCTGGCGGGTCCGATGGTGCCGACTGGAATGCGCCGGATCGTCGCTGACCTGATCCGGGACGGGTACATCGACGCGCTGATCACGACCGGAGCGAACCTCACCCACGACTCGATCGAGGCGATCGGCGGCAAGCACCACCACGGCTGCGTGGAGGCCGAGGGGAAAACGGAGCGCGAACACGACGAAACGCTGCGCGACGAGGGGGTCGACCGAATCTACAACGTCTATCTCCCTCAGGAGTACTTCGCGACGTTCGAGTCGCACCTCCGCGAGGAGGTCTTCCCCGTCCTCGAGGCCGAAGCCGAGGAGTCGGGTCCCGTCTCGATCGAACGCCTGACCCGCGAACTGGGACGGGCCAACGCCGAGATCAACGAACGAGAGGACATCGAGGAGGGTCCGGGGATCGCCGCCGCGGCCTCCGAGCACGACGTGCCGATCTACTGTCCGGCGGTCCAGGACTCCGTGCTGGGACTGCAGGCCTGGATGTACTCCCAGACCTCGTCGTTCTCGCTGGACGCCCTCGCGGACATGACCGCGCTGACCGACCTCGCGTTCGAGGCCGAAGAGGCCGGCGCCTTCGTCGTCGGCGGCGGCGTACCGAAGAACTTCACGCTCCAGACGATGCTGGTCGCGCCCGGGGCCTACGACTACGCGGTCCAGCTGACGATGGATCCCCAACAGACCGGTGGGCTCTCGGGGGCGACCCTCGAGGAGGCCCGCTCGTGGGGCAAACTCGAGACGGACGCCGAGAACGTCTCGGTGTACGCCGACGCGACGATCACGCTGCCGCTCGTGGTGGCTGCCACCCGGGAACGTCTGGAGTAGCGGGCGCGTCGATCCCGGCAGTCTGAGGGTCAGTACGTCCGATAGCTCGCCGTTCCGACGTCGACTCGAACGAGCCGGTTCTCCTCGTAGGCGTCGGTGGGCGCGCCGTACTTCTCGTTGATCCGGCGTCTGGCCGCCTCGGTCTCGGCCTCGTCCTCGATCACGCTCGCGGTGCCAAGCAGCGTCACCATCCACTGCGTGTCGCCGTCGTCGTCGTTCTGGATCGACAGCGCCACCTTCGGGTTCTCCCTGACGTTCTCGAGTTTCCGTCCCGTCGTGACGATCTCGACGAGATCGTCCTCGTAGCGAAACCAGACGGGCGCGACGTGGGGGCGCCCGTCGACGGAGGTGGCGAAGTGGGCCATCACCGGCTCGTTCTCGAGCAGTCGTTCGGCTTCGGGTGGAACCGTCGTCACGGCTCGACGTTGGACGTGGATCCGCAAAAGCGACCGCCGCGCGGCTGCCGGACTCAGACCGACGCCCGGAGCCGACCCACGTCGAGGGTGGCGTAGTGAAACAGCGTCCCCGCCAGCCCGCTGTCGGCGATCCGTCGGCCGGAGCTCTCGACGAGCACCGCGTCGTGGTAGTCCGTCGGGAGCCGTCGGCCGAGTCGACGGCTAAAGGCGGTGTCCTCGTTGGGGACCTCGGGGAACCCCCCGGTTTCGAGGAAGGCCTCCCCGTGGACGAAGAAGTTGAATCCGGGCAGGATCGGCCGTTCGAGCCGCGGGAAGACGTGGTTGATCGTCCCCTCCATCAGCTTCGCTCGCAGGGGTCCGGTCATCCGACAGGCCGAGCTGGCGGCCGCGACGTCCTCGCGCTCGGCGAACCCGAGCAGCTCGGTCAGGTAGTTCGGGCGAACGCGGGTGTCGGCGTCGATGAATGCCAGCCACTCGCCCGTCGCGTCCCGTCCGCCGCGATTTCGCCCGGCGGCGATGCTCGAGCCGGTTCCCTCGAGGACGGTCGCGCCGCGTGTCCGGGCGATATCGGCGGTGGCGTCGGTCGAGGCGCCGTCGACGACGATCGTCTCGTACTCGTAGTCGGTCTCGAGGGCCGCGATGCTCTCGAGACAGTCGGGGAGGTAGTCGGCCTCGTTTCTCGCGGGGACGACGAAGCTCACGTCCGGTGGGGCGCCCATTCGTATTCTCGAGTCCACCGTGCGTAAATATAACCGGTCGGCGTGCAGGTGCCGACGGCCGCGGCGATATTCGGTTAGTCATGAACATTTATTATGGTTCGGCTGGAAGGGTGGCGTACAGATGTCGGTCGTACCCGTACGCACGCTCGCCTGATTCTCCGACGACAGTACCGCCTTTCGACGACCGTCCCTCACGACCGACAATGAGCACCCACCCACACTACGCCCAGCCCGAACCGACTTCCGACCAGCTGACGACCGAGACGCCGTCCTCGCACGCGACAGCCGAGACGGCGACAACTGAGGCCGAGGCCGCGACGTCCTCGCGACCGACGGCGAGCGAACGCGCCCCGGCGACGTTCTCGAGGACGCAGAACGATCGCCTGCAGAATCTCATCGACGAGTGGAACACCGCCTTCGCGGCGGACGGGTCGAGCGCCGAGTGAACACGGTATTAGCGGAGATCCAAACCGTCTTTTGGCTCTCGAGCGTAGCCTCGCACGGCCGATGACGACCCACTCGCTCCGAGCCGGACTCGGCACCCGGTAGTGACGAGCCCTATGAGTGCCGAGGCCTCATTTCAACCACTTCCAGATAAATTTTGATGGTAGGTTGAGAAATAACTGTACAAGTGGAAAATATTCATCCCACTTGGGTCGATATTTATGTGATTGTAGCATTTTTCTGCTATAGCTGATATCAGTTAGTGGCCTCGGTCACCCGAGGACACCGTCTTTCGCCGGCAGTCACACTCGTAAATCATGATCTGATTAATGACCGTTCCTATGTGCTAATCACTCACGCGGCCAGCACAAAAATACTACCGAATAGCCCCAATCAAGCGGTCTGATAGATTTACTGCTGCGGTAACAGCCGGATAGTGGTTAACTCTCGACCACTCTCTGCATCAGAGAGAATCAACAGATTTGCGCCTTGTTGTACACCGGCTGTTTCCGAGAGTATGATCTCGAATACGAACGAATCTCGACCTGGTGGTGCTTTCCCTTCAATAGCTGTTTTGTTCTCTGATAGTCCAACACCCCGAATTCCAGAATGATTCCTGACCTTGACACCATCTGGTATCGTGAGATCGATGGTGAACTCCTCGATATTCGACCCAGTAGTAATCGGAAATTCCAGCACATACAGCCCATCATCCGGAGTAGCGATGTTCTCCTGCTCTTCATTGATCGCTGTCCGTCCAGATGATGTTCTCGCCCGGTAGCCGCATTTGAGAGAGAACGGGTATTTTCGGTGGTAGTAGAGGATCGCAGGCCCGGTGAAGACGCTGAGGAAGATCAAACTGACAAACAGACCGTGGCCAGCACCCACGGTGAGCGCGATGACAGAGGTGAAAAAGGTAGTTAGCCACCACCAGCTCGTCTCTTTGTAGTAGTGGACGAACTCTCTCAGCTCATAATCCAGTTCCTCTACACTTGAAACAGGACTCACAACAAACGATATTCCACAAATGACAGCTACTAACGCAACGTAAACGAAGAGAAGCTCCAGAACCGCTATTATCTGAGAGCCAAGCAAAGAATCCAGACACGAACGGGTAGAGGACATATCTTCGCAGTCAGGAGTTCAAAACATCTCGTTCAAAAAGTTGGATAAGGTACTCTCGAGAGTCTTCAGTCTCGGCATCCAGTTTTAGTTCTCCGCGCCGGTACCAGAAATTCGCGGTCCATCTTCTAAACCAGTACGTCGCTTCCACCTCGTCAATCAACGTACTGTAAATATCGATATCAAGATCTTGAATCCCTTCGATTTCGGATGAAGAATCTACTGCAGCTAGTGCGCTCTCGATGTTTTCGATGTTCCGGAGATCGCTAAATTCGGGATTTGTCCGTAGCGTCTCAATGGGGTCATCATATTGGAGGAGGTGCAGGAGTTGGACAGCATCATATGTGCCTTCTGGTCCACGGAGTCGTAGCGTCTCAACAGAGTCTGCCGCCTCAATAAACCGCCAGAATGAATCTCGCGGCAATGAAAGTGCCTCCTCTATTCGAGCGGTTGATGAAAGCTGCGTATTGATCTCGGAAAAGACTTCATCTGAGTCAACAAGATCGGTCGGTGTTTCGAGCAGGAACAAGCCAGAGCCAGCCCGGTACTGATATTCGCCGGTCTGTGTAAACGAGTCTCCTTTTCGGCCGGGAATCTCGAACGAAAAGGTGCCTGTGAGCCGTAGCTGCCCGTTGAACGGATAGTCTTCTATTTCTGGGAACGCGGTAATATGTTTGCGTTCAATTGACTGGATTTCCACGTTGGTCTCAGGCTGGTCACCAAGGTGTTTGGACCAGTATTTTTCAAGATCCTCGGCTTGACCCAGCCTGCTTGTGGACATAGTGTCTTGATGTTCGTCTTTTATCTCCCGTTGTTATGAAGCGTCTTCTACGGCTGCTGTTTCATAGGTATCATCTCCGATTCCTTGGCGTTTGCGCTTGTACCGTTCCTTTACCTCTTCCGGATCGAACCGGGCAATCCACCCTTCTTCTTCAGCGTTGTCGGTCATATCATCGAAGAAGGACGCTGGCGGATACCGTTCTTCTGGATCGAGTTGTTTCCAGTCCTCAAAGAGAGTTACCAGTTCGGAAAGGAGTCGCAGTGAGACACCCATTCGACGTAGATCGCTCAAAGTACTCAGTGGACTGTCGCTAACCTTCACATGGACTTTTCCACCGAACTCGATTTGAGCTTTCACTTGGTGATTGCCCATGATAAAGTTGCCCTGTATTTTGTCGATTTTCTTGCCAGAGAGGATAGGCGCAATCATGAGGACCGACCGCAGAACATTATTTGATTCCCTGACGTCTCCTGCACCCATATTGTCTTTCGTCTCTGCAGCAGTTGATCCACGAGTGATATTACGGACGCGTAAATCTGTCGAGAGAGGCTCCCCCTGGTATTGTTTATACAAAATCCAGAGGAAGAAATCAAAGTCAAAGTTAACTTCCTCCAGTTTTACATCTCCAGATAATGCTGCTAATAGATCATCTTGCTTTCGTTTGAGAAGCTGCTTCTGTCCTTTAAAAGCTACAACATCGTTTACATAGTCCCAATAAATACGTATCTCGTCGTGGTTGGGTAGAAAATACATCTCCTCTTTACCATCCTCATCATACCCCCACTGCTCCACCCAATCCTCGTCCACATACCGTAGTGCATGAAGCCCCTGAGCAAACTCCTCGGTTGCTTCTGATAACTCACCCATCTGCTGGAGCTTGTCAGGAAGTTCCTTCACCTCAAAGCCGGAATCCGGTTCATTTGGCGATCCAGAACTGTATTTATCGAAACGGTCCACAATCTCCTGTGGAGATACACTCCCTTCGCTATGTACGGATGTCTTGAACAAACCGTTGAACACTAACCACCCAGGATACTCGTAATCATCCTCGATAGTGGTGACATCTGACATACTGGGAAGAGGAGCAACTATAGCATAAATGTTGGGACGGAGGAATCACATTTAGAGTGTCGTACTAGGATGGGAAAATATGAAAAGAGGTTTTGGCGATATAGTCGCCAGCGGTTATAGGCTGTAGTGCAGCCGGTTGGAATCGAACCATCGGGTGTCCGCGCATATGAGGCCCGGTGGCTGTGTGCCAGCGTCGCCCACGGCCGCAGTTGTCAATCCTGAACGAACTTTACAACCAGCATCATCTGAATAGTCGCTCGTCACACAGGGGTAGGCTGCCGACCTGACTGACCTACAGGAACACGATTCGCTTTTCCAGGGATATCCTTCTCAAGGTCAGAGATCCACTCTTTCGACCGATCTACCTCGGACGTGGATTGCGTCTCATCCACTCCACTGCTCTCTTCCTAGCTTCGCGCAAAGTCATGTTTTCTCCGATGACTCGTTCCTCGCCTCTAACGACAGTCCAAACGTCCCACCCGTTTTTAGGTGCAGGACGAATATTTACGTTCGCGCTTACCTTGCGGTTTCGCCATAGCTTCCGGGTGTCTCCCACCATATATCAGTTCTTTGGACTTGCCAAAACATTCACCCTCGTGGATTACGGCGCATCCAATCTACTGCTTTTCGGCGTGCTTCTTCTTTTGTGTCTGCTGTACCGATTGTTTGAAGCGTGTCCCTCTCCACGTCAATCCGGTAGTGTCCACCATGCGTTCTCCCGTAATCAACTCGCGTTCCAGTTCTATCGTTTTGCCAGGACTGTTTACCTGTTTTAGACCAATTCTTGATTTTCCCACCGTGTCGTCGTCTTACCACTTTTATCAACCGATACATATAATTTCGTAAGATTCATTTAAATAACTAAGCATCCGAAAGTTCGGGCGTACACGACAAACGAACACTCCGCGATCTTCCTTACCGTAGAGGGAAAACGCCCGTAGCGGTTTCCCGATACCCTGATATAGTCAAAACTCTGGAGACATACCGCTAGAATCTGGCACATCTGTTCAAGTCCAGAAACAGATGTCACTCCAAATCTGACACCAAGCACAGTTGAAAATTCCTTTAGATGTGGAACTATTCATATAGCGTACCAAAATGCCAGCGCGGAAGAACCAGCACTACGTACCTCAACACTATCTTCGTGCTTGGGCGACCAACGAACAACTTGAGGTATTTCATCTTGACTCTGAAGGAATATTCTCAGAAGGGACTAGCGCAGTCTGTTCTCGAGACTACTTCTATGGTAATCCGCCTATAGTCGAAACGGAACTTGCTGGCCTGGAAGGATACCAGGCCCGTCCAATCAACCGTATACGCGAAGGTGATAATCTGACAGATCTCACAGGTCAAACCCTAAAACTGCTTTATTCATTTGTCACTACACAGCGATCCAGAACCAAGGCTACAAAGGAAACCATCAGAAGTGGAGATCCATTCCTCCGTGAGGCAGTTAAAGCTGATTTAGACTCGAATCAATATAATGATTCCATTGAATGGACTTCAGATTTAACGGAAGAGGAAAAAGAAGATACACTCGTTGATGCTTCTCTGCTTGGAACCCATCAATACATCATCTCGTTAGGGGTATTCGGATACATCAGTATCAGTGACCTCAAGCCTGTAATGCTATACAATGTGACTGATCAAGACTTCATAATATCTGATGCCCCCACAGTACATGATATTCCACAGTACAAACACAATCATGAGATAACTGTAGCAGGACTCTCCAACCGCGGACTTCAGATATTCTGCCCTATCGATAAATATCGAACCCTCCTTCTCTACGATCCAGCAGTATACAGATTTGACACCAATTCAAAGAAACAAATCCTAATCAAGTCTCCTAGCGTTGTTGATCAAC